>Ga0208666_1000770_pt1 | contig 14673 bp, 15 predicted proteins | sample 5B_taG_FD_184078 | JGI IMG/M metagenome (GOLD analysis project Ga0208666, IMG submission 184078) | Marine viral communities from the Subarctic Pacific Ocean - 5B_ETSP_OMZ_AT15132_CsCl metaG (SPAdes) (version 2) | ecosystem: Environmental > Aquatic > Marine > Oceanic | place: Pacific Ocean...
TGCAACAGTTTGGAGGAGATGTTGTAGATGATACATCACCACAATTAGGTGGTAATTTAGATACAAACTCTTTCATGATAGACTTTGATGATGCTCATGGTATCAGAGATGAAAATGGAGCAGAACAGTTAATTTTTGAAACAACTAGTTCTGCAGTCAACCACATAGATATTACAAATGCTGCAACAGGTGCTGGTGCACAAATTGGTGCAGTTGGAGATGATACAAATATTAGTTTAAGATTAAGACCAAAAGCCACTGGTAATATAGAAGTTATGGGTGCTACAAACCCAGGAACTGTGCAACTTAACTGTGAAAGTAACAGCCACGGAATTCAACTACAATCACCTCCACATAGCGCTGCACAGAGCTACACAATTAAGTTTCCTACATCAAATATAACAGCAGGTACGTTTTTAAAGGTAGATAGTATTACAGGATCAGGGGCTACAGCAGTTGGTCAATTAACCTTTGATTCTTCACCAGCAACAACAGGAAAAGCTATTGCAATGGCAATCGTTTTCGGATAAAAGGAGTAAATTATGGCAGCACCAAATATAGTAAACGTAACATCGATTATAGGTGAGTCGCAAGGCTTTCAACTAGATACGACTACTACCACAGCTTTAATAACTGTGGCATCAAATAAATTAGTAAAAATTAATAGAATGACAGTTGCAAATATCGACGGAACAAATGCAGCCGATGTAACTGTAGGAATTGATAAAGCAACAAGAACTTCAGCAGCAACAGGATCATCTGTGTCTGGAGCACTTTTTAAAATAGCTAACACTGTTTCAGTTCCAGCTGATGCGGTTTTAGTTTTAGCAGATACACCTATCTATCTAGAAGAGGGTGATGTATTAGAAGGTGGAGCAAGTGCAAATTCAGACTTAACACTTTATGTTTCATATGAAGTTATAGACGACGCGTAGGAGGTACTATAGGCTATGGCAAATGGCGGAATAATAGGACCAGTCAACGACCCTGAAATTCAAGATCAAAAAGTTACATCATTTACATCTAGTGGAACTTTCACAACAGGATCATTAACAACTACTGTTGAAGCTCTTGTAGTAGGTGGTGGAGGCGGAACTTCTTACAATGGTAGTGGTGGCGGTGGCGCTGGTGGTTATAGAACAGGAGCTTGCATTTCAGTATCTGGTTCTACAGGTTATACAATGACAGTGGGTGGAGCGGGAGCAGCTAATCCTAATCCTCAATCTACTGGTGGTGCAGGAGGAAATTCAGTAGCTTTTGTATGTACACCTATATCAATAACTTCAACTGGTGGTGGAGGTGGTAATTGGGATAACGGTGGTAACGGTGGTTCAGGTGGTGGAGCTGGAGCAGAAGGTTTTGAATCTCCAGGAAATAATGATGGGGGTTCAGGTAATACTCCTCCTACAAACCCTTCTCAAGGTAATAATGGTGGTGGTGCTCAAAGAAATCAAGGTGGCCAAGGTGGTGGCGGAGGCTCTGGTAGTAACGGTAGTTTTGCAAATAGTGGTAATGGTGCTTCTGGAGGTAACGGTACAGCAAATTCAATAACAGGATCTCCAGTAACTTACGCAGGTGGTGGTGGTGGCGGTGTAGGAGGTGCAGCTAATGAAGGTGGATTAGGTGGACCTGGAGGCGGCGGTAATGGAGCGGGCCGACCCACTCCTATATGCACGGCAGCTCAAAATGGCACTGATAATACAGGTGGCGGTGCAGGTGGTTCAGCTCATCACCCAGCAGGTGGTAATAAAAATGCTGCGTCTGGTGGATCTGGTATTATTGTTGTTAAAGAACCTGCAGTTAAAAGTGCGCCTGGTATATGGAGCATGAATGAAGTTCTTGAAAACGTTAAAGACGGAAATTGGACAAATTAATTGATAGACATTTTAAAGATGATGTTTTATAAATATAAAATTAAGGAGTAATAACATGGCACATTTTGCAGAATTAAAAACAAAAGTAGATCCAACAGGTTTTACCTCTGATACACATCAAGTTGTAGAAAGAGTAGTAGTCGTAGCAAACGATGTAGTTCCTTCAGACATGCACGTCGATGGAGAAACATGGTGTATTAATTTTTTTAAAGGTGGAATCTGGAAACAAACTTCTTACAATAATAATTTTAGAAAACAATACGCAGGTATCGGAATGATATATGATCCTGTAAAAGATAAATTTTTAGGAAAACAACCTTACGCATCATGGTCATTAGATGAAAATGACGATTGGCAAGCACCTATAGCTTATCCAACAGTTTTAGATGATGGTAATCAAGGGTCTGTTTGGTGGTACTATATTAGATGGAACGATTCAAAATATCAAGCTGACAACACAAAAGGTTGGGAAGCAGCTAAATCAAACGACACTTCAGATCCAAAAACAATTTATAATTGGAATGGCACAACTTGGGTGTCCGAATAGGAGGATACTTAAATGCCTAGAGGCAGCGGTAATCAAAACGGTGGAGTAATTGGAAAGACGAATAGAACTTCGTTTGGAAAGTGTACTCAGACTATTAAAACATCTACAGGTTCAGTAACCACACAACCAGGTACTAGACTTGCAAAAGTTTTAGTTGTTGCAGGTGGTGGAGGTTCTGCTGGAGGATCAGGTGGTGGTGGAGCTGGTGGTTTAAGAAACGTGGAAGTTCCAGTTTGTGGAGGGTCTCCTTATACTTTAACAGTAGGTGGAGGTGGAGCTGGACAACAACCAACTCCAGCTGATCCATCAGGTAACTCAGGTAAAACTGGAGCTAATGGTAGTAGCTCAATTTTTAATCCAAGTGGTTCAGAAGGAACAACAAAAATTACATCAGCAGGAGGTGGAGCAGGAGTAGGTGTTAATGCACCTTCACCAAATCCTGGCGGTGGTAACGGTTCAGGATTATCTGGAGGCTCTGGAGGTGGAGGAGCAGACCAAGGACCTAACTCTGGAACAAGAATTGCAGGTACAGGAAATACCCCACCCGTATCTCCCCCTCAAGGAAACGATGGTGGATTTTCTAATGGACCAGCATCGTCTGGAGCTGGTGGTGGAGGTGGAGCTGGATCAGCTGGCTCTAATGCACCAAGTGGAACTGGAGGAGCTGGTGGAAATGGTTTAGATGTTAGTCCAGATTATCCAGGAGCACCTAATTCAGGAGTTTATGCAGGAGGTGGATCAGGTGGTGGATTCTGTGCTTCTAATACACCTGGAACACCAGGAGGTGGTGGAGCCGGTGGTGGTGGTGGAGGTAATGCCGGAGCAGCTGGATCAACTAATACGGGTGGTGGAGCAGGTGGTGGAGGATTAACAGGCCCAACAGGAACATACGCTGCTGGAGCAAATGGTGGCCCTGGTATAGCAATCATAAAAGAATTAAGTAAAGCAAGTGGTGTGTGGTCATTGCAAAGTCAATTAAAAGCCAAGCAACAGGGAACATGGCCACAATTTTTAATATCACTTGACTACTTAGTAGTCGCTGGTGGTGGAGGTGGTGGATCTGCTGATTCAGGATCTTCTGGTGGTGGAGGAGGAGCTGGAGGATATCGTGCCTCTGGATATGGTCCTTCGCCTTTACAAGGTAGTGCTTTAGAAATATCAAAAGGAGATTTCACAATCACAGTTGGTGGTGGCGGTGCAGGAACAAACGCTAGTACTCCAGGTAACGCTGGTGCAACAGGTGGATGTGGAACTGTATCAACTATTGATTCAATAACAGCTGCTGGAGGAGGTGGTGGAGGTGGACAAACTTCTGTAGCACAATCTGGTGGATCAGGTGGTGGAGGAAGTGCAGTGGGAACAGAATTTTATCCACCAGGATATACAGGCACTGCAGGTGCAGGGAATAACCCGCCAACAGACCCGCCTCAAGGTAACCCAGGTGGAACAGGTTGTACTTCTAGTCCAAACTCTGCTAACTTTGCAGGTGGTGGTGGAGGTGGTGCAACTGGTAGTGGAACTAATGGACCAACAGGTGGAAAAGGAGGAACAGGTGGAGCTGGAGCACCAAACGATATTTTAGGACCATCTACAACATATGCTGGCGGTGGAGGTGGTGGTAAGAGAGCGTGTGGAGCCGGTGGTGACGGAGGAGCTGGTGGTGGTGGAAAAGGTGCAGGTGCACCTGGAACTTCAGTCGCTGGTACAAACAACACTGGTGGTGGAGGTGGTGGAGCTGGTATAGGAAATACACCAGCCCCTGGTGGACAATCAATAGGTGCAGCTGGTGGTCCAGGTATAGTTATTGTTAGAGGACCAAGCGCAGTTACATTTAGTGCTAACCCAAGTCCGTCCGCAACAATTTCAACTCACCCTGGTGGAGATAAATTAGCTAAGTTTACAGCTTCAGGTACATTGACAGTTTCATAATAAATGTTATATTAAGTTCATAAAGACATATGAATTTAACAAACTATTATTGGTATTTCCAATCAGCTATACCTTCTCGTATATGTGATGACATTGTAAAGTATGGTCAACAACTTCAAGATCAAATGGCAATTACTGGTGGTTATGGTGATGGTAAAAAATTAAATCAAAAACAAATAAAAGATTTAAAAAGAAAAAGAGATTCTAATATTGTTTGGATGAATGATAGGTGGATATATAAAGAAATACAACCATATATTCATGGTGCAAATACAAATGCAGGTTGGAATTTTGAATGGAGTTTTTCTGAATCTTGTCAATTTACAAAATATAAAAAAGGTCAATATTACGATTGGCATTGTGATAGTTGGGATAAACCATATCAAAGAGAAGCTAATGATCCATCACATGGTAAAATTAGAAAACTATCTGTTACAGTTACTTTATCTGATCCAAAAGATTATAAAGGTGGGGAACTAGAATTTGATCTTAGAAATTTGGATCCTGATAAAAAAAGAAATGTTATAAAATGTAAAGAGATATTGCCTAAAGGATCTTTAGTTGTGTTTCCCTCATTTGTATGGCATAGAGTATGCCCAGTTAAAAGTGGAGAAAGAAACAGTTTAGTAATATGGAACTTAGGATGGCCATACAAATAATAGATAATTTTTTAGAAAAAGACGAGTTTAATAAACTTAGTGATAATATTATGGGAGATAGTTTTCCTTGGTACTATAATGACGGTATAACCGATAGTGATGATAAAAATAATTTTTATCTTACACATATTTTTTATAGACAACCAGGTATTAAAAGTGATTGGTTTAATATGTGGTTATCAACTATAGAAAAATTAAAATGTAAAAGTATTATAAGAATAAAAGCAAATAGTTATTTTACAGTGGATAAAAAACAAAAAAATAAACCACATGCCGATTATACTTTTAACCACAAAGGTTGTTTATTATATATAAATGATAACAACGGATGCACTTATTTTGAAAATGAAACTATAACACCAAAAGCAAATAGAGCTATATTATTTGACCCAAGTATTTTACATTCAAGTAGTTTATGTGATGATAAAAAAAGAAGAATAACTATTAACTTTAACTATTTTTAAAAACAGATATGAAAAAGAAAAAAGAAAATATACAGTATCCTAAACAGTTAACTTTAGAAGAGTATTTTAAATGTCCTATATGGTGGGCAGATCAACCTAGATTTGTAAATAAATTAAATAAGGCATCTGATAAATATATCAAAATATCACAGAAAAATTTAAAACCAACTATTGATAAACGCAATAAAAAGTTTGGTGACAAAGGGGATATGGGTCACGTGTTTCATTCTACATCTTTAATTAATGATCCTGACTTTATAGAATTACAAAATTATGTAGGTGCTACAGCACATAATTTATTAGATGAAATGGGATTTGATTTAACTAATTATCAAGTATTTACTACAGAAATGTGGGTACAGGAGTTTGCTAAAAAAGGTGGTGGACACCACACTTTACATACTCATTGGAATGGCCATATATCTGGTTTTTATTTTTTAAAAGCAAGTGAGTCTACATCCATGCCATTATTTGAAGACCCAAGACCTGGAAATCTTATGAATCTTTTACCAGAAAAAGATAAAACAAAAGTAACTTATGCATCATCAGCAATTAATTATAAAGTCAAACCAGGTAGAATGATATTCTTTCCATCATACTTACCTCATCAGTACATTGTAGATATGGGTTATAGTCCATTTAGATTTATACATTGGAACTGCCAAGCAATACCAAAAGGAGTATTAAATGTCGTTTAAGAAAAATAAATATAGTGTTTTAAAAGGAGCTATCTCAAAAGAGTTAGCTAACTTTGTATACAAATATTTTCAAAACAAAAGAAATGTTGCAAGAGTATTATTTGATTCAAGGTATGTTTCACCCTTTACAGAATACTGGGGTATATGGAATGATGAACAAGTGCCAAATACTTATTCACATTATTCTGATATTGCCATGGAAACTTTATTACAAGAAGTAAAACCAGTAATGGAAAAACATACAGGATTAAAATTAAATGAAACATATTCTTATGCAAGAATATATAAAAACGGAGATGTGCTTGCTAGACACAAGGATAGATATTCTTGTGAGATATCTACTACATTAAATCTAGGTGGTGACCCATGGCCTATTTATCTTGATCCAACAGGTAAACAAGGTCAAGCAGGTATTAAAGTAGATCTTAAACCAGGTGATATGTTAATTTATTCTGGTTGTGATTTAGAACATTGGCGAGAAGAATTTACAGGTAAAGATTGTGGTCAAGTATTTTTACATTACAATAAAGCAGGAACTAAAATGGCAAAAGAAAATGCATTGGACAAAAGACCTTTAATAGGCTTACCGGCTTGGTTTAAAGGATCTAAGTTGACTAATTCTAAAAAATAGTCTATAAAATAGACTTGTACGGGGGCACCACCACACCACACCCCCGTGCTTTTATTCTGTTAAATAAGTAATAAATTTGCTATAAATGGATTTATTATGCTACAAAAGATAGGTTTTCAGCCAGGTATCAACAAACAAATCACACCTACAGGAGCAGAGGGTCAGTGGATTGATTGTGATAATGTTAGGTTTAGATATGGCACACCTGAAAAAATAGGTGGTTGGAAACAACTAGGAGATGATGCTCTTACTGGTGCAGGTCGTGGTCTTCATCATTTTGTAAATAGTAAAGCTAGAAAATATGCAATCATTGGCACAAACAGAATTTTATATGCATATTCAGGTGGTGTATTTTATGACATACATCCCATCAAATCTACAACAACGCTTACTAGTGCATTCAGCACGACCAACGGATCATCAACTGTTACAATAACTTTTAGTTCTCCACATAATATAAGTGAACAAGATATAATTTTATTAGATAATTTTAGTACGATAACTAATTCTAATTATTCATCTACCGATTTTAATGATAAAAAATTTATGGTTACGACTGTGCCATCAAGCACAACTGTTACGATTACAATGCCATCAAATGAGTCAGGTTCTGGTGCAACAACATCAGGCGGTATTAGAGTACAACATTACTATCCTGTAGGGCCAGCAGTACAAGCAAAAGGTTTTGGTTGGTCTCTTGGATCATGGGGTGGTGAAGTTGCGGGTGAACCAGTAACAACTTTGTCTGGTGCTATTAATTCTTCAACTACAACAGGTATCATATTAGCAGATGTATCACAGTTTCCAAACACAGGTACAAACTTTATAAAAATAGGAACAGAAGAAATATCCTACACAGGGATAAGTGCATCTAATGAACTAACAGGTGTTACAAGAGATGTAAGAGGCACTTCACCTTCATCTCATGGTGCAGGTGATACGGTTACAAGCACAACTAATTTTGTAGCGTGGGGTGAAGCAGCGTCAGGTGATTTAGTTCTTGAGCCTGGTATGTGGTCACTTGATAATTTTGGTGATAAAGCAATTTGTTTAATTCACGATAGTGCTGTTTTTGAATGGAACTCTGCTGCATCAAATGCAGAAAATATTAGAGCTACAATTATATCTGGTGCACCAACTGCATCAAGACATATGTTGGTATCCACACCGGATCGTCACTTGGTATTCTTTGGAACTGAGACAACTATCGGAGATACGTCTACACAAGATAATATGTTTGTAAGATTCTCAGATCAAGAAGATATAAATACATATGTGCCTACAGCAACTAATACAGCTGGTACACAAAGACTGGCCGACGGATCACAGATCAGAGGAGCTATAAGAGGTAGAGATGCCATCTATGTTTGGACAGATACAGCGTTATTTACACAACGTTTTGTTGGTCAACCATTTACGTTTGCTTTCGCACAGGTTGGAACTAACTGTGGACTTGTTGGACAGAATGCATGTGTAGAAGTTGATGGTGCCGCGTATTGGATGTCAGAAAATGGTTTCTTTAGATATGCTGGTAAGTTAGAATCACTACCTTGTTTAGTAGAAGATTTTGTTTATGATAATATAAATCTAGAGTCTGGTAATCAAATGGTATCTGCTGGACTAAATAATCTTTTTGGTGAGGTAATATGGTTTTATCCAACAACTGGATCTTCTGTTGTTAATAGACAAGTTACATATAATTATTTTGATTCATCACCACAAAGACCAGTATGGACTGTTGGATCATTGGCTAGAACTATGTGGGAAGACTCTGCAGTATTTGGAAGCCCACACGCTTTAGAATACACTGCAGGTAACGATTCATCTTTTGATGTTGTGGGCAACACAGAAGGTAGAACAATATACTATGAACACGAAACAGGAACTGATCAAGTTCAAGGTGGTGCAACCACAGCTATTGTTGCAAGCATTGAATCAGGAGATTTTGATATCACACAACAAAGAGCGTCAGCCACAGGACAATCAACAGGTGTTGCAACATTTAGAGGAGATGGTGAATTTATAATGAAGATAAGAAGATTCATACCTGATTTCATATCTCAAACTGGTAATACACAAATCACGTTACAATTAAGAAACTACCCTAATGATACTCAATCAGGGTCTGCTTTAGGTCCTTTCACAGTTTCATCGTCTACACAAAAAGTAGATACACGTGCAAGAGCAAGAGCGATTGCATTAAAAGTAGCAAACACAACAACTAATCAAAGTTGGAAATTAGGAACTTTTAGATTAGATACACAACCAGATGGACGTAGGTAATGGCAAAAATTGTACAAGTAATAACTAGACCATCAAACGAATATGATGTAGAAACTGCAGAAGCTCAAGTAAGAGATCTTGATGCGATTGTAGAAAAATTAAACTCGACGTTTCAAGAAGAATTAAAAGATGAGATTGAAGCATTTAACTTTTTTATTAACTAATGGCTAATCAATATAAATTTGTAGGAACAGACAATAGCACATCAGGAAGTGCCATAAATCCTTTTGGAACAGGCAATCCTTTGGTAAGTGAAACTTATGTAATTAAATCTATACTAGTAACATCAGCTGGCACACCAACAGTCACAGTTACAAACAATAGTATAACAACTATAAAATCAGCGGCTTTGACTGCTAATGTAACAACAGAATTACTCACTCAACCTTTAGTGGTTGAGGGTGGTAATACTCTAACCGTGCTATCAAGTAACACAGATTCATTTGATGTGGCAGTTAGCTATCTAAACATTAAGAAGGAGATAACAACATAATGAAAGACATACCAATAATAGAGCCAAAAGAGATAATAGAAGAAATTTATAACCTTAGAACAGGCGAAAAATACAGTAATGACGAGGAATGGAAAGCTAAAGGCATACCTGAATCTGAAGTAAGAAAAGATGTCAGACTTATCATGCCTAGTCTTGATATTTTTGGAGAAACAAAATAAGATAGTACGATGGCGATAACTAGAGCACAACAGGCAAAACAGATGTTACGAGAAGGTGGACGTATTGGTTTCTTTAAAGCTGGTTTAGCTAGTGGTGACGACATATCACCTGGATCATCAAATAAAGATACTGGTGAAAAAAATGAGGGACCTTCTGCTAGAGAAAGATACATGGGGCTTCAAGGTAAGACTGGAAAAGTAGACAAATCACTAGATGTTGGTGGACCTGGAGTAGATGATAGAACGGGTGAAGGTTCTCAGTATGCACGAAACAGAGATTTACGAGATAAATTCTTAGACACACCATATAAAAGTCCTAATACTCCTTTTCCAAGTCTTAATATGTTAGGTAATATTATAGGTAAATTTGGTTATGACAAAAATACAAAATTTTTTGATGATAATCGTATTGGAGGAAAAATAAATCCTCAAACAAATAAACCTTTTGGTTATGGAATAGACGGATACAAAGCTTACAGCAGTCAAAGAAGTTTAGGTCAGGTAGATGCTTTTGGTAATCCAATTGACTCAGATGATGACAATGATAATAATATCTTTCTTCCTGTAGATACAACATTTAATATGGCATCAAGCGACATGGACCAAGGAACAGGTGTAACAGAAGAGGAAGACGTAAATTTATTTAGAAGATTTGCAGCTGATGGTGGTATCATGAATGCCAATGTCATAGGTGGTGAGTATGATTTTGAATCTGCAAGACAGATGTATGGTCTAGGTAAACTTGTTAAGAAAGTTACAAGAACAGTCAAAAAAATTGCAAAGTCACCGATAGGTAAAGCTGCAATAATTGGTGGACTTGGATATTTAACAATGGGTGGATCCAGTGGTGGTATTAGTAAATTTTTTGGTAAAGGTAGTTTTAATCCATTTAAAACTTTAATTCCTGGTGTAGGAAAAGTATCTAGTCCTTTTGGAGCGTTAGCATCAAAATTTGGTATAACAGATTTAGTCACAGGAAGTTTAACAGGACCAGGTAAAGCTGTTTTAGGATTAGGTATACCTGCAGCACTATCAGGATTTTTAACACCAAAACAAGAAGAAGAGGCACAATCAATATCTGATGAGACCGGTATAGATATACAAGAGATAAGAAATAACCCTGATAAATATCTAGGAAGAAGATTTAAAGCAGGTGGTGGTTTAATGAGATTGGGTTATGCTGATGGTACAGTACCTTCGTTTAGAGAATATCTTAAAAAAGAAGGTTTAAATTTAGATGAATTAGATGCAAACATTTTTAGTATTATGCAAAGAGCGTATGATAGAGACTACCCTGATAGACCTAATAAATTAGCAGAAGGTGGTAAACCAGAACCTGTGGCCAAGAAAACTATGCCATTAATAGATATGGATGGACAAGAGATGGATTTTAGAGCTGAAGGTGGATTTGTACCGATAGGTAGAATGGAAAGAGCTGACGACGTGCCTGCCAGACTATCTAAGAATGAATTTGTATTTACAGCCGATGCTGTAAGAAATGCTGGTGATGGCAGTGTAGACAAAGGCGCAGAAGTCATGTATAACATGATGAAGAACCTCGAAGCCGGAGGTGACGTATCAGAAGAATCGCAAGGCTTAGAAGGCGCACGTGAAATGTTTCAAACATCAAAAAGATTAGAGGAAGTAATATAATGGCTGTTCAACAAGTACAAAATTTACCTGCACAATTCGTACAAGATTTAGGTCAAGATTTAGCAAAACAGGTAGTAGCACAATCGGGTGTACCTGTAGTATCAACTGGTATAGCAGGAATCTCACAACAAGCAGGTGAATCAGCTGAAGATTTTGCAGCTAGACAAAGTGCTGCTAGACAATTTACAACAAGACAACAGAATTTAGCGGGACTTGCACCACAGGTTGCAGGTCAAGATGCATTGCAACAAGCAGCTCAACAAAGAGCAATATCAGGTTTAGGATCTTTTCAACCATTTTTAACCACAGCAGGACAACAAGCACAAGTTGCTGCTGGATTAGGAACCACGGCTCTTGGACAATTAGGAACAGCAGGAACAACATTAGGTGGTGTGCCATTAGGAGCACAAGCTTTTCAACAAGACGTATCTCAATTTATGTCCCCATATCAATCACAAGTAATTGATGCATCATTAGCAGAATTTGATCGTAACAAAGCAATACAAGAACAGCAAATTAGAGATCAACAAACCGCTTTGGGTGCGCTCGGCAGTGGTCGAGCGGGAGTGCAACTCGCTGAGTTTGGCACAGGGGCAGCAAGAGAACGTTTATTGTTAGACGCAGGATTAAGACAACAAGCGTTTCAACAAGCACAAGGAGCTAGACAACAGGACATACAAAATAGATTTGGTTTGGGTCAAGCACAAGCTGGTATTGCAGGTCAAACACAAGGTCTAGGTCAATTCCAATCTGGATTAGCTGGCCAACAAGCACAACTCGGAGCACAAACACAAGCATTACAAGGAACAGATATTTCACGTTTAGGTCAGTTGGGCGCACTGAACCAGGCGCAAGCTCAAGCTAACCTTGATGCACAAAGAGAAGCAGCAAGACAAGCTACATTCTTACCACAAGAACAATTAGATAGATTTGCTGGTCAAGTAACAGGGATCATGGGTGGTTATCCTGGTCAAACACAAACAACAAACATACCTAACCCTACACCATTACAAACTGCATTAGGAGTTGGATCAACACTTGCTGGTATCTATGGTGCAATAAAAGATCCAGGTAGTTTGAAATCAATACCAAACCCCTTTTAATTAATATGAGCAGAACACTTAAAAGACCGATGTTTAGAATGGGTGGTGCAGCAGAAGGCATTACATCTGGTTTAGATCAACCAAGAAAACAATACAGTCAAGGAACTGATCCATACGACAGAGCTATGAAAACCACTGAGAGATTTCGAAGTGATATGGATAAATTTAAAGGTCAACAAAGTGGATTTATGCCAAGCGCATTACCAGGTTTCTTAACATCATTTGGTTTAAATTTATTATCACAATCTCCACAAGGCAATATATTTCAAACAGCTGCAACAGCCGCTAAAGATCCATTTAAAACATTTCAAGCAGCAACTCTAGCTAATCAACAAAGTGAAAGAGACAGAGTAGAAGATATGTTTGGCACGGCCCTTGCATCAGAATATGATCTAGAAGCACAAAGAATTAAAAGTTCAGCAAAAGATGAAAAAACTTTTGCAAAAGAACAAGCAGCAAACGCTGTAACAAGTTTGTATGATAATCAAATAGGTGCAATTAAAAATAAAATAGAAACATTAGATAAAAATGATCCAAACTATTTAGATAAAGTAGATGATTTTAATTCTACTATAACAAATCTAGAAACAAGAAAAAAAAGTGATGTAAAATCTATTTATTTGTCACAAAAAACAACTGAAGAATTTCAAAGAGAAGTAATATTAAAACTTTTACAAAACAATGACATTGATGATATTTTACCTTTCTTTCCAAATTTTGAACAAATTATGGGTCCTGGATTTAAATTACCAGAGGAAAAAAAAGATGGTGGTAGAATGGGTTATAAATTAGGCACACCTGAACCAATGATGGCGCCTGTCGTGGAAGAAAAAAAACAAACAGGTGAGGTGCAGGATCTATCTTACACAGAACTTAGAGCAAGACTACCACAAGAAATTTCAAATGAAATAGTTATGTTATTAGCAAATAGTAAACAAGCATTGTTAGATTTTGCAAATATTCAAACAGGAGAAGATGTTGCAAGCTTTAACCAACAGTACGACGTAAATTTGACATTACCACAGGGGGCGTAATATGGAGCCTTTTGAACAGAAAGTAGATATCGAAGCCAACGATATTCAAAAAGCAATAAATAAAAATATAGCAAGACCAAGTAAACCAGTTAAGTTTACATGGAAAGGTTTAGCTAATTTTATGGCAACTGCCAGTAATACTCCATTAAGAGAATATAACATACGTTCTTTGCTAGATAAATCTTTACCACGGATCACGGATCTAGCAGAGGGTAGAGATAAACCACAGGAAAAAGATTACATAGATTTTTTTGAAGACATGGAAAAATCTGTGTTTGGAGCAGCACAAAGTTTAGGATATTCTTTTGGTGATCTTATTACAACAGGTATTGATGCAGCAATTGATACTAATCTTACAGAAAAATTAGATGAAATTTATGAGCAAAATAAAATAGAAGATCCTGAAACATTATTAGGATCGGTAAATAAAGTTCTTATTGAATACGGTATACCAGGCGGCGGTGTGTTCAAGATAATGAACAGAGCCAAAAAACTTTTAAGAAAAGGTAAAAAAGCAAAAGACGCAGCAGCTGCAGCAGGAGCATCAAGTAATGTAGCTAACATTGCAAAGAGAGCTGGTTACATGGCAACTGCTTTTGGTGCAACAGATTTTATAGTTGCAAATCCTGAAAGAGAAAATTTAGTATTAGAAAAAGAAAACGAAGAAGGATTAGAAGGAAGAGATCTTGCACTTGCAAGATTAAGAAACAGAATTAGATTTGGCGCAGAGGGTGCAACTATTGGTGCAGGTTTTGCTTTACTTGGTAGACCACTTGCAAAGATTGCAACTGTAGGTGCAAAGTATGGAATAATGAAACCAGCTGGTCTTGCACTACAAGGTGTGGATTTATTAGCTGTTAGACCTGCAACATATTTAGTTGCAAACATACCTGGATCTGCAGCAGCAGGTAAAGCAATAAGAAACGCAAGTAGTTATGTAATTGATAAAACTTTATCTACTGTAATTACTGCTAATCCTAAAAAACAATTACCGGACTTTGACAAATGGAGAATGTTTTCTGTAAAAAGTTCTGATCCCTTAGAAAGAAAATTAAAAAAATTAGATAATTTTTTATCAAACTTTAGATCTCTCGGTAAACAAACAGGTCTTGGCTTCCAGTTTACA
>Ga0208666_1000771_pt1 | contig 14665 bp, 8 predicted proteins | sample 5B_taG_FD_184078 | JGI IMG/M metagenome (GOLD analysis project Ga0208666, IMG submission 184078) | Marine viral communities from the Subarctic Pacific Ocean - 5B_ETSP_OMZ_AT15132_CsCl metaG (SPAdes) (version 2) | ecosystem: Environmental > Aquatic > Marine > Oceanic | place: Pacific Ocean...
AAACAATTGGGGCGCCAGAACTAGGAGAGCCACTATGGTTCTTACTTGTAATGTCCAGAGATGTGCCTGAACTGTCATTTACATTGGTAATTGCAGCAGAGAAAACAGTACCACCAAATATACCGGAGCCCTCAGCAGTTAATTTGAAACACTGCCCATTTCGATAGCCGCTGTTGACCAGCAACATCGTCTCGGTTGCGCCGTCTACTCCGTTTGATGCGGCCCCGAACGTGGCGGCACCCGTAGCACTGATAAAGGCAGTTGCTCCACCACTAACCCCACCGCTTCCATAGCCTAAAAATGTAGATGAAGCACCTGTCCGCGTACCATTAGTATTGGCAGCCACGTAACTACCAAATTCGGCTTCACCATTATTTTTAACTCTTGCAAAAACTGTATTACCACCAGGACCATACACTTGGATGGCATCAGCATTGCTGCTTGGATTTGTAATTTGTGTCGTGCCTGAAGCTGTTATGTCGAATGCACCATTAGCAAATGTAGCGGAGCCATTCGAGTTAATTCTAAATTTCGAATTGCTTTGGCTAGTTGTATTAGAGTCGCCACCGTAAAAGACAGCACTGCCACCATTAACACCTGCAAACATTGAACTGCCATCCTTAAATTCAGCGGAGCCATTACTTAGCACTTTAAAAGTTTCTGTGCCGCTAAGTTGTCCTACTATTTGAGCATCTGTGCTATCTGTTTTTTTAAGTGTTATAGCGCCTTTAACATTTATATTGGCTCCGTTGTTGTTGTCATAATCTCCAACCCTAACCTTATTAGCAAATGTTGCGCTGCCATCTGCGCGAATATCTACTGTCTGAGTTGAGCCTAAGAATCCACTGTAGATACGGTCAGTGGCAGTTTCGCGAACAACACGGAATTGACCCGATGAATAAATAAAGTTGCCTTCTTTAGTAAAGTCAACGCCATCAAATTCTCCAATCTGGATGTCGCCCGAGCTGTAAATAGTCATTCGCGGGTCAGGTGATGAAGCACCATCAGCAGTCGTGCTGAAAACAATGCGTCCTGGATAATCATCTGATCCAGGAGCTGCATCAGCGTCAACACTTATTCTTGCGTAAGCATTATTTGAGCTGTCTGTAAAAGTAATTGTGCCAATGCTTGAATCATTTGAAGCGGCTGAACCACGCTGCAGATTTATCCGGCCACTGTCTCCAGAGTTGGCAATTCTTCCCCTAATCAACAATGAAGCGTTTTGAGAATGAGCATCACCGCCAGTGGGAGAAGTGGTCGTACCAATTAACAACCGTCTTGAGCTATCAATTCTCATTGCTTCCGAGCCATTTGCGTAGAAACTAATTGGCGTAGATGTACCAATTGCTGAAATTTGGAAATCAGCATTACCAGCAGAAAGCGCACCGGTATCCGTGCCGTTATATTTAAGCTTGAAATTAGCAGTATTTGCAGTGCCTCGATCAATAGATAAAACAGGATTTGTGTTTAATTTTAGATCTAAACCTGCTGCTGGAGACGTTTCTCCAACCCCAACATTTCCGCTTGCGTCAACAACAATGCGTGGCGTTCCAGCTGTTGCAATTCCAAACTGATTAGAACCTGGCGAATAAATACCAGTGTCCGTATCAGTTCCTGAATACAAACTAACCGCAGCAGCTGTCCCAGCTGGATACGCCAACTTGCCATTAGCACTAAGCAAGCCAGTTACAGCAACCGTTGAATCAAACGTTGCTGCACTTGTTACGTCTAACGTTCCAGGAACATCAACGTTGCTTGTAAACTCAACGCCTGATCCACCAGAATCAGTTTGCAGCAACTGACGCGCAGTGCCGTTTGCAAGCTTGCTGACTGCAATCTCTGCACTAGCGTTAATATCAGCATTGACGATCGTGCCGTCAGTAATCATCGTGCTGGTGACACTGCCGGTGTCGCCAGTTGTTACTACCGTTCCAGTAACGTTCGGCAGTGTGATGGTGCGGTCAGCCGTAGGGTTAGTGACCGTTAAAGTTGTCTCATAATCATCAGCTGATGAACCTTCAAACACCACATTGGTGCTAGTCCCGAGGTTCAAGTTGCCAGTCATTGTGCCGCCAGCTTTTGCCAGCTTCTCTGTATCAACTTCCTGTAACGCTGCCTGCACATCAGTTGCAGCAATTGTTCCACTCGCAATAAATGAAATATTGGCTGCTGTTTGACCAGCAATAGCATTGGAAATATCGATCAAACGATATTCCGTTCCAACACCGTTAGACAGCAACATGTCAGGCGGTGCAAGCGCTACTGCAGGTGCAGCACCTGATCCTGTACCAGACGTATCAACGACAAGATAGTGATTTAAGTTTGCACCAGTTGGAGCGGGCAAAGCAGACCCTGCACTAAAACCTGCTGATGATCCAGCAGTCGTTACGCTGCTAACTAAATTACTATTTGCGTTGTACGTCCCAGCATTAACAAGGTTACCAGATAAGACCGTAATTGGGATAAAAGACGACCCTGAATAAAGATATAAATCCAAGCTGGTTTCATCCCAAAATAATTGTCCTTTAAAATCGCCATCGGGGAAGATAGTCACGTTATCGCTGCCAAGCGCACCCCCAAACTTCATTGTGGACGAATCCGCCAACTTCTCTGCGGTAATTGCATCATTAGCAATCAAAGAAGAGCCAATTGTTCCAGAAGTTAGCTTTGCAGCAGAATGATCAGGAATGTCCGCTGCAGTTAAAGTGTCGCCTGATGAAACAACACCTTTAGAAGTAACTATAACTTTGGTGTATGTTCCAGCAGTAACTGTGTTGTCTATTGAGAGATTGCCGCTTGCATCGACGGCAAGACCATCACTAACAACGACAGCACCTCTGGCGGAACCTGTAGCAATCGGGAGGTCAGTTGAGGTGATTGCCGCACCACCAGTAATTAATCCATTTGCGTCATAAGTAACAAGGTGGTTAGTGCTACTTGCAGTAACACTATTGTCAATCTGAATTGTGTCAGTACTTAGAGTAAGTCCACCGCCATTTACAATAATGCCGCCTTTTGAGGTGGTACTGGCTGTAGGCAAGTCGCCGCCATCAATCGTGCGATAACCAACCGTTCCACCAGATCCAACAGGTCCAGCTAAAAATTGCCCTGCAGATCCAGTGTCATCAATTGACGCTGTGATTGTTGCTGTTCCACTACTTACTGTTGTGGCAATATTTATAATTCCTGAGGTCGTGTCAGTAAAGGCATTAACAGAACCAGGAGCAACAGAATTAGCCCATTGAGTTCCATTCCAAACATAAAGCTTATTATCGTCAATTGTTAGAGCAAGCTGTCCTGTGTACTGACCTGAAGTCGGCAAGGTTGACTGAACAACGACAATTGCATTGTTTGAGATCTTTGCTGCAGAAACTTGAGCGTCTCCAAGCTTTACTGTTGTGATTGCAGAATCAGCAATGGCTGCTGTAGCAATACCACCAGCCACATATGAAATTTTTGCGCTTGAAACAGAAGCGGAGGTTACCGACGTAAGACCCTGCGTAAGCAAAGTCGCGACTGTAATCCTCTTAGTCTGATTACCATCTACAATTGCTAGCTGCTCAGTGGAGTCAAGGCTTGTAAGAAGGTCTAGCTCTGAGATCTTTTTGTTAGACATGAAGCCCTCAAGGGTGAAACCACTGTTGGCTCCATCATAGTGCTATGCCTAGGTTTGCTCCAAATTTAATTTTGCATTAGTTCCCTGCTCGAGCAGCAGGAACGATCCATCTTCAAGAAGGAGATCGAATCTATCTTCCAGGTCCATCCGAAGCGTAATCGCATTTGTCGTGACAAAGTCAGCAGTAATCTGAACAAGCTGCGCGGGAGTAAATTGGAGCGCACACGCTGTCAATATTCCTTGAAATTCGTACCATATTGAATCGTCTGTACCTGAAGGATGGTTTGCAGGATTGTAATTTGCAGTTTTTATGTAAAACCTGCCTTGAAAGGAGCTGCCAACTTTTGTTCGCAAAAGTAATTCTAACAAATAGTTTGGGATCTCTTTTACAGTTTCTCCAGCATATTCCCATTCGCAAGCCATTCGGCCAGATCCAGAGATCAGACTTGAGATACTGCTTCTGAACTGATCAGACAATGTCGTAACATCAACTGTATCTCTTTGAGTGTTTAATTCATAATTTTGAACTTTTGCCAATACCTTGTAGTTGGAGTCTTGAACTCTTAGTTTAATTTTGATATCACTCGATATCGAAGCCAAGGCTATTGCATTATTTATGTCTCCAGCAATAGACTGAGCGAAAGTGCTGTAAAGTCTAATGCCTCCAACTTCGTCTACATTCACAAATCTTTCTATTTTTGGCCTGCTATAGCCTGATATGAAACTTAAGTTCGTAGAGCCATCTTCGCTCTCAAACGCAACCTCGTCTCCCGTCATTAACTGACGTTGAGCAAAGTCAAAGTCAAAACTAAATCTTTTTGCGTTAATATCTACGTGCCGATTCTCGACCGTAGCGATTATGCTGTTGCCATCAAACTCACGTTTGAGTTCAACTTCTCCAAATGTCCCTAAATAAACGCTCATTAGATTTCAACCTTGACTGGAGCGCCTTGGCACTGGAATTGTATATCAGCAGCCGCAACCTCGCCAACGCTCATTGACAAAGAAGCGCTAGTGATGAAAACCCTCATATCAATATATTTGCCATCAGTAGTTCCGTCGTCAATCAATAGTCGCAGACGAAATGTTTTCGATGGAACATCCGTGTTGTTTTGATCTAGAGACGCACCGTTAACAATCCCAGCTGCGCTGTCACGTTGTTTAAACACCTTATTTAAAAAAGTGCTTGCACTGTTAGTAGTGCTTGTCAATCCTGGTAGTTCTTGATAATACAAAATACGGCAACTTCCTGTGGTAGACCTTCCTACAGGAGTAAAAACATCATCTGTTTGACCTAATGTTTTAGTGCTAACTAATGACACTGATGTACTAAGACTCCAGTTTTGAACCTTTGCTATCTCAGTCCCCGCAACATCGTTTTCAGTTGTGTCGTTTAGAAACAGCTTGCCAGAAGCGCCAGTGAAAAGAGCCATCAGAGAACGCCAATCAGGTTCACTGTAACAGTGCTACGCCCTAAAGCTAGCTGTTGAACCTGCGGCGGCCCTTCATAGCGATAGTTATTTCCATGAGTTTGAGCGCCTAAAGCATCTTTGTTCCCTTCCCAGCCACCGCGAGTTGGACTTACCCCATTAACGCTACCAACATCAAAAGTTTTAAAAGTACCCTGAACCGTATCGTAATGGTCTAAAAACAATTCAGCATCAATGTCTGCAATGTTAGTATAGGTAAGAGACAACCTCATGTTGGTACGCTTGCTGCCATATAAAATCCTGTGTTCAGCGCCGTTTTCAGCTTTATAAGTTTTTACCGGATAGTTGCCTGACTCAAAAGTGCGAGCACTCGGCACCAAATAATCTCTCGGGTTGAACGGTGCTGTTCTTCCTGCCTTGGTGATTGGGAAAGTCATGACTGAACGCTCCAGCCTCCTGAGCTTACAACCGCCAACGCTATTTTACTAACATTGCTGCTGTCGCAAGGGTACTCAGAAGCAACAATATCAACAATGCCGTCTTGAGAGAAAGTTAACTGCTCAACAATATAGATGTTTTGAGATACTTCGCTAGCTGTAACAGTGAATAAAATGTTGTGATATGTAGAGTCCGCGACCTTGCCATTTGAAACTATTAACTTGCCTGTTTCAACATCTCCGTCTCCTGATTTAAAATAAGTAATTGGATAGTCTCCATCCGGCATGTCTCGCACGCTTGTAACGGCTCCAGTACCATCAACCGTTCCAGTGTTTGCAGAATTGTAAGGAGTTGCTTCTGTCGTCACTTTGATAAAAGACCCAGCTCCGATGTTCAACCCTTCTGCTGTCGTAGAAAAGTTTATCGTATGAGTTACATAAGCTCTTAAGGCCAAGAAATACTTAGCTACTAAAATTGCATGATCTCGCGACGTGCAAAATTGAGTTAAATCAAATTCTTCTTGAGGCAGCAAGCTGGTGCCGGGAGAGGAATAAGTACCTTCACTGTCAACTCCTTTTACCTCAACAACTGCCTCTTCTGGCAATTGATTAACGCGTTCCTGCCTATACCGAACAACAGCCTTAAATGCTCGACGTTCTTCCGCCCCAAGGTACTCAATCTTGTAACTGTCTTCAAGAATGTTTCCAGCGGTAAAGAAAGCCTCTGGATCGATAGAGCCTATGCTGATGCGCCCACTGCTGTCCACTGGAAAAGCAGGTTTCAATGAGAACTTTCCATTGACTATCGAAAAATTGCATAAAAAGCTTGGTGCAATATCACTGAAGAACTGTCTTAAATTGGTGCGCTCAACAATCGGGCCATTAAAGAACAAATTGTTTTTTACAAGAAACTTAGAAGTTCGCACTAAATCTTCTTTTTCAACCATGTAACTTCTGTTGCTATCCATTCCCAGCAAACCACCCGCTCCAGCAGTTTGGTCTGTAAACATAAAATACATCAGGTCTGTCAGCAAATTGCTAGGGCCAAACTCTGCAGTGTCTCCATAAAAAGAGCCAGGAGTTTTAACTGTTGGGTGCAACCGCTCCACTGCTATTCCGTTCTTAAGCCACACTCGCATTTGATCAAGAGCGGTAAAATTACGGCCCGCTCTTAAAGACAAACCAGCAAGCGTTAAGTTGAGCATATTTGCTTCGCTGTCGTTAATCTGCACTTCATTCACGTAAACAATTTCATGCTCAGGGGATGTGCTGTTTGATTTTTCAACAAAATTACGATAATTGCTAATATCTGAGACTTGAGACATAGTTTCAAAGTCTAGTTCAGAGTTGCTAAAGCCTGGGCTTACATCTTCTTTTTTTACATTCAAAATTTCAAATCTTTGATCAACTGCGTTGTATCGTGTGAAAAATGGATTGCTTTTATTTATAGTTATAGGACTTGAGAATGTCTCCTCTACTGCCCACGCCCCGCTTGTGGTTCCATTCTCGAATACTTTGCTGATTTCAGGCCTAGACCAACCAAAATCTTGGCCTACGACAGGCGTATTAAATTTTATTTTTGTTGCCTTTAGATTTACTTTTAATTGCTTATTGTCTTTTGTAAATGTTGTTGTAACTGTCTTTGATTCATCTTTTTTGATATTTGCATCAGCTGCGAGACCAAAGACTTCGTGCCTCCAAGACTGAGATATTCCTTCAAATTGGACATCTTTATCAATCTTTTTAATTACGAATCTCATTCCTGAGAATTCCATTTGAGGCAAGTTTGGTTGACTTATAAACGGATTGCTATTTGGATCATAGGCGGCTTGTGCCTCTGTAAGATTAGTTGCTTCACTACCCCTCTTAATTTCAATTATTTCGTTTTTAGTAAAATTTCCGCCACTGCCTAGTACCGTGCATGTTGATTGTCCTGAATTATTATCGCTAGGAATCGCAACATCATTAAATGCCCAGACCCTGCTTTTGCCAGATATAATCTTAACTTCATCACTGCTTTTTGTTTTCCTAAGCTTCCACTTGAGATGAAGCCATTTAGCACGGCTACCATCGATAAACTCAAGTGTTTCAAACTCTTTATAGCTTCCTGTCTTAGTGCCAGAGCCCTCCGCTGGCCCTGCAATGTCATGAAAGAATGAAGCTAGTTTTGCTTTTAAGTTGTCATTATTTGCAAGATTTCGCTTTGAAGGTGGCCTGGTCAGTTGTGAGCCAATTTCTGCAATTACGCCTCTTTCAGCGGTAGGTAATGCTGTATCAAAAGCAAATTCGTCTGGATAAGTAAAGTCCTCAATAGGTGGCGCTTGTCTTGGCGCTCGTTTAAATTCATCATTACCCTTGAATCTTATTTTACTTTTGTGTTTCTCGCCGGAGACTACAACTTTAATATTAAATTTCGTGCCTGCATCGATAGCAACTATATTGGAAGTGTTGCCACTTATTGCTTGATCTAAAACGACAAAACGATCACTTGAGGACTCGTTAGGCAAAGTTCTGAATTCATCAGCAGCGAAAGGAACAAATTTAAATTCTAGTTGACGCTCCTCGTCGTTTATAAACTTAATGTAATTGTATTGAGCAGTGGGGACTTGCCCTTGAATTACGAATATCATGTCAAATGGCTCAAACTCACCTGACTCTCCAGCTTTTCTAACAAAAATTCTAAACATTGAAGAACGACGAATTGTGGCGGAAATTGTTCCATTATTGATCTGAGTGTTGTCTTTTTCAGCTTGTTTTACCTCGCCTTTAGATGGCAAATTTTGAAAGTTACACAGACCATTTAAACGCTGAAAGACTTTGCTTTTGAGACCAATTTCAGTAATAAGCGCAGGTCTATTGTTTTTGATTGTTGCAATAGCAACTTGCGTTATGGGATAAAATGCTGCCCCGACTGATTGCGTAAGGTCTCCAACGCCGCTATCGCCAATAAATTGGTTTGCAACACCGTTTGGATTCACAACAAGTCTCTTGCTTACAATTCCAATTTTTTTGAACTTTGAAGTTGACGTATCTACACATTCTAGTGTGATCTGTTGATCGCTAGCTCTACTCGGAGTGTCCGATGGATCAAATCTTTGAAGCCTTCTATCTACTACTTTCCAAATGCTTCCGCCGATCATAAAATGTTCACCAAGTTGCATTGCTCCGTCTGCTTCTAGTTGAAGCGATTCAACTGTTGAGTTAATGTCATCAACCGGAGCCTTGCCTTCACCCCCTTCTCTTTCGTAAAAATCACTTGATATTTTATCGTTTTTTATGACGAATTTAATTTTTTTCCCTTGTGTTACGTTGTCTATCGTGGTTTTGATTTTTTTATCCTTAAAAAGCTGAGGATTATTTGCATCGTCATTATTTTCTATGCCGTCGTATTCCACGACTCCCATGCGTGGGCTATAGTTTCTGCCCGTTCCATCGTGTCTTTGATCAATAATTGCATCTCGACGGCCTGAATTAATTGTCCCAGGGGTTTCACCTACGTCTCTTAGTTGTTTGCCGTCTTTTAGTGCTCCAGACTCTCCAACTACTTTCATCCTTTGCATAAGCGTGACTCTTTCGGAATCCTTGCTTGCATCCTTGGGAATAAGATTTAATTGATAGTTAACTCTGAAATTCGTGCCATTTGCAATCGTACTATGGCAGCCAAACGTTGTAGAGTTGGCTGGCGTGTAAGCATGACAAAAAAGTTGTTCTGGCTCAAAACCTGAACCTACTACGTCAAAAACATCATCTTTTCCGCTAATTTCTGGATCTCCAGAGTCAAGCGAACCCCGCGATCCATATTGTTTGTCGCCGCCTTTAATGCGAAATTTACCCGAGAAAGATGCCTTATGCCAGTAAAAAGCAAATTTATCCTTAAAAATTGCATCTAGCGCATTGTTTCCCAGAAAAATTCCCTCAAGTTCTGGCTTGTCAATGCCAATATTGTTGACGCCTTGTTCGCCAACAACAAACATAAGCTTCGCTCTTTGCGACGTTCCATGGCTAAACATCCGCGACCAAATCAGCTTTGGCGTAACCAGCATTCCGCCAATATTGTTCTTATACATCCCAAAAATTATGGGGACAGGCGAGGCATAATCTGCTAACTCTGCAAGCGTTTCAAAGCCGCGTGAAGGCGTAAAACGATTGGCCCCTGTAATGCTGCCAAGATCAGTAACACCACCGCCTTGAGCGCGTGGCATCTTTGGCTTTGGTGTTAACAAGTATGAAACACCAGTCAGCACAAGGCTGATTGCCAAGTTAATCAGAATTGTTGTCGGATCTACACCATTGACAATGTCAGGAACATTTTCTCGACCTGCTGGTCTTACTGCTCCACGCCTTTTAACCTCAGCTGTAAATACTCGATACTCTTCTTCAGTTATCCCAATCGTTGCAATGAGCTGCCTTTCGTACGGAAGCAATGGTACGTCGTAAATGCTCGGACCAATGACCATCTCACCCCCTTGGTCCCTTCCCCCGTGTAAAGAATCCCTTTTTGCCATGTGACTGCGAATGCCCAGGATTGCTGCGGTAGCAGCAGAATGTCCCCATCATACGCAGGCTTTTCAACTCGCAAACCCCAGCGCATTAAATCACGGCATACATCCCACTTACTCGCCTGATACCAGCTTTGCTTAAACGGTGGCGCGTCAATGCCCATCCGCTCTAATGCCCGATAGCAAAGATGGATGCAATCAATATGGCCATCACTACCGTCAGCACCAAACCGGTACGGCATTCCAATTAAATCACTGCAGTCGGACATTATTTGCGACTGGCAAGTTGCCAACAAGTTTCTTGGTTAAAGCGCGCCTTGGGATGTCCGTCCCAACAGCGTCTAAGACTGAGCTGAGTTGCAAATTTAGCGATACGTTATCCCAAGTTCCACCAGTAATCTGCCCGGTGTAACTATGTACGCTTTGATGCGTACCACTCGACGGATTAGTTGAATCAACAATTAAAACTTCGACCTCGACAACATAATGATCTCTAATTGCTAAGACTGCCCATCCGCGAGATAAATCATTGTTTGGGAAAACAAGGGTAGCTTCCATCCCGTCTCCCGTACGGTTTACTGTTACGCCAGAAAAGCCAAATGGCACAAAATCATACGGATGAGTACCACTCTCATTAGTGTATGTCATATCTTGATTAATGAAAAAGTTCTGAAAACGGAATTGCACATACAACCCTTTATCGCTGCCTGGATCATCTCGCAAAGCATTGATCGTTACAACATGGCCTAAAGCGTATTGGCTCATATTCCGATCCTCTTACGTGTGCTGCCACTCATCTGTAAACGCTTCAGTGTTTGCTGTTCACCTTGTTTAGCACCTTGTTGTGCTGCCTGCTGCATTCCAGTTTGGAATTGATCAGCAGTCACGTAGTCAACGCTATTAATGCGCTCCACGTTATATCTAACATCAATTGGTGCAGTTGCAGCACCAGCTAACGACTCTCCTGAGAAATCATCACCATTGCCTGGAATAACTCCAGGTCCACGAACGCCGCGAGAATATCTTGCCATCGCCGTACGCATTTTGCTCTGAGGTATAATATATTCATTTTCTCCAGCCTCACCAACTAAACCAAGGGTTGGTTGACTAACCATCCCTCCATTAGCAAATGGCTTTAATCCACCAGGGACATATGCTCCTTCTGCTGCAGAAAACCCGCCAAAAGCAGTGTTGCCCATCGTGGCAAACGCATTGTTATTGATTGCTCCAACATCTCCAACACCTACGCCAAAGCTTCCACCAGCAGCACTACCTGCAATAGACCCAATAATACTGCTAATAAATTTAATAGCCTGCATTTTAATTGCTTCAGCAATAATCTTTGCAGCCATATCAGCGAAGTGATTTGCCACACTACTAAAGAAATTTGCAAGCGCTTGCCTTGCTGACACTTCTCCTTTGATAACGCTCATGAAAGAGTTTGAAAAAGCGTCGCCGATAGCGTTTGCGGCTCCAATAACTTGATTAGCAGGGTCGACTAATGCTTTGAGTCTTTTATCGATTTCATCTACTTCGGAACCTAACTTCTCAAGAAAGCTTTTTTGCTCAGGAGGATTGTCCCTTATGTCTTGTATGCCTTGCTGTGCGCTTTCAGCGATAGTGCCTCTTGCTCCTTCAAGATTAGTGATCCTGCCTTGAATATTTTGTCTATCTGCTGAGGACAAGTTAGGGTTTGCAAGGTCTTCCTTTAATTGTGCAATCTTTGTTTTCAATATTTCATCTTCCAGCTTTAATTGTTTTGTTAAAGCAATAATCTGCCTTGCCTGAGAAGGCTCAACGCCTTCCATAAGTAAGCGTTTGTATTCCTTATCAGTCTCGAGTTTCTCTTTGTTTTTCGTGACTATATCGTTTACGCCTTTGAGAGCTTTGTCTATTACTAGTTGATTTTGCTGGTCTAGTATTCGTTTTTGTGTTTGTCTCTGTGCTTCTAGCGCTTGTTCTCGATCCTCTTTGATCGACCTTATAGCCTCTTCGCCTCGAGCGTCTGCAAGCAGTTTATTGAATTGCTCCTTCAGCTTGACCCTTTTATTAAGCTGTTGGCTGAGAAGTTTTTCTGTTTGATTTTGAGCCCCAGCTACATTCAAGCTTGCTGTTTGAATTCGCAGTAACTCTTTTGATCTTGCTATTAGCGATTTGTTTTTATTTGCTTCGCCTGAATCTTCACCGGAACCATCCGGTTTGACTGGATCGTACTTAAATGGCGTTAATAAGTTGGCAGGTATCGCAGCGCCTTGATCTCTATCTATGATCGCAGTGCGACGCCTTTCGTTTAATCCTGCAATTTCTTCTTGCAATCTATTGATAGGCGCATCAACAGCATCCCTTAAAAAAACGTCCATATTTTCCCTACCGCCTGCTATTCTTTCTGCATCAAGTTTCAGCAATATTTTTTTATCGAGTTCCAATTGTTTCTCTTTTATTGCAGCGTCTACTTCAGCAACGGATCCCTCTCTCACAAGAATGTTAAAAGCTCTTTGCTGCCTAATGTTTTCATTAATTGCAAACCCTAAGGCAGCAGCCCCTGCTGCCAACGCTGTATAGGGATTTATAAGACTTATGCCCACCATTATGCCTTTTAGCTTTAAAAGTGCAGCCCCAATGCCGCCAATGCTTACAACTATTGCGGCAAGCTTTGCGGCCCCAAATACTGCGAACCCTGCAATAGCCGCGATAGCAAACGAGTCAATTCTTTTGGCAAGTTCAAGGAAAAGATTGCCAATCTTAGGAAGAAATTCAACTAAAAAAGGTGTTATTTTTTGTATAAAGTCTGCAAACGCTGCTTGAAATTGTGATCCTATTGGGATCAAGGCTGCACCAACTTCTGCTTGCATCTCAGAAATTGCAACTGACAACCGAGCCCCAGCATCAGCATTTGAATCAGATATTTGCCTTGCAGTTCCTTCAAAAGTGACACCAAGCTCATGAATAAAATTCATCAACTCGTTCAACCCAACCGTGCCTGCCTTGAGGTTTTTTTGTAATTCAGGCAGTGTCATATCGTTCGCCTTGGCGAACATCGTCACGGCCCCCGGAAGGCGCTCGCCGAGTTGCCCTGAAAGTTCTTCGGCACTTACCTTGCCCTTTGAGAACACTTGTACCATTGCAGTGATGGCGCCCTGAACGTCCTCACTACTACCGCCTGTTGCCTTAATAGCTGCAGTAACGTTTCTAAAAACTGAGGTCGCATCTCTGACAGGGCCACCAGCACCAGTTACCGCAGCAGAAAGTCTCGTTATACCGCGAATAGATTGCTCTTGAGGTATGTTTAATTCTTTTGTTGCTAACTGAGCCGCCTCTATCGCAAAGTTAAAATCATTCTGATTTGGCAAAACACCATTCAGAGCAATTTTTAGCTTTTCAATGCTGGCAGCATAATCAGCCATATCTCCAACCGCTTGCCGAATCATTCCAACCTGAGCGCCAATCGCAGCGCCTGCGAATGCACCCTCAACTCCACCAAACGCACCTAGAGCACCACCAATTGCACCTTCAGGTCCACCAAAGATTCCGCCTGAAATAATTGCGCCAGCCGTTTGAGTTGCCCTACGAGCGCCTACACCTCTCTTTGGTGCGGCAGCTCCACCTTTAGCCATCTGATCATCAAGTTTTTTGATGTCAGCGGTTAGTTTGTTAAAAGCCTTGCCACCAATCTTTGCTTCATCACGCAATGCTTGCAACGCACTACGTTGTGCATTGATATTTGAAACGCTTTTTGTACTAGCTTGGCCCTGAGCAAGTATCTCTTTGCGCAAGCCCATAATTCTGGGTCGAGCGCCTTTTGCTGCAATATCAAGTTGCTTGAGACTATTTTTTACCTTATCAATAACGGCCTGACTGCCAGCGTCCTTAAACTTGAGCTGAATTACGAGTGGTTCAATTTTTCCCATCAGAGCGTTTCCTCAGTTCGGTTAGGGCCGTTGCTTCCAAAACTTGGATGCGCTCGAACACGTCACGGCGATCCTCCACATTGTATAGGTCAAACAAGCCTCCGGAACCCACCAATACCTCGTATTTCAGCCCAACATAACCTGACATTGAGACTGTCCACTGGGTCTGCATATGCAAAAACATCATTACAGCCTCCCAGTTCTCATCCCACACCTCAAAGTCCACATCTTCGGGTTCCTCACTGCTTTGAGGCAGCTTTAAGCCGAAGACCGCAGCATCATCATTGGTTTTATCTTCTACTTGCTTGCCGCCACTAACCCAATAGATAGCGGCCTTTTTTAGTTTCCCGATTCTGCATCCGCATAAGTTTTGGTGTAGCTAGCCAAAACAGCCTTCAACCAGTCAACATCATCAGCAAACAGTGCAAGCTCATCTGATGAAAAAGGAACAGGCTTGCCATCTTCATCCTCTATACCTTCCCAGCCAACAAGAACTTTTTTTACTAGAGGCAGGCCAGAGTCATCTCCCATCTTTTCAATTTCAGAGATTTTGACTCTTTTGAATACAGCTGTAAATTCAAATTTGTCAAATTCTCCAGGGCGATCAGAACTAGGCTCCTGAACTTCAACAGGCCACTTGAAAGTTTTGACCTTTTTGCGAACAAATGCCATTAGGTAATCGTATAAGCCTGTTTAGCATACACAAAAAAAGGGAGCCCGCCAAGGCTCCCTTCACCCCATGTCTAAAGTCTAGGTGTAGACAAGCTCAACTTCA
>Ga0208666_1000772_pt1 | contig 14661 bp, 38 predicted proteins | sample 5B_taG_FD_184078 | JGI IMG/M metagenome (GOLD analysis project Ga0208666, IMG submission 184078) | Marine viral communities from the Subarctic Pacific Ocean - 5B_ETSP_OMZ_AT15132_CsCl metaG (SPAdes) (version 2) | ecosystem: Environmental > Aquatic > Marine > Oceanic | place: Pacific Ocean...
GCCGTATGTACTGGCAACGCAGGATCGTATGGCACTCTCGTAATCTTTCCATTATCATCTAAGTCAGCAAGCAACTTACCATAATACGCACCAATAATCGCAGCCGTAAATGAACACTCATACTCTTGCTCATACTGCTCTGGTGTCATCTGCAACTGTGCAGCTTCTAACTCTGCATCTTTCACAAGTTTAGTCTCACTAGCTTTAGCAATCTTCCAGTACCATTGGTCAGACCCTTCCTCACCTTGCTCTCTTGCCTGTTGTAGTATATCAAAAAAATGATTATGACCTGCTGGTGTACCTAAAAAGATCGCACTACCCTCTCTATCCGATAGTGCTGGTCTTACAACCTCCCCCCATACTCTAGGATTCTGCATCCCATACTCGTCAAACACACACAAATCCAAGTATATACCTCTCAACGCATCTGGATTCTCACCTGACAATAACATTATCCTACCATTATTAGGAAAGTCTGCCCTTAACTCAGTCTCGTTAAATGTAACTCCTGGTATAACTCCAGCATAATACTTAACATAATCCCAGCTAATCCTCTTAGCCTGTGTAAACGTAGGAGCCACCAAAGCAACTCTTGGTCTTGGTAAAGGACAAGTAAGCACGTGTTTAATCATATGATTGACAGCAAACACAGTCTTACCAAATCGTCTGTGCATCACAAGCACATTCCATCTTTTCAACTTATTGTGCATCTCAGCCTGTAAGTCTCTAGGCTTATAGGGTATCTTAACTTGCATCCTCTGTACCAGTCTCCCAAACTATCTTCAATGAACCATCACTAATCTCAACGCCTGTTCTATTCTTAGCTTCACCAAACCTGTCTGGTAATATCTTCTGCACCTTCCATCTTACATGATGTCCATAATCTCTCAATAAATTAGGGTCATAGTTCTTTCGCCCATGCAATGCATCTCCATACATATCCTCTAGTTCCTCAAGTGCCTTCTCAGCAGCCTGTCTCTGTGCAGTCTTTACATTGCTGTCTAAATCAGCATCCTTGCTCATATAGCGATATAACGTAGCACGACTGACCTTTGCATCTGCACAAGCCTTTACCAAGCTGTGTCCGTCTGTAATGGATGATATGATGTGCTCTTGTTTTGCTTTGCTTATCATGTGTGTGTAGAACTACCTATTAACATATATAAATGCGTGCTGGTCGTGCTGGGTGGCATACCTTATTATTTACGCCCCCTATGCCTTGTCTTTTCGCATTGCATATACTTTTTATTATTGCTTGGTTCATGTTTCTTTATTTGCCGTATGAGATTGTCTTAACTCAGTGTGAATTAAAACGTAAATACTCCCCTCTTTTATATGCAATCAATAAACCATTTCTTTATCTGCATCAATAATATTTTTCACATACCTAGAATAAATCGCTACTATCAATTCGCTGTAATCCTTGCTGACCCTTGTTCGTATCGTTGCTAAAAATTATTTACATTCATGTATTGACATACTGAACATTGTTCTATAACGTGTTATTAAATCAACTTAGCAAAGGAAGTACAATGAAATATCAAACATTCTTATTAATAGCATTGTTTCAATTTATACTAATATTACCAATTAGCTTTTATCTAATGACTATTGGCTATGTTGGTCTATATTTTACATTGCTAATGATTAGCAGTTTAATAACTGTAATAGCTTTATATTATCCATTAATTAACATCAACGACTAGAAAGGTAAAGACATGACAAACATAGATAAAAACTCATACAAGTATCAAGAAGTAAAAGAATATTTTAATGACTTCATCAATGAAAATTCAAACTACTTGGAGGAGATAGGCGAAGAATTGCATCATGAATGTTTTAATACTAACTATTACATAATAGGAAGATACAAGGCTACTCAATGGCTTGGAGACCAAGTCTTCAACATTATTGATATTATAGCAACATATGAAAAGGATAATTTTGGAGAAGTTACAACAGATTTCAAAGAGCCTGAAAGAGTTGTTAATATGTATGTTTATATTCTTGGCGAGTACATAGTCCAGGACTATCAAAACCAATTAGAAACAGTTTAATCTTGTTACTCTTGTTAGTCTGGTTTATCCAGACTAGCGAGAGCTACAAGCTCACAACCTAGCAACAAAGAAAGGCTAATAACATGACTTACAATGATATTATGACAAGTGATAATTTTGAAACAGATTATTATAAAGGCTGGTTAGTTATTTATGACAAGGTAATTAAAAAGAATTATCCAGTACAATTAATCGACACAAAGACAAAAAGAAACATTACAAGAAAACATTTCAAAGAATGTCTTGTTTCATATGGCTATGATAGAACTTGCAACACATTTAAGAAACTTTATGCAAGTCCACAACAAACAAGAAATTATAATTGGTTATGTGATGGTGTTAATTATGACTAAATTTGATTTTTACGCACTGTGTGGCAAGTATCTAATAGATGTTGATATTGCTTTAGAAAGTGAAGAACTAAGAGAGCTTTTAAGAAACAAAGCCAACACAGAAACAATAGAAAACTTTTTGAAAGAGGAATTTTAACATGGCAAAACAAATACAAGATATAAAACAAATGTTTTTATTTTATGGCTTTTTACAAAGTCCATTAACAACAAAAAATATAGTTAGCCTTTTGTTAAGAGGAAAAACAAAAGATGAAATATATAATATTGGCTGTGATAGGTTTTAAAATGAAAAACATATTTAAATTAATAGCTACTAGCCTAATAGAATTATTATTCTTATTCACTATTTTTGGTTATGCAATATTCATATTAATAATATTTAGCTAACAAAAGAATTGTATAAGCTGGTTTTGTACCAGCTTATACATTAACAGAGCTATACGGCTCTTAAAACGGCACTAATGCCATAACTAGCAAAAGAGAAAGACAATAACATGACAAATCATGAACATTACACAAAAGAGAGAAAGAAAAAACAAGCTGAAAGAGCAAAGGCAATGAAATCCTTAACTGCTAAACAGCTACAAGCAATCTTTAAAACTCACAGCACTTTAAGAGATGCAATAAGCATGATAACAGAGTGCCAAGATTTGTATTTATCTGACATAAGAAAGCTACAGCAATGCTTTTGGGATATACAAAACGAATTTAACTTAGAGGACTAGCAAATGTTTTTAACAAAAAATCAATTAGAACTGCTGAAAAAAGAGGGTTGGCAACCTATGGAAACTAAAGATGGTACAGCGTGGTTTGGTGGTAAATCTCACAAAGAGTTAGCCAAGTATGTGCCAAACGAAGCGGCTCAAAACTTACAAGACATGGACTTTCTTGTAATAGCTTACGCCAAACAATAAATAAAAGGCGTTGCATACATGACAGATGCAACGCCCTAACCTAGCAAAGGTAAGGAGATATTACTATGCAAATGACGAAAGAGCAATTTAAAACTATTAGAACTCAATTACAATATACACAAAACGAGTTTGCAAATTTACTTGGAATAACAATAAGAATGATAAGTTATTACGAGTCAGGACAAAGACCAATAAGTAAAACAGTTTCTATTTTAACGAATAGAATATATCAAGACGAAAAATAAAAGAGAAATCTCTATATATGCACTGCTATAGCAGTGCATAGATATGTTAACAGTTATACTATATTACAAACTCTAATATTTTTTTTAAATTTTATAGTTTACATTCATCAAAGCTAAGATACATAAACTATGTTTTGATCGTTGCCATACGGCTTTGCTTAGTCAGCATAGCTGATTATACGAGGGAGCAAAATTCTGTCAAGAAAATAATTTATCTTGGATATTCTTGCTTACATAACCATGCACAAAACGAGTTACATCTCTCATTCTTCTTTCACTATCTGTAAGCTCTGTATAGTACACCCAATAGGCTTCTAAAGTCATTCTTGCCATAGGTTCATTGCATTGAGGTAGTACATTCATAGCTAACAAAACATCTATATATTTTTCTTTTGTTTTGGAAAGACGAGCTTGCTTTTTAAATATATGAAAATTATTCTTTGGCATTGACACACTCATGGTAGGTAAGGGCATAGCCTAAAATATCTTGAATAGAATCTTCATGGTCAGGAGTTTCCATAAGTCTAGCTTGTTTTACGGCTATCATACAAAGAGCTACTTGTTCAGGTGTAACTTCAGTATCTAACAGGACAGACCATAGACGAGAAATACGAGTATGATTATCTACGATAGAACCATAGTCTTGTCCTCTGTCTTGTATAACATCAGCAGTTTTTTGTAGTAATTCAAACTTATCCATAGTATTCACAACTTTCTTTAGCTTCTTGTATCGTGGCTGTTTTGTAAAAGATTGGTGTAAATGCACCAACATAAGCACCAACAACATTGTAATAAAAATAATCAACGGCTTCTTCTTCTGTCATGCCATCTCTTTTTATCAATACATCAATACATTTATAGTAATCATATATTGCAACTTCTTCCGAGTTTGGGTTTGGTATTGCAACACCCATAAACGCTTTTTCAAATCCATCAGCTAATAACATCTCTCTCCCTCACTATGTAAAACCATGTATCTATATCAACCTCACAAACCAGGTCATGCCCAGCACTAAAGTTCCTAGATAAAACATCAATAGGAATAACACACTTTATTGGACAGTTGTTAAACTTGTATATCAATACAGGTGTAAGACTAAGACGCTTTGCAGCTTCTCTTGTTTGCTCTAGCCAAGATTGTTTGTAAGTTGTGCCTTTTTGGTACGCTTTACATTCAATGGACCAGCTAGGAATTATTATGTCAGCTTGTCCTTTAGCTTGGTATTGATCTAGGTTTCTCTTGGCATCTATATTTAGATTGTCTTTGATTAACTTGCATATCTTTCTTTCAAAAGATGCACCTTTGTTACGACTATCTGCCATCTATCATTCTTTCTTGCATCTGTTTGAGAAAGTCATTTGCAGTTACCTGACCAAGCGTAGCTAACTCTATCTTGTTCATTGTATCAGGATTAGGAAACCTCTCTGACTTCACTAACCTACAAATAGCTGAACGAGTTAACCCTGATTTGATGGCAAACTTGTTTTGTGTAAGTCTATTCTGCTTTATGTAATCAATTAATTTCATACTGCTATGATATTTAGTTGTTGACAATCTGTCAATTATAATTAAATAATATGTTGACAGTAAAGATTATAAAGCATAATCTAGTAATCAATAGCAAAGGAATGGAGATTTATTATGGATCGAGAATATGTTTACGACAGAGAATGTGATGACTGTGGAGCAAAGACTTGTGCAGAGGTAGCATACTTTTACGAAGATAAAACATTTTGTGAGGATTGTTGTCCTGACGGATATGGAGAATAGACATGGCAGAATGGAATGTGAGAGTTACAAAAACTCATTATACTTTTGCAGAATTTATTGTTGAAGCTGATACTAAAGAAGAAGCAGAGTCAAAAATAAATCCTGAAACTGATGTTACTGATGAACATTGGAACGAAGATGGAACAACGGAATTGGAAATACACCCTGACTACACAGAACGTATGGATAAATTATTTCCTGAAGATTATAATAATGATGGGGAGCATGAGTAATGTCTGAGATACCTGATTACAGAATAGACTTTGGTATGAAACACGAAAGTGCAAGCAACGGAACCATTACTAAAGATGAAATGGTGCTGAAACATTACCTTAGAAAAGAACACAACATGAGCTTTCCTATGGCATCAAGACCAATCTCAGGCATCAAAGTACAGACAGGTGTCGATTGTGCTATGGGATTACATAACTTTAGTCCAATCAGAGGACAACAAGACCCTATGGAAATCAATGAGTCTGTTAGATATGCACTCACAGAATACCAGGGTTATACACCTAGAACATGGGATAATGGTAAAGATGCAGAGGAATACGAGGAGTTTCGTGAGCATCTACCTGAAATGGTCAAGCACGCAGTTGATGGACTGCACAAGTATTTTGAGGGTGTTAATCGTATCGAGGGAGAATCAATGAAGCAATTTATTGAACCTAAGATAGATGTACCTATAGTTTTATATCAGGATTACTCAGGTGGTGGCAGACAGATAGATTTAAAATGCTCTTTGCCTATGAGAAACCCACCAAAGAAAGATGGAACTAGGTCTTGGCGAGTGCCTAAACCTAAGACAGAACCATCTGCACAACAAGTTATGCAACAAGCAGTCTATTGGAAAGCTACAGGAGAGAAACCAGCTTTGTTATTTGTTACGGCATCAGGCTATAACATAGTAGACGAAACGAATTGTGAGCTTATGACAGAAGAAAGTCTGCAAAGAGCTTATGATGACATGGTACGTTCTTGGTTAGTCACTCAGAACTTACTAAAAGCAAGCAGAGGTTCATGGAAAACACTAGCTGGACTTGTCCAACCTGATATGGTGCAGATAGCACAAAGACATGGACCTAACATAACCAATCTAGCAAAACAACTATGGGAGATTTGACATGACAAATCCAATAACATTAAGACGTAATCTTGATCCTTTTACTAGCCACGAAAGTGCCAACAAAGTAAAAGCAAATCAAATGGAAAAAATAGTGTGGGAAGTCATAGATTCTTTTGGCGAAACAGGGTGTATATCAGATCAGGTGCAGTATGCTCTAGCACAATACCGATACAGCACGATTACAGCACGCTACAAGGCACTAAAAGATAAAGGACTAGTGATTGTAGATAAGAGGGTTGCCAAGGGTGAGAGTGGCAGAAATCAGCAAAAGATGTGGAGTTCAAGATATTACTCACATGAATCTGTAACTGAAGATGACATAGTACAACAAATGGCAGAGGAGAAAGCTGGGATATGATAAACGAATTAGTCAATAAATGGCAAAAACAAATGACTGATACTGAACAGTATCATGCACAAGCTATAGATCTATTAGAGAAACGTATAGCTAAATTAGAAGATAAGCACAAAGTTGTTTCGCAGCAAAACGAGGTGCTTATGAATTTACTAAGTAAAACAATGAGAGGAAAAGATGAGTAACTTAGCAAAAACTATGGACACTATCGCAGACTTACACAAGTCGCATGGTGTCAAACAAAAAGGTGGCAAACTTTATACACAGGTTGTTCACAGGATGGAAGCCTTTAGACGTATACATGGCACAGACTTTGGTCTTGATACTGAAATACTAGTCAATGATGGCAAGAAAGTTGTTGTCAAAGCTATTATCACAGACAAAGATAATCGCAAAGTAGGTGCTGGTATGGCAGAAGAAATCAGAGGACAGGGCATGGTCAACACTACATCTGCCTTAGAGAACGCTGAAACATCTGCAATAGGTAGAGCTTTGGCTAGTCTTGGTCTTGCTGGTGGCGAGTATGCAAGTGCAAATGAAATGGATGCAGTTATCAGAAAGACAGAAGCTATCAAAGAAGAACCGAAACCTGTGGAAAAACCTAAGATAGACTTTAAAGATCTACCACCAAAAGAAATTAAAGTACCTCAAACAACACCTGAAGAAAGGAGAGAAAGGCACGAAGCAAAGGTTCCTGACTTTGAACATTGGTGTGAGCAGAAAAGAACTAAAGATCAATTAGATGCTTATTTTACTGATTCACAGTCTACCTTAGACGAAATGAAAGAACATAATCCTGACTTGTATAAAAAAGCAATTCAGATATTTGTTAAATATTTAGAAAAATTTGAAAGGAAAACAAATGGCTAATAAATACATAAAAACTATGAACATAACCTTGTACCCTAACTCAGAGGGTAAGGCTACACATGGTAATTCTAATTGGAAACCATATAAAGATGGCTCTCCAGCAGACATACATCTTAGAAAAGATGCTAAGTATTCTGTAAAACTATTTGGTAATGATGATGGCACGTTTGGTCTTGCCGTATCAGAGGTGGTGCAAGGAGTATACACAGATAGTATATCTGATGGAGTGTCACAACCTGGAATGAGATCACTTGCTGCATCAATAGACCCACCAAAACCAAGTCCAATATCAGCACTAAAAGACGAGCTTGATGATGAAATACCATTCTAAATCATACTATTCCACACAGGAAGCTACCGAACTGATGTTTGGAGATACACCAAGCAATAGAAACAGACTGCTACGTTTACTACAAACAGGAGAAGTCAAAGGTAAAAAGTTTGGTAAGAGATGGTTTGTATTTGCAAGTGAGATAGATGCAGTAAATGTATTCGAGGACTGCCCAAAAGCAGTAGCAGAATATGAGCTAGAAGCAAACGTCAAAAGCTACAAACCTGTACCTCCACAAGTCCATGCAGGTGTATCTGATCTAGGTGGCATTATTATTGATTCACAAAAGCACGATTACAAGCATGGATCAGCTAGAAATGGCACTAGATTTACTTACAAGAAGAAAAAATAGGAGATAAATATGAGCGTAATAAAATTTACTTTGATTTATATAATGTCAATCATTTTAATTAATATAGGATTTATATATGTTCCAATGTTACCATTGTTTGACACAGGAGAAATGTACCCACCTATGACTTTAATTGTTGGTCTTATTTTTGTTCTGCGAGATTACTCACAAAGAGAAATAGGTCATAAAGTTCTAGGAGCTATGGCTATAGGTGGTATATTAAGTTACTTTATGGCAAGTCCATTTATTGCAATCGCATCTGTAACTGCTTTTATAGTCAGCGAAATAGTTGATTGGGCATATTATACATGGAGCAAGAAAACATTAAGACAAAGAATACTTATATCTTCTTTGTTGTCCACTCCCATAGACAGTGCAATCTTTTTATTAATGATAAATCAATTTAGCTTTGTTGCTACATTAGCTATGTTCTCAAGCAAGATGTTGGCAGCTTTATTTATTTGGTATTATTTAGGTAAAAAATGATTCATTATCATGGAACACCACTAACTCCTAAAGAACAGCTATATAATATGGCTGGTAAACATTTCTGTGTAAGTTTTGCAGATGCAAGAGATGCAGATGTTTGTTTACAAATAGGGCAATCTATTATGTGGGATAATGGTGCTTTCACATCTTATACTCAGGGCAAGCAGATCGATTACAACAAATTGTATGCTTGGCTTGAGCCTAAACTTGGGCATCCACATTGGGCAATCATACCTGATGTTATAGGTGGCACTATAAAAGAACAAAAAGAATTGTTGCTTAGATTTCCTTTCCCTGATTTTTTGTCTGCACCTGTTTGGCATTTAAACTTAGATTTAGATTATCTTTTATTTTTAAGTGATAGATACCCAAAGATTTGTTTTGGTAGCTCAGGAGATTATTGGCAAGTAGGTTCTGATAAATGGTGTAACAGAATTAACGAAGCCTTTAATATATTGTCTAAAAAACATAGGCATTTACCACACATACATATGCTTAGAGGATTAGCACAAGCTGGTAAACATTACCCTTTTGCATCTGCTGACTCTGTGAATGTAGCTAGAAACTATAAAGATTCAGGGGCAAATCCTGAAGAAATGGCTAGAAAAATAGATAGCGTACAATGCCCTGTTAAATGGCAAACTAAACTATTGCAAAAATCATTACTTTGATTTCTTTTTCTTTGACATCATTATCTTTTTTTGCAAAGCACTAGGCAATGTCTTTTGCTTTGCAGTTAGACCCTTTTTCTTAGCTGGTCTACCTCTTTGACTTCCGTAAGTTCCTTTACCCATTGGCATTGTAGTCTCCTTTTTTAGTTGTATGTATTCGTATTTACTTCTTTTTTCCTTTATTACGCTTACTAATTGCAGCAGCTTTTCTTTTAGCGTCTGCTTTACTACTAGCACCCCATGCACGAAGCGACAATAGTAATCTTGTAGGCTTTCCATTTTTCTTTTCAGGTCCACGCATACCTCCCATTCTAGCTAGAAAACTTGCTCGTCTTGGATTGTCTCCCCTTTTTACAGGAGCTTTTAATGTACCACCCTTATATGATGCACGACCTTTGGCATTTAGTCCACCCTTAGGATTCTTACCTGCCTTACGTTGCCATGCTGGAGTTCTAGGCACTGTCTACGTTCCTCATTCTTTCACATAATCTCTCTGCACGATTAGTAACCTGTTCATACCATTTACTATCTTGCATCTGGTTAGCTGCTTCTTGCCAATCTTTATCTAATACAGCTTTCTTCATCTTGTGGAACCTAGAAAGCCTTGGTCTGCCTAGATTAAACATCATATTGCCTATGATCTTTTGCACTTCTTCAGGCAAACTGTCAAAGTCATCATACAAATATCTACATTCTTCTAATGTTACATTTATATCTTTTTCAAATAACTCATTAACTCTATCATCTGAAACAATAGTTCCAACAGGCTGGTCATATTCTTCATCCCATTCAGTAACCAAGTGACCCACACCTAGCGTCTTTAAATTTAAATGGTCTAAATACACAGAGTTTACACAACCCTCATCTGCCTTTATTTCATTTTTTAAATCTTCTATCATCATGTAATCTTTCTAAATCTTTTCGTTTTTGCTGCAATCTTTTTGGGCTGTTTAGATACCTGTTTACCTGATCTAGTTGCTCTGCGTTTAGCAGCCGTAGTCTTGGCGTATTCTTTGGAACTAAGAGCCTTAATTGCTTTTTCAGGAAGATAACGTTCACCTGTAGCCTTTGACCCTTGTGTACTAGGCTTGCCACTCTTGGTTCTCCACTTTTGCTTTGTCCAAGACTTTAATGATCTTTGTCGTTTTGTGAGTGCCATTACTTATATCCACCACCTTTAGCCTTGTATTGTTTGGCAAGCATCTGTGCTTTTCTAGCTGACCATTGTCCTGGTCTACCACCTTTACCACTAGATTTTATTCTCTGAAAGAGTTGTTTTCTCATAGTAGGCTTAGTGTAGTTTCCTGATTTGTTGACTGTTGATTTCTTTTTCATTTATCTACCTTGTCTTTTTTTTACACATTGCACATGACGATAATAGAAATAATTACCAATCTTATTAAAAAACTTAGATAATTTCAACCAGTTCCACATCATTTCTTTTTAATCTTCTTTAATACACCCTTGAGTGTCTTTGCTTGTTTAGCGTGTGACTTACTAGCTTTGTTTAAACCTTTAATAACTTTTTTTATTTTTTTCTTCATTTTTTCATGTTCTCCCTTGCAACACCTTTTGATTTCTCGAATGATCTCATACCACCAAGTCCTAATAATGATAGTGTTAATGTCATCAACTCTCCTGTGTTTAACTCAGGCAGTATAACATCAGGCATCCATATACTTGTAGCCCATTCTGCAATCGGCATCAAAAAAAATTGTGTCAATAAACCTAATGCACAAATCCACATGATAGCTGGTCTAGCTCCAGCAACAAACAAACTAGGATGTTTCGCTTGAACAACATTAGCTTCTATCTGACCTTTGGCTAGTTCTTGTGCGTGTTTCTGTGCAATCGTAGCTAAGTCATGTGCTAGTTTATTCTTCTGGTCTTTGTCCTCTATAAACTTACCAAGTAAGTTACTTACTGGACCTATTAACGCTGTTAACATTGTTGTCTCCCTTATGTTCGTGACCCATCCATATACCAAATACACCAGTCATTACACCCATAACCACAGATACAAACGCAGATTGACTAGCTGTTGGTGCGTCTAAATCCATAAACCATTCGGCACATCTCCAGGACATTATCGTACTAGCAAGCATCATAAATCTTGGTAGTATCTTCCATTTTAAAAAAGTTTCTACATTCATTGTATTAAAATCTCATTTAATCCAAAGCCTTCCAATAAGACTAAAGTAAAAAACAGCAAAAGAATACCACCTGCTATCAACTTACCACTAAAATTAGTGGAGCCAATCTTAATAGCAACAAACTCATTACCTAGTATTCTTAGCGATAACTCAAAGCTGTTTTGTCCTATGTCTACATTAACAATTTTCTTTTTATCTTCTGTCATTAGTAAACTCTCACTTTCTTTTCGTCTACTTGTGGTACAAGTTTACATATACATTTGTATATTACTTCCTCACCAGTAGCACTGTCATATGTTTGTTCACTTAAATACTTGGTATAGTAAGTGCAATCATTGACATTTCTAAAGTATATCGTGCCACTGAGAGAGCCATTAAGATAACAAGCTAACATAAATGCTGTCATATTATACCTTTCTTCTTAGCTATAATTACTAATACAGTTATTACACCTGATAATAAAGCAGTTATCAAGATACCTAATACTATTTTAAGAGTCATGTCTTTAATATATTCAATACGTTTTTCTTGTTTTACTCGTGCTTCTTTTCTTGCCACACGAGCATCAGCACAATATTGTTGATAGTCAGTCCACAACCCTGCTCTACCATATAGCTGCATATATTCTCGTAGCTTCTCTTGCTTGACTCGTATCTGCTCAAGAGCCATGAACTCCTCAAGATCATTGTCAGTCTTGCCTAAGAAGTTAGTCCAGATACTATTCTTTTTTTTATGTAAATCTTGCTTTAGTTTTTCTTCAGCACCTACAAAATTGGAGATCGCAGATCCTGCTGAGGCTATATCTTTTCCATTTTCGAGTGTTTGTTTTATTATGGCGAAGGCACTATTTGCTACCATTAGCATTTCAAGCATAGTGTCACCTCAGTAGTAAACCTGCCATCATCAGTATCATTGTACCTGCTGTGCCAATCATAATATGTTCAATGCGTTTGATCCGTAAGATAGTTTCTTTCCATCTCTCAGCACAAACTGCTTCATGTGTGTCTATCTGTGCCTTTACTTCACTCGCCTTAACCATTAACTTGCCTTTGAATTTTCCATTGCTTTTGTAGTTTCATCATTGCTAAGTGATGTCTTTAATGCTTGTAGATATTGTTGCTGTAATATATTGGCATCTTCAAAAGCATCTTTTAATTCATTGCTTTGCTTCTGATACTTGGCAATCTTGCTTACAAGTCTTATCTGCTCTACAGATAAATCTTCTTGCTTGTATTCTTTGCCATCAATGTTGATTACGTTTGTTTGTTCAGTCATTTTTTTACCTCACTAAATATTCATGTACTGTATCTGATATTTCTCTCATCTTAATCCATCTGTCACCAAGTCTTTGTCCAACACTAACTCTAAGTTTTCCAACTAATCCTATAGCACTAAACTCTTTTCTATCTTCTCTAGGAATATAAGTTTTACTTGCATCAAATGCTGAATTAAGTTTTCTTCTTTTGAGATTATCACCATTTTCATCTTTAGATGTAACTATTGCATCATCAGGAACAGTAACGTCACTTGGTATTATATCTGTTTGATATGACTTTAATTCTTTAGCACCATCATCAGTTTCTTCTGTCCATTCTGTTTGTGTGTATTCCTCAAAAACATATCTGCCATAGCTGTCTGTTTCATATTTATCTTTCCATTTTTCGCTTTGTGCATCTCCAAGAACTACTGGTCTTGCAGAAACAACACCTATAATAGTTGCTTGTGCATCATCACTTGTAGATAGTCTTATTTGATTTCCATCAAGAACGACTGTCTTGCCTACTCTATCTTCTGAACTTGTATTGCCATCTTTCCATTCAAACATTTCAGCATAGTCAGCACCACCTGAGCTAAAATTACCATCAGCAAAGACATCGCCATCTCCTCTTACCCTGTAGTCTGTGTCTCCAGTATTGCTTGAAAAGGCTTGAATATAATGAAAAGTACTACTATTTGCTCTTTGAGTAATTATTGAAATAACATTACTTGAATAACTTGCGTGTGTAGCACCAATAATAACTCCTGTTTCGTTACTACTAGAAGAACGAATCTCATGGGAACCACTAGTACTACCCTGATAACTTCCTGCATCTGATATCTTGAAAAATCCACCATGAGAAGTACTAGGACCTAAAATTCTTGCTCTTTCATAAGCATCTCCAGTACTAAAGTATAAAACCTCATCTTTAACACCTACAGTTGGCATCAAAGATGTATTGGATGCTTTAAATGCTATATGTGATGAAGTTGAATTGTTTGCTTCAAATCTAGCTACTCTTTGTCCTGATGCTAAATAAACATGAAGTTTATCTGCTGGGTCATTGTTGCCTATTCCTATATTGTCTGTTTCACCTTCTACAAAAAAAGCATTTGCATCACCATTACCCTCAACACGAAAGTCTCTGTCGTTTGACCCTTCATTTATGACAACACCTTCAGCATTTAATTGTAAATCTGGTGAAGAAACACCTCCTATCATACGATAGAACTCTAACCTTGCATCTTCAGTTCCGTCAGAAGCATCAAGAAGAACTGTTTTTATTTGCCCATAAGTTACATTTTGAGAGTTATCATTTCTGCCTATAAAATCTATAGTAGATAAATCATCACCATCTGCAGGAGAACTAGAGTTTCTATAAAATACAAGATTTGGTCCTTCACCTGCATCACCATCAGTTGATACTAATGTTAATTGGTCTGTATTATCAGCAGTAGTAATTGTCATACCAGTACTTGATGTTATCGCACCATCAACTTGTAGAGTAGATGCCATATCAACTGCACCATCAATGTCAACTACGTCTAGGTTAGTAACTCCATCAACGTCTATGTTGCCACTAATATCAGCATCAGTTAGTATCTTGGATATGTCTTTTGCTCTAGTCATTGTTAGACCTCTTGGCTTTCCACGAATGTTTTGTAATTAGCTTTGACTGTATCTGTCCATACAGCATTGGCTACTGCTTGTACTTCG
>Ga0208666_1000773_pt1 | contig 14653 bp, 24 predicted proteins | sample 5B_taG_FD_184078 | JGI IMG/M metagenome (GOLD analysis project Ga0208666, IMG submission 184078) | Marine viral communities from the Subarctic Pacific Ocean - 5B_ETSP_OMZ_AT15132_CsCl metaG (SPAdes) (version 2) | ecosystem: Environmental > Aquatic > Marine > Oceanic | place: Pacific Ocean...
GGAAGAGCAGCATATTACAGGGCTGACGTCAGATGTAGGCGTGTAGATAGGATACTACCTCTTCCCCTTTGATTTTCAAGGGAGCGCAGTCGGTGCGTACGTCCACTAAAATCATGGCCACTCAGGTCGGACGGCAGTTGTGTTCGAATCCCAACCTCCCTTCCAAAGTGGTTAGCAGTAGGATGTAGATACCACAGGTGTGACATATCCCGCATGAGGATGCGGTAAGGATGTGACAACCCAATAGATGTTCCTTCCACCCTTTACCAAGGGTTTCCCAATGGCAATGAACATGAGGGTTGTCGGTGGTTCGATTCCACCCACACCACACGCAGGACAATCAAGTCTAAGATTATGAGGGGCGACCTCAACACTTTCAAACTTCAATTCAATCAACCATGCTACAAGACATGAACACACGGCAACTTGCCGAAGCAATTCAGGAGGACCTGAGCAAGGTCACCCTCATCATCAACTTCAGTCGCCACCGAGATGTGGCACAACTGATGAGTATGTCATGTGCCGCCTTGGAAGGCAAGCACTCATGCAAGACCCCTCTTGCCACACTCATCTCCAACATCGACGAGGCATCTGACCTCATCATCGAAAAAACCTACAAGTAATGAAGCAGTACGCAGTAATCCACGCTGTCGCAGGACTCTTCGAAGGGTACTCCGACACCACCTGTGAGTTCTTCCCCAAGCGAGCTCTTGCAGACAAGCACATCCTTGACATCATCAGCGGCTACCGCAAGGACAAGATGTGCGTAGAGATTGACGACTCAGACCCCATGAACGTCATCGTCACCATGACCCGTGAGTACATGGACTACCATGCTCGTGTACCACATGACATGGAGCACGACGATTGGGTAGCAGATAACGGCGACGACGTTAGTGTCGAGGTGTTTCGAATCATCGAGCTTGACATGTCCAACCGCAGTGACTCTACCGAGTCATGTTGGCTGACGTGGGACCAACTCGATACCTCCCCTGCATGGGACTACACCCCCTTGTGCATGTCCTTGGTGGCTCGTGTGTCCTCTGACGTGATGGACAACGACCAATCCGTTGAGGCCCTCGAACAACTGACTGACTTCATATCCTCTGTGTACATGGGCAACCACGCATTCATCGACATCGACGACTATGTGATGCACGCTTTCCGCATCCCCAAACCTAAAAACTCTGACAGCTATGAATGAAGAAACCTTATACGACCTGCGGTGCTACGTCAGCAACTGCTTCAACCATCGTGGCTACAAGTCCGACGGCATTACTTGGGACGAAAGCGGTTACCAACAGCTATCCCGCCTTATGACTACGGAGTACGACCTAGACAACAACGACGTGGACGAGGTGGTCAGCGAAATCGAGGACATGCTGTCCAAGTTTATCATGGAGAACTCCCCAAAATTTACAGACAATGATTGACATTCAAGTCGACCCCAAACGGGTCAAAGAAGCCAGGCGGGACATCAAAGACATCATCCGCAGTCACAACCGATACAACCAATACGACATGATTGATATCCGTGATTATGACGGAAGATTCGTGCGTGATTCGGATTGGATGTTCGTGATTAACAACAGAACGGACGGCGATTTCTTTATCCGCATCTGTTTCGATGGTGACTACAAAATTCAAGAAGCCATCTCTGCTCACTTCGGTTCATCCAATGTTGGATGGTGCTAATAAAATTTACAGACAATGACGAGTAAAGACATACAAGACTACATCGAGATTGACCTCGGACACGACATGCGTCACGATCCGTGCATGCTTCTCGAAGCAACACAGGAAACCGCATCCACCTTTGACCTTGACGAGTGGAAAGTCCTTCGCTTCGTACTTGCCAACGAACCAATGTTGGGCACACACAGCTATGGGTTTCACACACGTTACGGCAGGGCAATCACAGAACACTTCTCATTTATCTACCAAGCATGAGATTCCCACGATTCAAACAAAATCTATGGACAACCAACGGCTACGTTGTCAGCTACGGGACACCTGTCGCTCGCATTGAGGGTGACACCCTGCAACAACTTGGCTACTGGTCAGTAACAACACAAAGACACATTAACTACGTCGCAGAACACCTCGGCCTCAAACTTCGTAAACCCAAGAACACATGAACACAATCGAAGAGCTCCGCGACAAAGTTGCGGACATCAAGTACGACACACAGCAAGTGCTCGACAGAATCGACAGCATGGACGCAGCCTATCAGGAGCAGACAGGCCGTGAGAAAGCCCTCCAAAATAAGGTCGGTGAGCTCAAGAATCTTGGCGCCATTCATGCGGAGCGTATTGATGAGATGAAGGAAGCCGCGTTCAAGGCCGCCAACACCATCAAGCATCTCAAAGAGGTGAAGCATGAGCTTGAATCTAAGGTGCAAGGTCAGTACGACGACATCGTCATGCTCCAACGTGAGGTTGCAGAACTCAAGGCTGAGGTAAATGCCCTTGAGCAACCAGAGCAACCTACTATGCCCGTCATCCCCAAGGCAGTAGCCATCGCCATCTTCCGTGAGGGTGTGGCACATGGTGTGTCCAACGCTTGCGATGAGATTGACAACACCAACGACATCCACATCGAAGAGAGTGGATATACAGGCGGGTTCGAGGTATCGTTCAGCCAATACATCGACCTCTCTGAACACCTCGACCTTGACTGGATGCGCGACAAGGTGGGTGACTACGATGAAGCTTCTGTCATTGAAGCCCTCAAAAACCTGTGTGCAGACAAGAAGTTCGAGTGCCGCATCCATGGGGTGGACGACAACCCAACAGAAAAATAACCATGAAATTTTTGCAGTTATCAACGATAATTCCTAAATTGCCAACATTCAATTCTATATTTAATTCAAATCAAATGAATATCAAGTTCGAAGACTTGGAACTTCCCAAGCAATCCAACGCAGACATCCGTTCTGAGTGGTTCATCAAAGCAGTCAATGACATCAACGAGCAGCACGGGTTGTCGCTCAAGGAAATTGGCAGAGAGACAGGTGTATCAATGACTGTCATGTATGCATGCTGGAACATTCAGTCGCCGCTTCACAAGTTTGGCCGACGTCCAACCGAGACCACAATCAAGAAGATTGCAAAGCGGTTTAACATTGCGCTTCCCGACTATATGATTGAGCGAGACGCTCGGCAAGAAACCATCTTCGATTTGGAGAAGAAGAGAACTCCACAAGAGAAGAAAAAAGTTAACTCGGACATCATGACGAAGCAAATCCCCAAGCTCTACAAGGTGGCACAGGTGGCAGAATTCCTTGATGTCTGCAGTCAGACTGTCATCAAGTGCATTGAGCGTGGCGAGATTAAGGCGAAGCGAGTGGGCAAGCAGTATCGTATCCGTGAGCGCGACTTGATCGAGTACATGAACTCATGACACATGAACCGACGATTCAGAGTTCGATTCCACCTTGGTCGGGGCCCCAACTACATGACGTGGCAGGTCACAGACAGAGGCAACGGGAATCACAAGGACTATTACAATCCAGAGGTATGCTCCATCCATATGAAGAACTGCTTGTTCGGCAACAATCCTGCAACGGCCCAGAAGATATTCGACGGCAACCACAAGACTGTGTGCGCATGGGTGGACTGTGCGGACCTGCACGTATCATACACGAAGGCGCCCGACTACGAGAAGCCTAACGTAAAGGAGTTGATGCAGTTCAAGTATAATCCACGAAAGTCAATCCACTGGAACACAGACATTAACGACAATGTAGATGGACTAATCGTCGAACACTTAGTGACACACAACAAAAAACTCTATGGCTAACAACAACCTTCAGATGAGCGATGAGTTCGGCTCGCCTCGTCATCGACGTCGTAAGATGCAGAGACTCTTGAAGAAAAACCCAGGTCTCTTAGAGCGATTGACGAAGCAAATGCTGTTAAATGGTTGGAGACCAGAAGGTTATGATGAATCACCTGAAGCATCAGATGAATGACCTGCTTCTATACAGCTATATAAGCTTATGAATATACCTATATACAAACCTAATCTAAACTGTTAAAAAACATGTGGGGCAAAGACATGAACAGAATCATCAAAGAGTTTGATGATGAAAGCACAGCTGCACGAGTAGCGTCTCGCATGGTAAAAATTGATTTGATGTCAATGCCATTATCAGAATGGTTGACACGACCTGCATCAGAGATTGTCAATGAGTACGTCGAAACAGCAGAAGCTGCATCGGGTGTCGCACTCAACAACCTAAGATCACACGCGGCTGGAGAGAAACTGCTTGACGAGTTGGGGTTTCACGACCAAGACTTCCGTATTGTTTTTGATGAGGCTATAGATGAATTCAGAGACAGCATGCTGGCAACGATGAAGTCTCTGAACATATACCTCGCGATACAAGAGAGGGCAAAAGAAGAGTTGACATGATGTCCCCAACTGAATACCAAGAGTCTAGAAAGTTTTTGTTTAAGGTGGTTCGAAAGAGATACGAAGAACTGCTTGGTGCAAAGATGGACCTGAAGTCTCGGAAGCATGAGCAGGTAGTGCATCGTATGGCCCTGTCTAACTCTCTTCGACCGTTCCTGACATGTCAAAATATTGGAGACATGCTCAGTAAGGACCACTCTTCGATTGTTCACTACCAAAAAGAGCATCATCCTCTGCTAAAACACAGCGCATACTACCGAGAGCAGTTCAGAAGGTCGCTTCATATTGTGAATGAGGTTAGCACGGAAATGGACCTGCACCCAAACATCCTCGGGCGCAATGGCGCCAATGTTGACGGGCAAGTGCAGGCTATCGCAGACATCATCATGGACCTTGAGAACCTGTTGGACCGAATGCTTGTCAACAGAGAAAATGCAAGAGCGATTTGGAAGAGAAGATTGGAGGCTATACATTTGCCAACGCGGGACACCAATCCAGCAGGTGGTCTAAGTAAAGACAAACGAAATTTAATTCATTCAAAATGAGCACCTATAAATTCAAGACCACGAACATTCGTGGCAAGAGCTACGTTGAAGTCAACGAGCGCATCAAGTTCTTCAGACAGGAAGAGCAGTACAAGAACTGGACTATCGCAACAGACTTTCCAGTCCTCGATTCAGAGCAGTGTTTATGCAAGGCAACGGTGTGTGATACATCGGGTCGGATCGTATCCGTGGGCCACGCCCACGAAGAGCGGTCATCGTCGAACATCAACAAAACCTCCTATGTCGAAAACTGTGAAACCTCTGCTGTTGGCCGAGCCCTTGCAATCCTTGGAATCGGAATCGAAACATCAATTGCGTCGGCTAACGAAGTCGAAGAAGCTATTGCCAAGCAGCAAGCTATCGCTGAGAACCCTCACGTTCAAAAGCTTAGCAAGGCGCTTGATGCGCCAGTAGAGAACATCATGGACAAGGCTGTGTCATACATCAAGTCACAGACCGACAAGAAGAAAGCGTTCACTGCGGTTACAAAAAAGTATGGTGAACAGCTTACAGAGAAGCAGGTTGCTGGACTCAAGAAATTTGTACGATGAAAAATACACTTCTAATCGCGGCCTTTGTGTCAATGGCCATGTCTTTGACACTCTGGTTCACAGGCAACCAAATGGCTGGACTGTATGTTGGTATTTGGTGTCCAACAATCCTTGGTCTTGAATCCTTCACTTCTAGCGGAGGCAAATCATGAGCATGCGGGACAAGTTGACGGAGAGTGTGGGCAAGCCCCACCTCTCCTACTCTTCCCTAAAGCACGCGCTCGGGGACATGCGTCTCTGGGAGATGTACATGCGAGGCGAACTCAAGAAAGAGAGCGAAGCTCTTCGATTTGGTAGCTTGTATGACATGATGCTGTTCGAGCCAGAGAAAGCGAATGATACTTACCTTTATCTTGACGACACCGATATTGTTGCTGCTATTGGTGGCCGTAACCCTAGAGTTACGAAGAAGTACCGAGAGTGGAAAGCAGAGCAGGCGGAAGCCAATGCGGACAAAGAGCTGGTATCTAAAGAGGACTGGGAGAAAGCGCAAGAGATGATCAAGCGCCTGAAGGACTGCGGGTTGTATTACAAGCAGTTCGAGGGTGGGAAGTTTCAAGTGGAGTTCAACGTAGACCTTGATGGTATTCCCCTCAAAGGATTCTTGGACTGTCTGCAAAGCGACCGCATCATTGACAGCAAGTCTTCTAGGGCTATTGACAAATTTAGGTATGATGTGAACAGCTGGTCGTATGACATTCAGGCTTATATCTACACCAAGGTGTTTGGCATCAAGGATTTTTATTGGGTTGTGCAAGAGAAGACGTTCCCGTATTACCCTGCTGACGTAAAGTGCAGCGAAGAAACACTATTCCGTGGCGAGATGAAATTCCATCAAGCCTTGGAGAACATTAAGAGCTGGTTGGATGAGTCACCTGAACAAAGAGAAACCAATTTTGCAACGTTTGTTGTGTGAAATGCTATCAGAAGTGGTGATGCATGCGTTCTATTTGTACTGCGTATACATCACGCTCCTATGGATCTATCAATTGTTTAATTAAATTCTATATCACATGAGTGAACAGAAGTATGATAGCGTGCTCGTAGGGTACGCTGAAGAGCCACGACGTGGCGACGATGGTCAAATCATTGCATGGACTGTGCGAATGAAGGACCACGAACTCAAGGAAATGGTGGACAAGTATGCCACCTCACGTAATGAACAGGGTCAAGGCGGCAACGTCTACCTTACAATGTTCATGTCTAAGAACGGAAAATCATGCTGTCGCGTGTACGATCCAAACAGCGAGGCCGCAAAGCAAAAGCGAGCGGCTAAGCAGGCGGAGACTGCAACCGACGATGTCCCGTTCTAAGGCTCCAATCTATTTCATGACCGCTCGTGTCGCCTTCAAGAAACGGAAGGTTGTACATGAGCGCGTCATGTGGATAGTGTCTGTCTACGACAACCCGAATGACATACGCAACTATGATACGAAGACCATGCATCGACTGGAAACAGAGCTGTATGGCAAGAACGCGAAGTCAGAGAAGCACATTATTATTCGGGAAATCATAGAGAAGAAACTGATTTCATACTCTAACCTGACTGTTGATGAACACAAGAAGCAAAATCAAATCGAAGTGTAAGAAGCTGGAGGACCTTCTGCTTCAAAAAAATGCGAAGTATGGTGACGCTGCCTTGCAGCCCATCAACATCTTCTCTAAGGCTAATGCTGTGTCCAGTATCAAAGCTCGTATTGATGACAAGCTTAAGCGAGTCATGAATGCTGGTCCGATTGACGACACCGAAGACACCCTGCAAGACCTTGCTGGGTACATGATTCTCTTAATGATTGCCAAGGATAATGAAAGTAACGATATTCAAAAACGTCTTCGAGAAGACAACGCCTCATCACATAACACTACAAATAGCGCTGGATCGGATCAAGAATGGTCGGTCGAGTACCATAGTGACTGAGGTTCGAGATGGAAATAAAGAGAAGAAGAAAGAGCTCCCCGTTGTTTGTTTCAGCGGGGAGTTTTCGTCGAGAGCCGATGACGCGCTCTTCGAGCATTCGGGATTTGTTGTTCTGGACTTTGACCACGTTAACGTTGACTCAACCAAGACGTCCCTTGCCACGGATGATTTCATTCATTCATGCTGGACTTCGCCTAGCGGAAACGGCATCAAGGCGCTTGTCAGAATCACGAACCCAGAAAGACACAGGGACCACTTCCGTGCGCTAGTCACATACTTTGACAAGCAGTATGGGTTGGAGGTAGACCAGAGTGGCATCAATGAATCTCGCGCATGCTTTGAGTCTCACGACCCAGACATCATCATCAAGGATGAGTGTAAGAGGTTCGGAGCGTTTAACACCGAGAAGGCTGAGGCGCAAGCGCCAATCATAGCCGAGGGGGAGTACACAGATTACATGCGCCTGAACTTGGCCGCACGTATGATTCGCCGTGCTGATGACGGTGATAAGCACGCTACGTTGCTAAAGGCAGCGAAGCTGTGTGGTGGGTACATCAGTGCTGGACGCATGGAGGAAGACGAGGTTATCCGTGTCTTGCTAAGGGAGATTAGCAAGCGAGACATCGACTCAGAAGAACAGGCTGTTCGCACGATCCGTGATGGGTTGGAGAATGGAAAGGGCATGCCTATTCGTGAGCTTATAGAAGGCGTCAAGGATGCTGAACGTCAGATGCGACTGCACGATGGGGACATGTCATTCATCTCGTCTGATGACGACGACTTTAAATGGATTGACGACTTCTCTCAAGGCAAGGTGGAGCTAGGCTTGGACACAGGAGACGCACTTCTCGACGAGCACTTCAGGTACAAGAAAGAGTTTGTCATCATCAACGGTCATAGTAACGTGGGCAAAACAACTACTGCCCTGTACTTCATTGTCAATGCAGCCATCAGGCATGGGTGGAAATGGGTGCTGTACTCTTCTGAAAACAGAACGGCATCCGTCAAGATGAACTTGATGCAGATGGCCATGAATAAGAAGGTGGGTGACATGTCGTATTACGAGCGCAAGAAGGCATACAAGTGGGTAAATGATCACTTTGTTATCATCAACAACGACCAAGTATACAGTTACGGTGACATCGTTCTATTCATGGAGAAAGTCATGGCTCAGCAAACCATTGACGCTATCTTCGTAGACCCATACAACAGCCTGAAGATTGACCTAAGGAACAATGCCATCAGCACTCATGACTATCACTACGAGGCTGCGTCTACATTCCTGACTTTCAGCAAGGCAAATGATGTGGCCGTGTGGCTGAACATGCATGCCTTTACTGAGGCTCAGCGTCGCAAGGGTGAGGATGGATTGCCAACCGCACCATATGCTGAGGACACAGAGGGCGGCGGTAAGTTTGTCAATCGCTGTGACTGTTTTGTGACAATCCACAGGAAGGTGCAGTCAGCTGACCCCAACATCAGAAAGATGAGTGAGTTTCACGTTCGCAAGGTTCGCGAAGTAGAGACAGGGGGTAGGCCTACACCGCTTGATGAGCCGTACAGAATCGTCATGAACTTGGGTCACACTGGCTTTTCGGGGTGGCTGAGCCAAAAGCCTCTGTTCGACAACATAGAATTCAAGAAACAACAAATGCCTTACAGAATAGACTTCTTGTCACAGCAATGATTATATTGCATGTATGCGAAAGAAACAACGACGGAGTCGGTCTAGTCGCAGCAAAAAGTTAGGAAGGTATAAGAGTTCGATAGAAAAGTACTGTGCCGACAAGCTCAAAGAGAATGGTATTGAGTTTGATTATGAGGAGACAGGATTCGAACTGCTAGACAAGTTTAGATTCCCGCACGGCTATTGGAAGATGACTTCCAAAGCAAAACTAATGTCCAACAGGACGGGATCTGTTCTGCAGCCTATACGGTACACTCCAGATTTTATGGGGAAGTCAGGCAAATGGGTGATAGAAACCAAAGGGTATCTGCCATCACATCATGACTTTCCAATGAGATGGAAGCTTTTTCTGAGGCACATTGTTGACAATGACCTTGGTTATGCTGTATTTTTAGCTAAGAATAGTCAACAAGTTGATCAGGCTATTCAACAGATACTAAAGATAGAGCGTCATGACTAGGGACCAGCTAAGCCTAATGTATATGGTGGCTACTATGCGCGTTCATCAAGCCACATCAAACATGTACGAAGAACTTCATGATCTAGATGGCGATCCACTGGAGGACCCCGACGCAGTAAAGGAGCTGTTGAATGAATTCAAGAGGACTACGATAGAAGAGATTTCTCTAGCTCTGTCAGCGGTCCAAGAGTTCATAGATGAAGATGGCCACAAGGAAGAGTAGGGTAGACCTGCGGCTCGGCAGGGTGGTTGAGAACCGATGGCTTCGGATATTTCCTAACGCCCGAAAGTCTAGTCAAGAAGAAGACATGTACATGCACGTTGACTTCTGGCATGACAGTGTTGGAGTGGACGTCAAGGGCAACAACTTGCCCGATGAGATCTGGGTAGAGTTTATCAACGTGAACGGAAAGAAAGGGTGGCTACATGGTGGGGCCAAGTACATAGCATTTGATGTTCCAGAGCTCAGGGGATTCATCAGGGTAAAAAGAGCAGAGCTTCTTGAGTGGTGCAGACATAATGTAGAGAAGAGTTATGTTCAAAAAAACGACTGCTACCGCAAGCTATACCGCAGGTATGGCCGCAAAGACTGCATCACAAAGCTTACAATCAACGATCTGGCAGAGCTTACAAGCTACACTCTAATCAACTATGTGTCATGGATTTACCACCCAGTGACTGGAGAAAAGATTGAAATAGACCAGCCACGCACCAGGTACAAGAGCACAAATGTGTGACACATAATCATCATTATACTACAATATATTGTGTAGAAAAAATTCTGGGTCTAGATTAGATCCATGAAAACAATCGCGCTGTTATTGCCCGTACTTTTTGTTGGTTGCATGAGCACCCCAGCTAAGGTTTACGTGCAGCCAGAAAAATTCAATTGCGACCTTATCATCCCTACGATCTGGGATGGCAATCATCCAGTTGAACACTTCGAGCATGAGATGATTCTTGATGCTGTGTACCACGATTATACGGGGTATAAGTACACACTGGTAGCAACAGACATCCCGAATGTCTTTGCCCTCCAGGTTGATGTGGATCAACCGTAACCTTACTACAGAACATAACGTATCCAGGGTATGTGGTCAACATACATAATGGATTTCTTGCTTTTGTTAGCAAACTATGGCCAGGCCATTGACCCTGAGTCTCATGCTGCGTGCATGGACTTCAACAGCGATGGGTTTATTACGATGTATGACTTCCTTGAAATGCTGTCTCAGCAGCCGTTAATCGAAAAGGAATGATAAAGAATACAGAGTACCATCAAGTGGTGAAGGCTGTTGTTTCGAAGGACTTCAAGTTTATCCACGTTGACGCTGGCATAGGCGACAATGGATTCCAGCGCATTTTTACAGAGACACAAGAAGAGGAAGTCATGCACTGCTACCTCTATCCAATTATCGAGCAGATAGTTCGGTCAGAGTTCTACGACCTTAAAGACATGGCGCTTACCATCAAGGTGACGTGGGTCTAATCAGAAGTCGTTCAGCATAATGTCATCGACAGCCTCCTGAACCTCGGCAATCGTTGCATCCATTGTCATCATGATGTTGGCTTGGAATCTCTCCGCTTCCTCCCCCTCGTTGAATACAACAATCGTCGGGACGACAACAATCTTGTGCTTCTTCTGAAGGTCTGGAGCAGTAGCAATGTCCACACGAGCAGTCTCGCAATCGTTCAGCTTCTCTATCCATGGTACACTGTTTTGGCTGTTAAAACTTGCGTTGAACTCTACAACGCAAATTCCTGATCCGCACACTTCTTTATCCTCTACAGCGGTCACATAGGTTGCCGCCCACAAGAAAGCAAAGGATGCAATTAGGGTTGATGCTAGTTTCATGTCTCATTTGAGTTGATCTATTTTTTCTTCAATACGCTTGATGTCCTCTTTGATTTCCGTGACGTCTTCTTGAGTTGTCATGATGGTTTGACGAACAAGCTGATCTTTCATGTCAAACTCCATGCGGGTGATCTCGGGCTCGGAAGGTAAAGGCAGTTCCTTTGCCTCGGCAATGTCAGCCTGCAGTGCAAACCACATACCTACAATCGTCCCTATGCCAGCCGCTACCATCCCAAGCGTCTTGAGGTCGAGCGTTACTTTAGTGTCCTCTCCAATTTGTTGTGCCATCACAATAGTATGTAGTTGATTCCTACAGAGAAGTCATGCCACTCTCTGTTCCAGTATCTGTTGTATTTCCCTTCGGTAAACACACCGAGGCTTTTTGTAATCTTCGTTCCAAACACAAGCCCAAACCCTAAATCTATCCACTGACTGCTGTTGACAAAGTTGTGGTATGAATACTCTCCGTCTGTGTCAAGGTGGTACGGCATCACGTTGCCCCATGAGTGCAGCCAAAAGTTTTTTTCGTAGTGGTAGAAATCAAAGCCCACAACCACCGAGTGCAGCCACTGGCCATCGAGCTCAGATCTTTTTTCAGATACATAGTCATCAAGAACCTGAGGGATGACCACCTGCTCCCATACTGCCTGATCATTGGCAACTACGACGCCGTCTGGCGAAAAGAATTCTCCTGTGTTTACATCAACACTGTACCCCTGCTCTAGAGCTAGGGCTGTGTAGTGAATCTGATTGTTTTCAAGAAGCCACTGTTGAAGTGGATCGTATCCATACGGTTGTGATATGCGCTGCACCACACCTGCATTCAGAGATAGCTTCTTACCAATCTTGACCCTTCCCCTTTGTGAAGCCTCAAAGTATCGAACATCAGCAAACCCATCTTGCAAGTATTCTGCCTTGACTATCCAGCTGTCTGCTACATATCGGGCGAAGTAGTCTTGGTCCAAGAAGTTTTTGCCCTGCTGTCTTCTCCAGTCAGCTTCAGCAAGAAACTCAAACCCTGAGTACTTACCGACTGTCGCAGCGTCACCGTATGTTTTTTCTGTGCCGTCGTAAAAGATGTTGGCTCTGTTTTCGTATCCAAACCTTGCAATCTTCCTGACACCCAGCGTTAGTGAATAATCAAACGGAGTCTCCACGACATCGGTCGTCAACGGACCAGTGGCAACAGAGAATACGTCTTGGTCAGATACTGAGTTGCCTCCATTTACAGCCGCGTAAAATGTGGCGCGTCTCAATACATTCTTGTAGAAGTCGCTTTGACCGTAAGAGAGCACTGGCAGAATCGCCAGCAAAAGTGTAATCAAACGATTCATTGTCTTACGATTCTTTCCTTTTTGATTCGGCCTTTGTAGTTGGCTACAATCGTATACACTCCAGGTGCTGGAAGCTCCACACTACTGGGCGACTCAACTAAGATCTCGCGACCAACAGCGTCGAACGCTCTGACTATTGTCCCCACTGGGGCCTGAATGTTTACCACCCCACTAGTCGGGTTGGGGAAGAAGCGAAGCAATGACCGCACAGCCATATCCACTGAAGTGACCCCGTCACCACAGTAGTCGTACATCTCCGCACACACCGCATCCCATGATGTCTCACAGCAGTACGGGTCAACCTCAATCACCCAAGAGTAGCAGTAGTCATTAGCCCAGTACGGTTCTCCAGGTCCAGTGATGCATCCAGCGTCATACACACAATCGTCTGTTGGCGTGTTGGCCTCTTCATCATAGTTGTATGCGTCAATGTCCATGCACCCCTCGATCACATCTATGCATGATTCGATATCTACGTTAGCCTCTGGGTCATAGTTCAGCGCTTCAGGATCTGTGCATCCAAATACAGCTAGTGTGACGCAGCTTCCATCATCGTAGTCTGCTTCATATCCCTGTGTGTAGTACTCCAGATAGCCAGCTTGAGTACACCCAGCGTTGTAGTAACAGCTTCCGTCCTCTGTGTTTACGCTGGAGTCATAGTTCTGTGCGAGCTCATCTGTACACCCATACATAAACGGCACACAGCTAGTCCCACAGTACGGCATGAAGCTGTATACATTCCACTCAGGATTCTTGAATGGCTGCAGTGCCCCTTGACCGTTGTCAAAGAATGGATTAAGCCCCTCTACCATCAGCGTGTCTCCAGCTTCATTAGTTATCAAGATGGAGTTGTGAAGTGTTTGAAACTCAGTCTCTTGTGGAGGCTGTTGTGGGCTGCCTATCTCGAAGTAGTATACGTCTACCTTTTCGTCAGAGTCAAGCACTAAGTCCCATGATTGAGAAAACTCTCCAGGACCCATGCTAAATATCCATTGCAAATCACCTTGCTTCACGCCTATGTGTGAGTTGCCCCAGCCGTCTCCAGCAGCATCACCAATTCGAATTGTTGTAACACAGGGACTGTTTAGATCTGAGATCGTAGCAGTTGAGTCGTAGTTAAATGACTCTGGGTCCATACATCCCCACGTATGCAGCGTAAGACAGTCGTCTGGTTCTGTCGCTTCTGGGTTGTAGTCAACGTAGTCGTCATCCATGCACCCTGCTATGACGCTGTCGGGGGCACACGGCTCTACAAACACAGCCCCAGAGTAATGTACGTTGCCATCATTGTCGGAGTAGGCGAGGTCCTCCAACTCCCAAACAACCTCTTCGTCACACGCAGTGATAACGACGCCTCCGTCTTGACCTCCGCTTGCTGATCCGTTAAGACCGTCTCCGTATGTGTCCGTCAGGATAAGCTCAAAGCCTAGCGCAACGCAGAAGTCATACGTATACGTGGCCAGCTGATCTCCAAAGTTAAATCCACCAGGAAGCACCTGTTCATAGAACTGGCCAACAGCTAGATCAACAAGCGTAAACCCAGTTTCATTGGGCCAGTTGTCTAGTGTCAACTCCATAGAGACAAAGGCTTGCCCCTCTGGGCATTCGCTTACGTTGCAGCTTCCGTCATCGGTAGTTGCCCATGGATTGTAGTTGTTGGACGAATCGTCCATGCAGCCAGGTATAGGAAACTGACATGGATCAAGAATGAATGGAACTGTGATTTGCTCTGTATTAAAATCAAAGACAGATATATCAAGCCCGCAGTCATTGCTCAAGCCAAACCACCCCTCACCAAACTGACAGCATATTCCATCACCAAAGGCATCATTCACCACAAGGTTGTACTCACCAGAGGGAAGGGGTATTGTTTGTTGTGTGTATGTT
>Ga0208666_1000777_pt1 | contig 14640 bp, 21 predicted proteins | sample 5B_taG_FD_184078 | JGI IMG/M metagenome (GOLD analysis project Ga0208666, IMG submission 184078) | Marine viral communities from the Subarctic Pacific Ocean - 5B_ETSP_OMZ_AT15132_CsCl metaG (SPAdes) (version 2) | ecosystem: Environmental > Aquatic > Marine > Oceanic | place: Pacific Ocean...
ATCATCACTTAGTGCATCTTTCATCTGTACATCCTCTAACGCTTTAACAATTCTGTCCTGTGCGCTAGACATGTTAGTACCCCCCTTAGTGAACTGACTTAAAAAAGTCTGCTGCGGGTCTGAAAAAGTTTGTCTAAATCTAGCGATATTCTCAGGGGTCGAAACTTTTTCTCCACCTGCCGCAGCAATACGTTGTAATTCCTCATCACTCATTCCAGCAGACCGCATTCTCGATGCCGCTACGCTCGGAGGTAAAGGCATCGGGCCTTGACGTTGTTGTGTCTGCGGGGGTTGAGGTTGCATCACCGCTTGTTGTGATAATATTGGGTTTTTATCAGTTTGAATTGTATTCCCTACTGTTCGACTTTCAGTATCACCTAATGCTGGTGAATTATATGTGGCTTGATAAGGAACATAATCAGCCAATGTGCCACCTTGATACCTACCACCTGTTACTGAATGTGTTGATGTTGCTTGTGTTGGTAAGGTTTCAGGTAAAGGAACTCTAACATTATGTCCTTGTGCTTCACCTAGATAATCATGCAACGCTTCCATTACTCTTCTTCTTTCTGCTGTGAGTTCGGGTGCTTCTTGTCTCAAACTTATACCATGTTTCGCCACCAACTCAGGGGTTAATTCTGAATCTTTAAGTTTAGTATTTCCAACCATATTTCCCATTTCTTCATTTTTACCTGCTAACATAGCCAAAGCATAGATATTCCCAGCAGTATGATGAGTGCCTCTTCTCCCATTCATAGTTCCAATTGTACTTCTATAACTGTCAAAACCCATTGTGTTTTCTAATTCTTCTTCGGTGGGTACACCTGTGTGAAGTTCAGTATAAGCATTCATAAGTTTTTGATGAGCAGAATGTTTTTTGGTAGCACCATTTAATTTATTAAAAGCAGAAGTACCTTGTAATTCACCTAGTAATTGTTGTCTCATATCCGGGTCTATCACCCACTCAGCAAGTCTTTTCCCCTTAAACATTGTATTCATTAAAGCGGGGTGTTCCCACGGTTTCATTGACTGTTTTATTCTTCCTGTGGCTAAAGCATCCCCAATTCGGTCAGGATGAAAAGTGTCTAAAAGTTCATTCATCACAATAGAATAAGCCCCACCTTCCCCACTTTTACCCTTTCTAGTTTTTAATTTATAAAAATCATTAGGTAGTTTATGTGCTGCACCTGAATGTGCGCTTAGTCCTTCTATGCTTCTATCAACACTATGACCTAAATCAGTTAAACCTGCAACCATTTCTTCATTAGCGGCGTGTCCTTTTCCTCCTTGAAAATGCCCGGATGGAAACACATTTCCACTAAGTACATTATGACCTTCTTTCGGATGAACAGCGTAAGAAAGTAGATTTCTTTTAATGTGTGGATATTTTAGAAAGTGTGTTGATTTACCACCAATTCTTTGTGGGTCTATTCCTTTTTCTATTGCAATATTTCTCAAATGTTTTTGAAAAGGTACAGATAAAGAATCAATGAATGTCCCAAAAGGACTTCTTTGCTTGTGGTAATTTGTGTACCCCGTTACTAATTTTTTTCCTCCACCGTGTTGTATGTAATGTTGTCTTGAGCCTTCTTCATTATTACCTTGATAATCACTAAGTGCAATTCTTCTCCACGCCGGGTCATAAAAATTAGGTAAATGGTTTTCTACATTTGCGTGTTCAGCGTTTGTGCGTTTTATCGCTTCGTCTATATCATCTATAGGACACCCACCCACACCTGCTTTTCTAAGTAAATTACCATAATGATGTGCAACCCCGTCTATACCATGATAATGCGTTCCACCAAAATCATCTTTCCACACAGGTATTATTTTTCCACTATCTGTGTTTTCTAAATCAAATCCACCTTTGATTAGATTACCAACACCCGGCATTCCTGTGTCTTTCTCTCCATGTCCACCTGTATGAGCAAAAGGGGGTGCATGTAATTCAGGAAACTGAGGGTCAGGAGAATTAAATGATTCTTCAGGGGGATGTCTTTGTGCGTGGTATTGTCCATCCCATGCAATTACATTCCCATCGCTTTTCTTTAGATTTGTAGAATATAACATTATGTAATTCATGGGGTTGGCCCTCCACGATTTTCAGGATGAACACCAAAAGCCTGAGAATCATTTTTAGCATCTTCAGTTGCCCCCTCAGGTCTTGATGTGGTTCTAAAACTAGCAGAATTATATTTAGGTTTATCTTCACCCGCCCCGCTAGTATCTTTTGTTCCCATACCCTTTGATGTCGTGTCTTTGGTTTTCAAAGCCCTTTTCATTTGTCTTACTAAACTTCTCAATTCAACTATGTCTGCATGAGTTGGCCCTGCTTTTAATAAATCACTAACCGCTACTAAATCAGAACTCATTTGTATTTGTGATGGGTTTTGAATAGGTGGTTGTGGTGGTGGTACAGGTGGTGCTGATACAGCAACAGGAGGTGCGCCCATTCTCCTAAGTCCCATTTTTCCTACCGACAAACCAGCAGAAGGGGTACTTCTTCTACTCAAATGAGGTACTGAGGGGGCAGATGACATTCTTGGTGAATGGATTCTCGGTCTTTTTACCCCAACCCCCGCAGGTAATCTACCACCACCCGTTGGCCCTGCGAAATATTTACGTTGACCGAATCTTCTTTGTGATGCGGTTGGTACTCTAACATTACCCACTCTCTTCCTCGCTTCCATTGTACCTTGATATTCCCTATACTTTTGCGGGTCTTTTGAAAGCGGTTGTTTGACTTTTCTACCTCTATGGCTTCTCTCCACAGCCACATGTGCTAACTCTAAACCTGTTTTTTTACCTTGTTTAATAGATGAACGTAAAGCCTTATCTCTTCTTCCTGTAGAGCCTTTTGGCCCTAGACTACCACCCGGTGGTGTGTCAAACTGACCTGTTGATGGTCGCCATTTCTTGTTTTGTTCTTTGGCTCTTCTCTTTTCCATTTCTTTTTCTGTTGCTTTCATTAAAGTAGACCAAGCATCAGTCATAGGTTCACCTGTAGATATGTTGCTATCTGAGCCTGAATTAGCATTAAAGTATTCATTCATCCTTCTTTCATACTCAGAACTCATTTTTGGATAAATGCCTGTTTTTTTCTCAGGCTCACTTTCAGGCTCACTTTCAGGCTCACTTTCAGGTAAGTTTTGTGCTTGTGTATATCTTGACATATTATATAGAGCATCCATATAATTTTCATGGTCTAATGCTTGTGCTAAATCCATACCTTCTAAACCTGTAATGTCTCTTTGTCTAGATGTAAGATTCCTAAATCTAGGTTGACCTGTACTAATATTAGCACCTTTTTGGCGAGGTACGGTAGGTGTATATCTTCTCTCTCCTTCTTCACCACGTTTATCTTTTGTGGTTTGAGAAATAGGCATATAATTACTTAAGTCTCTAGTCATGACATTTTTAGGAATATTAAGACTGTTACCATATTCATTCAACGCTTGTCTAACAGCCACTAAGTCTCTTTTTTGTGCTTGAGTTAAAGTAGGTTCTAAACCAAGTGAGCCTGTTAATGCTTGCATCAACCTTTCTTTACGTGTTTTCTTTTTGTCGTAAACATTTGTTTTTCCCATCGGGGTTAAAGGTACAAAACTTCTATCAGCACCAACACCTCTTGTACCATATTTACCCATTTTGAGTAATTGAATAATATCCATACTTTCACCCATAGCAAATAAATTACCAGCGGCTGCACCCGGCCCTTTTGCACCCATAGCAAGACTAGTCTCAAAACCGAGATTTCCGGGCGGCCCTGTTAATGCTGAAAGTTCTCTATCGGCATCTATTTTTTCTGAATCATCTCTTTCTTCATCTTCTTCTTCAGGTAAATCACTAGGTTTTATGCGAATATGTTTTATTTTGTTTTTCTTCTCTTTAGTTTTTTCTTTTTCTTGAAGTTTCTTTTCGTATTTATCATCACGAACTTTACCATCTTCCATACCATAAGTGTCCTCTTCGTGGTTGTTTCGGTACATATGGGAAGATTCTGAACGTGGAGAATACATTCTAGTGTCTGTACCCGTACCTGTCATTCCCGACTTGGAAATGTACACCCTACGGTCAGTCATAGTCTAGCCCCGCATATACTTTTATTTCATTGTTGAGTTTATTAGAGAGTCTATGATAGAACTCTATGACAAAATTAGGACTCACAAAACACCTTGCCATCGTATCACAAAGATATTCAAAATTAGATAATTCTTTTCTTAATTCAGCACGAATATCAAAGACTTCTTTTGGTTCATCACTATGTTGTAAACGTGTAGTTAAATCTACTATTCTTATTATACAATCTACATTTTCTAATTTATTGTTATAAGAATTAAAATGATGATAATTAAACTTCTCTATCACATTAACACAATAATCCAAAAACAAAGGTAAATCACTATCGTGTAAAGAATTATCAGAATTATAATGTCTATGACCGGGATGTGTTATCTGCATTAAATCCCCTATAGAAATCAAGTCGCATCCTCTCCGCTATCCAATAAAGACTCTCTAATTCTCTTCCATGTTTCAGGAGATTCTTTAGACAGTTCCACTTTCAACACGTTAATTGTTTGATTAATTTGTGGGGTTTCATTTTTAGTACCCCATTGTTCTTCCATTTTCATTAAGTCTTTAATAGATTCTCTAACTTCTTTGTGAAGGCTTACAGCATCTTTTACAAATCCATCTTCATGTACGCTTGTTTCATCAAGATAAGTATTTAGTCTTTGATTTAACCTTTCAACATTCCCTCTTAAAGTTGTCATTTCTGTACCGACTTGAATTGCGACCTCAGTTGCTGCTGATTTCTGAACCAACGGCTGAAAGTGGAACTTCATGTGATGGTACACACTATTTTCCGGTATTTCTAATTCTTCCGCTATAACTTCAGATTCAGTTCCGTCAGCAAAATAACGAGATTCATATTCTGCTCTTTTTGGGTCTGTACATATTTTACAAGTATGGTTTGATGCTAGATGAAACTCACCCATGTGATTCCGATAATGCCTTTCAGCAGTATTGGTTCTCCAACCCATTTCCTTATCTATTTGCTTAGGATTCATGTCTCCATTTAGCAACGCTTCTTCGTATACTTCTCTTTCAGATGACATACAAAAAGAGCATGAGCGTTTGGTTACGGCATCCCCCATGCAATAGACGATGAGGCGTACGTTTGATAATACTATCTAGTTATTCTAGCATAAACCGTGGTTAAAAGAATAAAAGATACAAAAATCCCAATCATATACATTGATGTTTCTGATGCTGTTAATTCACCACCTTTGAAAAAGAGAATTAGTAAACCAACAATCATGGCACTAATCAATTGTACCATTACCATGTCTATGATTACACTTCTTTTAGGAGAAAAAAAGTGCATTGATACTTCTGCTAATTCTTTTGGTATATATTCAGTCGGGGTTACTCTCATCTAATCACCTCAATCCAAAGAAACTACGAGCAGTTGTACCCATAGCATTACCCGCATTTTCTAGGAAAGTTTGGTCTGATAAAGCACCTGTGAGTGCAGTTTGTAACAGACTTTGTTCTGAGATAGCAATTATTCTATCTCTTTCTTGTAAAGCAGATGTAACCGCTTGTTGTGAAATATTTTGTAATGTGTTCAACTGTGCTATAATATTCTCAGCAGATAAAGTCTGTAAATCACTAGGTAGAGAAGATACATCCATTTTCATATTTCCATCATCATCTATTTTGAAAGTTGAGTTTTTTAACACGTTTAACAAAGAAAACGCTGTTATATTTGAAATCATTTCAACAAATATAGGCATACTTTGTCCGATGAAAAACCTATCAATTGGTTGTATTGTGTTCATCATCGCTGCAAGTATTTGTGTTTCTGAGGGAGGGGCTATCGGTGCTTGTGCATGGGCGGGATTAAAACCAGCACCTTGCAACATTCCGCCCATGAGAGGATTCATTTGTTGAGTTTGTTGAGCGCCAAAAGGATTAGCATTCGGTGTTGCAGCACCTAATCCCAAACCTGTAAAGCCGTTGTTTTGAGTTTGGTTTGTACCTATTCCTAATGTCATTGTTGTGCCACCTCTTGATTAGGGGGAACAGGTGTCATGGTTTGAGGCTGTTGGTTTATATTAGATATATTGGCTTGATTTAACATGTTAGAAAAAGCAGGTGTGGGTAATGAGGCTTCAAGTATTTCTTTTTGAAACATTCTCATATCAAATTGTATCATAGTAATATCATTATTACCACTTTCAGGGTTTGGTATATGCCAAATATTTATTCCTTTTGATTTATTAGAATCTTTTTGTATTTCTTCAAAGAAAACTTGATATTTTTCAACTAAACTATGAGTAGGTTGTGTTGTGCCTGTTAAGGCTGTAACAGGAACTGTTACCAAACTAACGCCTTTTTTCATTTTATCTCTAAATCTAGATGGTTTTAATTCATCTTCTCTTTCTTGTTCTGATTCCCATTTACATAACAAATGATAAAGATGTAAATGTTCAGGACAGTATGTTCCTTTCATCCTTCTACCGCTAGTAACTTTATCTTGTGCTAAAAAAGCCTCAACTTCTCCTGTGATTGGATTGTTCCAATACATCTCCCAAAGACTTCTACCTGTTTCATCATCAGTAATTCTTTGATATAAATTATCAGTTTTTATTAACTCAGCGCAATCACAACCATCAACAACACAAAGATTTGTTTGTTTATTGTAAATATATTTTCTACCAAACAACCTAGCCGGACTTAACCAAAATCTTTTTGCTGGCGCAAGTAAACGATAGGCTTGTTTTATGTCTTGTTTCCTTGCTTTTCTAGCATCAGGATGTGTGCTAGGGTAAAAATTAACTTTTGGCACTTCAAGATTTTTAGTTTGGGCTATTGCTTGCATCTGTTGTTGTGCTACAGCCTGTTCCATTAAAGCAGCATAATTTAAGTTACGATTTCCTTGTTGTGATAAAGCCACCATAGCAGCATCGTTCACAGCCGCTAAAGACTGTGTGGGTTGTAACCTTGTGCCTGTAACAGCACGATACATATTGTCGGGTACGTCTAAAACCATAACTATCCCTCAGGCTTAACCTTGATATACAATTCCCCATTTTCACTAGTTTCTAGCCTCCAAAATAGTTTTTTGCCTGATTTTAAGCCAAATTGTTCAACTATCCAAGAAGGTACTGTAGTTCTCAAACTCTTAGAGCCACCACCTGTGCCTACTAATGTTGTTTTATTCCTACTCATTTTTTTCACCTATGATGTTAAAAGTTCAATTAAAGAGGGTTCTACATTCCAACCTATTCTTGTTGCCATGAAAGACCTTTTAGTGGGTATACCTGCTTTTTGTAATCTAATTAAATCATCTCTAAATGGGTCAAATATTTTATGTTCACCTATTCTACCTTGAGGCCACAATCTAGCGGCAGTTTCATCAAAGTATCTATCGGCCTTATTTGCAACAAGCATAATCACTCTTGGAGAATAATTTCTTCCTTTCCACCAACTTTTTACATTTCTATAACGATATTTTCTTTCAGTTAAACTATCTACAAGAAACTTAAATCCAGCAACTTGTTCTACGCCTTCTCCCCCACCTTTGAAAGCCCTGTCATCAAACATGTAAACAATCGCTTCCACTTGTCTTGCTACAGCATCATCCATCCATAGATTCCAAAATCTTTGTTGTCCACCCATATCAGAAGAATGAACTAATCTTTTTTCACCCTGCCATTTTACTCTTTTTCTTGTAGGTTTTGGTAACAAATATTGCCCTAATATCTTAGTGTGAGAGGTTCTTTCTTCTTCAGGTATTTCTTCCATTTCACCCGGTGTAGTCATATATCTATCTAGTGTTGTTTTTCCAACCATACTTGTTCCATAGATTCCTACTTTTCTAGGCCGCCATGCATTGTATACGTTCTGCCCCCAAAGAGCAGCACCAACCAATACACTACCTGTCATTGACATGGTTTCAACTCACCAAGTCAGTTATCCATTGTCCTAAATCGGCTATTTTACCAAAAGCCCATTCAACTGTCCAACCCCATAATGTGAAATCTGTATAAGATTCAGCGGCACTTACCGCTAAAGCAGTAACACCTGCTACAATAATTGTTCTTACCCAACCAATTGTCCATTCATATGTATTATCAAATGTGTTTGCTAAGTGCATGGCTCTAAGTGTTTCTTCCACAGAATCATCTTTTGGTGTTTTGAATATTTTTCCCATCTAATTCAACTCTTGTATCTGAGGTCAGGTGTGCCATCCTTTTTCAATCTCTGCGTTGGTTTTCCATCAGCAGGTGGTGTCGGCATAGTTTGAAGTGAATCCGCTAACTGATATATTTCATCTAGATTTCTAGGTGGCACTAGAGTTTGTTGTTGTTGTGATAGAGTGTCTAAACCTAAACTCATAGCACCTGAAGGTGTGGTGTGTTGTTGTAACTCAGGTGGTGCAACGGGTTGTTGAAAATAACCTTGAGGGTTTTGTCTAAAAGCGACTAAATCTTTTTCTAACTGCATTTCTTGTATTCTCAATTGAAGTTCCATTCTTCTTTGTTCATGTTCACCTTGCATACCACGAACTCTCATTTCATATTCTTTCTGACGATTTTGCATTCTCACTCTTTGTTGCATAGATTGTTCAAAGAACATTTTGAATATGTAAAACGCTACTATTTGTACTGCTAAAGCAGCCATAGCATAAGTCATACCACTAACCCAAGAATCTTGGCTTTGTCCAGCGGGCAACCAAATCCCTGAGTCAAACACACCTACTGCCACCCCAATGAGTGCTGATTGTGCTAGTATTAGTCCTGTTAATCTTAATTCTGAGTTATCTATTTCTCCATCGGCATTCCAATCCATGATATGACCTCTTGTTTGACCGCACTAGGGGTTAGTATAAGAAATGTGCGAAAATGTTTTCATTATTTCATTGTTATTATATAACATATAAATATATTATTATTATATACATAAGTAATATTGAATAATTAAAATAATGCTATCAAAACCTTCAACCATTTCGGTATAATAGAAAGGAAAGCGTTGGTAATCATATTTAACAATTCCAGCGTTTTAGTGCAGCACCTTTTGGTGTTAGTTTTCCACCTTTACTAGTTGGCCCTTTGCTTCCACCCATTCTAGCGCAGAAGGACTTTCTTCTCTTTGCTGCTTTGCTACCGGGTTTTAATGAACTTGGTTTTTTAGTAACAGGTCTTTTCAGGTTTGCACCTGTTTCTCTTTTTGCTTTGGCTCGACCTTTTGCATTTAGACCACCACTTCTACTATGTCTGTTTGGGTTGTAACCGTGAAATGGTTTTGATTTCTTTTTTGCTTTCTCAAAAACAGAATCTAACAATGCTGCTGATGCTTGTTGCATAGGTGTGCAACAATCACATGTGTCAAAATCACTCATTGTCTACCTCCCCCTCAGGTGTGGATTCCGCCGGAGGTATTCATCAAATCCCAATCGGTGCATGTCTTTATCATACATGGGATGCCATTCTTGAAATATTTCATCATCAACGTAATTCATATTATCAATTCCTTCTTCTAAAGCATGTTCAAATTGGTATCTATCTTCTTGTGGATTTTGTTCTCTACCCTTTTGATTCATCACATCGAGTGGTTGTTCATTTCCTGTTGCATTAATCATGTCTTGTATCATTCTTTGCTCGCGGGTTTTTTGTCTTTCATTAGTAAAAGAAATTGGCCCGGTGTTTGGCCTTCTATTCAAACTTAATTTCTTTCTTTCTGTGGAGGCTTTGAGTATATTCCATGCTGCGATAAAAGCATCCATGTCGCTTCGCATAGTGTAGTCTGTCTTAACAATTGTTGGTTTCCCACCCACACCTTGCTTTTTTGCACGTTTTCTTTTTGTCGCTGCTTGTTTCTCACCTGATGACATAGAACCTGATGTTTTAGGTGTTTTACTTGAAACTTTGATTGAAGGTCTGCATTTAGGATAACCTTTACCTGAAAGTTTTCCCTTGCTTCTACCACATGGTGGGTGCTTACCATCTTTAGTACGTGACACATCTACCCATTTTTCCTTAAACCAACGGTTTAAGTTTTTTACAATAAGCACATCGTGACAAGTACATCTTGTCATAGAACCCCTACCATTTTCTTAATGTTCTTTTGTTTGTCTATCAGTGCGTAGCAAGGACATTTAGGAGAAGATGCTGAACATTGATTACCCTCAATCATACAAACACAAGGTGTTTTTTTAGTACCACCACAACAGCATTTATCTTTTTTAAGTTTCATTTCTTTTTCTTCCCCTTAAACTTACCACGACAATATTGCACAGCCCACCCGTTTGCATAGGCTGACGGGTAAACATCGAACTTTTTCTTAGCGGCTGCTTTTCCAGCAGGGCATAATTTTTTCCAAACAGCATCCATACCAACACAATGACCGCATTCACAACTCATTTTTTCACCTTGACCTTACGAAGTGTACCCCGATTCTTAAAGTGCCTAGCCCGATTATCATGCTCATTTTCCAAAGTGAGTTTCCCACCTTCGGTATGACTGACATCTTTCCTGTTGCCTGAACCGTAAATCCCCCTGCGTCTACGCTCACGGTTCAACTCTACTCTGTATTTGACCCTTTCCGGGCTAGACTGATATTTTGTATCATATTGCAACTTATGTTTTCGTGCTGCTGGTGATAGATTTCTTTTCAATAATCTGTAGGCAATTTCCATTGGTTCGCCTACGTTAAATAATGTATCATCTTTTAGTTCATTAAAAACTCTTTCAGATTCTAATTGTGAAGTGGGGGTAATACTATTTATCAAAGGCATATCAGAAAATTGTCTTTGATATTCTAGTTCTGCAAGTGGCCCTTGAGATGTCATTTGACCTATAGCACTAGCAGATAACAACTTTTTTTGTTTTTCTTCAGGGTACATCCTATATCCCCAACCATCTTGAAGATTACCTTTAAGATGGGCTTCTAATGGTAACCTTAAGAAATCTCTTTGTCTTTCTGATTTAGGTAATTGACTTCTCCAATTTTCAGGTTTAGTGTTTTCAAGAAGTTTTTCTTCTTCAAGTTGTTCCAACACATCATTTTGCTCTTGATATTCTCTAGGGTGAGTGCTTCCTTTTGAACTAGATTTTGTTTTATGCCAAGCATCACCATAATCTCCATAACCTAATCTACTAAGATTGCGATAAACACCTCTTCTTTCTTCGTCTTTTTCATTATGTCTATCTCTGTGTGAACTACCTTCATTATATTGATATGAATAAGGTAGGTAAAAGTTTTGCAGATTATTAAAAGCAAACTTTAATCGTTTGGCGTGTTCTTCGTTTTTTGCTTGAGGTAACACAACTTTGTTAAAATATTCTTCATAATCATTTTTATGTCCTTCCATTTCAGGTGATGATAGGTTGTATATATCTTTTAACAATTGATAAGCAACTTCTATTGGTTCACTAAATGATTTTTTGACTTCTTTATTAGGTGTGGCCTCATCTGTTGGTTTACGTGGCATTTTTGGGCCAACTGAAATTATCAAAACAACACCTTTCTTTTTCTTAGGCTTCATTTTATCTTCAGATGCTTGAATTAAATATTCAGGTGATATACTACCCGGTCTAACTAAACTATTTGTCCCACCAAAAATACCTTCCTTTGGCTCTTGGTGTTCAACCGCTTCAGGTAATTGTGTGCCTCTAACACCAACAACGCCGACTTTTTTAGGGTCAAGTTTCATTCTGTTTGCTCTGTCTTGTGCATAGGCTAAAGCCATTTCTCTATCAGGATGGGTGTATGAAATCAAATCCTCTTCTCTCATACCCTCAGGTATATAGCGATTTGAACGAGTTTTTGGGTTTCCCCCTCTAATCCCCTCAGAAAGAACTTTTGGTAAATCTATAGTTCCGTGATATTCTGTCACAGGGCCGTATTCGTGTTTTTCAGCACTCATCTTTGCCTCACCACCCTTACTAACCCTGTTTGTCTACGCATCTTCGGTCTGATATTTCCTCTAGAGAGGTTACGAGCGTATCTTTTCTTAGTTTTACGATTCTTAGTTTTACGGGATAAACGCTGAACTTTAGCCTGAGCAAGCCTTTTTGGTCTATCTTGAATGTAAGATTTTGCCTTGAATACTAAAACGAAATCTTCATTCACGCTTTAGCGGAGGAAGCAACACGTTTTTGATGTTACGCTATCTCCGAATATCATATGCCGATACCAGCGATAGGTGCAGCACTTGGGGCATTAGGTAGTTTGGCTAGTAGTGCCGCTGCTTCAACTGCTACTGCTGTTGGCACACAAGCAGGTCGAGCAGCACTTATGCAAGGTGCAAAGGAACTTGGTAAAAAAGGCGCAAAAAAGGTCGGTGAGGCTGCTGCTCAAAAGGTAGCAGACCTCGACCCAATGGATGCAGCGATGTCTAGTTTGAATGCATCTGCTGAAAGAAATAGAAAAGCAGATGAAGAAATGCGTAGAAGAACAGCAGATAAAGCCTCAGGCCAACAAAGTACAACCGCTGGTTTCGGTCAATAACTTAAAAAATGTTGCCATAATTCTTTGGCTTCTCTCTTTTTTAATTCATCAGAACTACTCATGGCTTCGTATAGAGTTTTGTTGATAAAAATGTTTTCTTGTTCGGTAAAAGGTATACCGAGAGGTTGTCCTTTGATTAGTAGCCAAGCCCTTTCAAATGGTGTTGCCATAGTCATTTACGGGTTAAATACGAGAGGGGGTTTATAAATAAACATTCCTAAATCGTGTTTTTTCACATTGGATGCCAAGAATTAGGGTCATTTGGGTCATAAACCCCGGTTTCTGAATTAACCATAATGTTGTTTCTATCCATTCTTTGTTTACGACTTGGAATTGGTGGATAATCTATGTTTGTGTTTGGATTAGGGGTTAACAGATTTTTACGAGCATCTGCGTTTCTAGCCTCTATCATTTGCTGTAAACTCATAAAACGGCCTGAGCCGGGAGGATATTCGTGCATATCAAGGGGTTGTTTTTGGTTTCCACCAAACTTTGGTTGTCCTGTGTATGACTCATCTGCTTTGAGAAAATCCCACGCTTCATCAAATGCGGTCATAATACTCACCCGTAAGTTCTCGATGTTAAATCTCTATCTATTTGACAATCTTTACACAAACTAGGTTCAAAAACCCCACCAGCACCATAATCTGCACCGGAAACATAGAGAGGGGCTTGTTTTCCACAAATATCACACTTTCCCTCAGAATTGACAAGAGTGTGCTTTGAAGGTTGTAGGGCTGATAATAGTTTAGTACCATATATTGGATTATTGAACACAGCACCTGAACCTCTATTTTCAAGAGTCTCCCTTGCATTATCTTGCATAATTTGTGCAGAAGGTGAAAGTTCTTTCAAAAGAGTCCATGCTTCATCAAATGCTGTCATATTTTTACATTCCTTGGTATCTTCTTTGTATTTCTGCTTGTGAACTATTTGGTTGGTGACGGCCAAAAGGTATTGCTTTAGAAGGGTCATTAGGTTGTTGTAAACCCATTAATGCGTTATATAATTCAGGGCTATATTGTGGGTATTGACTTGTTTGTGATGTAGGTGGATGAGCAGTACCAAAAGTTTGCATTGAATCATTCGCTGCATTTGCCTCTTGACCCATATTTTGCCATGATGGTGTGGGGTTAAACACACTAGTTCCTGTGTTCATACGTTCTGAATCAAAACTGCTTTCACCTGAGCCAACCTCAGGTCTTGGCATTCTTTCAGCAATTCCATATCGTCTATCACGATACCCTGCTCTGTGTTTTTCATTATGCTTATCGCCTTCTCTTTCATCTTCCATCGCTGACCGAGGGGGAGGTTGTGTGTAAGGTTGTCTTGTGACTTCATTAAGTGTTGCACCATCAGACCGTATTTTTGGTCGTGCGTAATCCGGTACAGGTGCGTTTTTCAAAAATATCCATGCTGTTTCAAATGCTGTCATTAATATCCCCCCATTTGTGGCGGTGCTGGCGCATCATCAACCATACTTTCGGCTGATACTTTCGCCTTTCTTTTGCTCGCTTCAGCCAATTCCTTAGTTTTGTGGTGTGTAACCAAGACTTTTGCATCCTGATATTCCATCCCTAAGGTCTGCACTAAGAAGTCAATGAGTGCCTCAGCATCCAAATCTTTGTGGCTATATTCTTCATCTCCGCCACCATTTGGGCTTTTTCCACCCATATCTGACGGTGGTGAAGGCATAGATGGCATACCCATCTTCAAAACAGTCCACGCCTCATTAAAGGGTACAACCATGATAGGCGGATAGAGGTTAGTGTTATCAATTTTTTTCTATAATTTTTTTTTGCGGGTACGTTCCAACCACCCAAAAAGCCCTTCCACGAAAAAAATGTGGGAAATCTGTGCGCGACTAAAAGAGGGTATGTTGGGGGGTATGGCCTATCTCTCCTTCTAAGGGGCGGGTATGGTACAAGGGTATGAAGCGGGTTGGAGGGTATGAAGGGGGTTGTTGGGTATGAGCGTTGGGCTGTTGGGTTCAACCACGCAACTAGCCTATGTGCGGGCTGCTTCATACCCCTCAACCACCCCTCAACCACCCCTTTCAGCGTCATGCTGCAACAGCCCAATGCTGCCTGTAATCCCTTACGCCGTTAACCCCCTACC
>Ga0208666_1000778_pt1 | contig 14638 bp, 27 predicted proteins | sample 5B_taG_FD_184078 | JGI IMG/M metagenome (GOLD analysis project Ga0208666, IMG submission 184078) | Marine viral communities from the Subarctic Pacific Ocean - 5B_ETSP_OMZ_AT15132_CsCl metaG (SPAdes) (version 2) | ecosystem: Environmental > Aquatic > Marine > Oceanic | place: Pacific Ocean...
AGAGCTTACAGTGATTGGTTCTGTTATAGATTGTAGCACATCTCATACGGGAGCAAGATTTATACAATTCCATCACACCTTAGACACTCAGCAGTTATTGGATGCAGATGAGGCAGGGGATGATGATCTTAGATTAGAGAAACCTAACCTGGATAACGCTAATGAATTACAGACGGGATAATTATTTAAAGGAGTAAGATTTAACAGATATTATGGATGAGTCAATTAAGCACAAAATAAAGCAATCGTACAACAGATTGAGTGCCTTGTTAGTTTTCATAGCTAACGCATTCACTTTGATGTATGTAGGTGGTATGGCGTATAATGACGCTCTTTGGTTTGGTTCGGTAAGTGGTGCTTTCACATACACAATATTATCCACAATCGCAGATTCTCAAGATCTTGAAGAATTTGCTGAGAGAAAGAAAAAACCTTCGGGTTATCAAAATCAAGGAATGTTCAGTAATGCTATGAACTATATGGAAAACAGAACAGGATGGGACATGAACAGAGATGGCCATGTGGGACAACCTGCACCACCTAATATGATGCCATATCAGCAATACCAACAACAACAGCAACAACCAATGCCTATGCCAGCACAAGCTGGAGGGTATATCAATCCAAACACTGGTGAGTTGTTAGAAGCGGAACAAGGACCGCACATTGATAAGATGGCTAAGAAGGGTAAAAAATAGTGGATGAGGGTCTAGTTTTTGCATGGTTTATCGCAGTAGCCTTATGCGTTTCAGCAGCGATCAAGAGAGCAAAAAAGTCAGCATTTAGTGATTATAAGATCAGAAGTTTACAGGGTAAAGCAGCAGCTCAAGTATTTGGTGTTTTAGGACTTATAGTATTTGGAGTAGGCTTGATGATGTACAGTGGCTTATTGGCCCGTACAGAGTACATTGTGGGCATATCTGCATTGACATACGCAGCCTTTTCGCAGTACAGTCCAATCAATGGAGCGTTATCATTTCTTACGGTAGCATACAGAACTGAGTTTGCTATAGATGACTGGGTTAAGATATCTAATACTTCAGGAACAATAAAAGGGAAAGTTAAGGATTTTAGTTTGAAAGGAGTAAGGCTCAAGACTTTTGACATGAGTGAATGTATTGTTGGTTGTGATGAGCTTATGCATTCTGTTGTTGAGAATCTTACACCTTCAGATATATTTAGATGGGAAACTGCTTTGTCAGTATCTAAGATGATGAAAGTTAAGATCATAGAAAATACGGTCAATGCCGTACTTATGGAACACAGTCTTGATTCTTTGACAGATGAGGAAGGATTTCCACAGAAAGCTTACATTGAGTATCATGATGACAAGCTAGATTTCAAACCTAACTTTCGCAGGATAACAATTTATACTTATCATCCTAAGTGGATTCCAATGCCTGACGGTGCGGAACCAATCGGATACGAAGTCGCCTATCAACTCTCTAGGGAGTTCAAGCGTGACATTTATGAGAAAATAGATTCGCACAAGAATGCATACGCAGATATGGTGACACAATGAGATTTATAAGAAATATGTTGTTTAGCACAGGTCGGTATCCTAGCACAATGGGTGCAGGTGGACAGCAAGATGTAGAGTTTTGTAGATACATAGAATGGGTTTGGTTCAAGAGATGTGTATGGCTATTAGGTATTGGCTTTGCATTTGGTGGAATAGGTTTGTATATAGGTTATTATTATGATTCAGTAGTTACAGAATACGGTATGGCGGTATGGGGAGTTGCTTGGTTATACAATGGATTCCTTATGTTTGTTATGGCTGTAAGTATTTTGTTGTCTATGATTAAAGCATTGGTAGTAAAGGCGTTTGTCAGCCCTGAAGTTCAGGTAGGACAAGCAGCAACCAGGACAGCACAGATGATGAGAAAGGGTGGACTATGAGCAAGAAAGGTAAGTGGTTTTCAGAGATGATCCAACTTACAAGCGAATGTAAAAGATTTAAAGAATGTTTAGATGAACTAAGGGAGGAAAGCAACTGATGGCTGGACCACCACAAATGACGACCCTAGCACGAAAGTCACCTCAACATACACAACCAGAGGAACCAACACGAGAGGTGGCTCCAGCCCCTAATGTACTTACAAGACAACCAGTACAACAACAGATGATGCCAAGTGTAGAAGCAATGTCTGATGATGAGTTGAGCTTGTATGTAACACGTCTCAAAATGAGACATAAAAGACTATCACGAAAGTGGTGGGGGTTAAGGCGGAAACATGGCAAAGAAGAGTGTCCTTATTGTGGGATGAATACAGGAGGTGGCTTCTGTAAATTACACCAGCGTGACTATGATGAGTATCTCTCTGCTTTGTCAACTCGCCAGAATAGGAGCTTTGGATTATGAGGCCTACATTACTTAAATTTACGTTACACTGTGATGGTGTAAAACAAGACATTAAGTGGAGAAAACTATGAAACAAAGTAAGATTAAAACACCTTATGAGAATTATGAATTGCCAGCGTCATCTAAACAAGGTGGTAAGTTTATTAATTTTAACACTGTTATTGCTAGAAAAACAGTTAAACGAATAAAAATAAAGAGGAAACTATGAGCGGATATGCAGGAAGCCCATCAGGATATTTGAATCCTGTAGCGGTAGATAAGATACAGCATCCTGATTACGATGCGAAGGCAGCAGAGAATACTACAATGAGATTGGTACAGTACTTGTATCCAATTATGAAGAACTGTAGTGAGATGCTAGAAGGATTATGTAAGGAGACTGATGTTCAGGTTCCTACTGACCTAAAAGATAATATGGAGTTTTTGAAGACAGTTTACAATACGCAGATCGACTGGCATCCAAGAACTATGTACGGTGATGAGGCTGCGGAGGAGCTTAATGCTCGTCTCACCTTGCATGAGGAATGGGCCACAGAAGACAATTCTCATCATAGTGTTTTGAATTGGCAGAATCCTTACGGAAGCGATGGTCAACTCCAGCAAGCTCCTGCCGTAACCCAACCACAAATGAACCCATACCAGCAACAACAAATGAATCCGTATGGACAACAGATGCCTATGCAAGGCAACACAAGTATGTTTAAACCCTGGACTTGGTTTGGAGTAGGAACTGGCGCAGCGGCAGCAGCACCACAACCGTGGCAGATGCCACCTCCACAAATAGACCAATTGGCTAACGGAGAACAATATTATACAGCAAATGGCGGAGGACCTCCACCATTAGCAACACAACAAGGATACACCACATTACCAGTCGGAGCAATCGGCTGGAATATGGCAGGACAACCTATTGACATGAACGGTATGGTTGTAGCAACTACAGGCGAAAAGTTGATGAATACAGCATTGAGTAGGATACTCTAATGGTAGCTTACTGCACAGCTAACCAAGTAGCTGCTTTTTTGCAGATAGACGATTTTTCAGGTTCTTCTACTCCTACTACTACTGATGTAGAGGCCTTAATTGAAATGGCAGAAGAAAGAGTAGACCAGATGACAGAACACGCTTGGGCTACAGCAAGAGCAAGAAGTGTAACTGAAGAAAGAGTTAGGATTCAGAAAGTAAGATCAAATGTTGTAAATACTAGAGGCAGAATACAGCTTGAACATTTTCCAATCCTTAGTTTTTCACAGAATGCAACTCCAAGTTTTGCTAATACAAACGGCAATGTTAAGATATGGAATGGTAGCAAGTACCAAGATTACTTAGATTCTGATGAAAGTAAAGCTTTAGGGACATCTGTTACTGATGTTGTTGGTAAAGATATGTGGGCCGACACAGAGAGAGGATTAATATACGTTGAGAATTACTCAACATTTAACATGGTTAACAGCAGTCCAGCAGGTGTAGACGGATACGTTAGTTACAAATACGCTACAGCTAGCACTCCTGATGATATAAAACTAGCAACAATATACTTTACATCTGCCATGATTGCCATGAATGATGATTTAAATTTAATGCAAGAGGGTGATGACTCTATGGACAATTCAACTAGATCACAAAAGTTTGAAGATATGGGCGTAAAAATTCTTAAAGATAATAAAAGAGTTGGTCGTAAATTAATCATGGCTACTGGAATTGGTGGCTTTGGTATCGGGAGGGTATCAGCAGATTACTAATGGCTGTTACTTACGCATCAGTCAATGACCCTGTAAGTACAGTAGTATCTGTATTATCTGATAACTGGTCACAAGTCGCATCTAACGTAGATTCAACCACACCTACAATAGATGAATCTTGGGATCTTGGAAAAACAAATTTGAAGAATGGAGACTTAATACGCTGTTATGAAGTAGCAGCAAATCACGACTTTTTAGGTATAGGAGATGGAGTAGACAAAGGAACTGCAAGAGTTTCTATTGATATATCCACAGCGGTAAGTAGGTCAAGACTTAGAAAACTATACTCAGGAGTTGTAAGTATTATAAGAAGTGCAAGAGCAAGTAATTCTACTACTGCTTTAAGCACTGATTATGCAGATGTAAAACTGCTTTCTAGAGTAGACCAGTCCGATAAGAATAGACGCTGGTTTCGTTACGTTCTCGATTGTGAAATCACAAGTTACGAGGCGGTGGTATAATGGTAAAACTAACACAGAATATAGAAGCAGCATTCCAAGCTGAAAGAACAGCAGGTGCAGGGGATACATATGGAGACCCAACACCTAACGCAGCATTGGTACACTTAGGATTATTGGATACGTTTGACCCTAGATCCGTGGAAATGAATATAACTCCTGTAGCGTCTATTGGACAATCTACAGAGAGCTTTCATGCAGGCGGACCGATTGCAGTCAATGTACCAATAAAAGTAGCCTGTCAAGGCACTAGCACAGGATGGCAAGAACTTATTGGCAGAGCGATTGGCGGTACAACAGGCACGGGAGTAAGTCCACCTGTTCCACACGCATTAACAAATACTGTAGACAGTATGGCATTACTTGTTAGAGATAATTCCAACAATGAATTTACGGCTGTATCTGGAGTAGTTCCAAATGAAGTTACTTTAGAAGCGGATTACACTACTGGCGGTTACATTACTGTAGATGCGTTATGCACTGGTTTCTTTACAGAAGACGGTGATGGCGATGCAAATCTAACAGAATCTGATGAATTTATTAATGTAAATTATTCATCTTCTACTTTTCCATCTGCACCAAGTGCCGACCCTTTGCTACCTACAGACTTAACAGTTTCAGCAGGCTTAGCTGCGGCTACCAATAAGTTAGTCATAGACGGACCTGCTGCAAGTTATATTGAAGTAGGTGAAAAGTTTATGAGGGTATTCTCAGCAGAAGACACTTTATCAGATGCACACTCTGATGGCGTTATAGAATTAGCTTCGGCAACAAATACCCAAAATACTACAGAAGGTGTAAAAGATATAATTCATGCTGCAACAGGATTTACTTGTACTCGTGGCGGTAGCTCAGTAAGTTCTGTTGATTTGTTAAAAGGTATTTACAATGTTGAAAATGCATCATCTGAAATCTTTGCAGTAGATAACATGACTACATCTTTTGATAATCTTAAAACAGTTAAGCTTATGATTAAGAATAACAACGTTCCTATTTCTGGAACAAGTACTAGAAACTCAGTTACTAAGTTTTTAGCAAACAACAAAATTAGCAGAGGTTTAGCAGACGTTACATTAGAAATATCAATGACTGCTGAGAATGAAACATTCTATGACAAATATGTATCTGGAGCAACTATACCATTAATTAGGTTAGACTTCGGTGCAGCTTACGGTTCAATCGCTTTAACTAACGGAACAATAACAGCTTTCTCCAGGCCAATGTCTGGAGCAGGTGAAATAGTAGATACAATGACTATCAAGTTCCGAGGAGCAGGCGATTACAAGAACTTCAGTGCATTTGCAATATCGGCAGATTGGACACTTAACACAACTTAGGTAGGTAAATGGTAAAGGTCAAAGGTCAAATCGACACGCCCCTAATTGACATGAGTCATATCCGAGAGGAGTATTGGCAGCGTAAAGAAGTATTCTTACCATCTGTAGCTAAGTTTATGCCTAAGAAGAAGGTGTGGTTTGGTCTTAGAGAAGTCGAACAGAAGCCTATGATTGTATTGCGTAGATTATCTGAAGAAGAGTGGAGATCAATAAACGAGAGGTTTTGGCAAACTAAGGAAGGGATGGCTAAGAATTTGCCAATGCTTCGTAAGTTATATGATAAGAATGCAAAAGGTCTCACATTAAGTGCTAAAGAAATTAAAGTTCTTAACAACGCACAAAGTAAATCTATGCCAATCTATACTGCTATGTTAGAGATTATGATAGAAGAGCCAAAACTAAAATATGATGATGTTAGTTTGTTAATAGATGCTTTAGATGATTATGATCGTGAAACTTTGTTATCTTATGTAAACTCTTTAACTTCTGAAAAAGCTACAATAGCACATAAGATTAATCAAGAAAGATTAGAGGAATTAAATCAAATGCAAAGAGATGTTAAGATGGAGTTAGGAGCATAATGGTAGTTGTTGAAGAATTAGGAATATTATTAGATGCAGACCCAACGGGGCTTGAAGAAGGTTTAGAAAAAGCAACACAAAAAACAAAAGAGTTTGAAGAACAAACTGAAAAATCTAGTTTACAAATGTTAGAAGCTATTGCTAAACAAGAGGCGATGGTTAGTAGTTTAAATCAAATAGCTGGTGGATTTGCAAAAACATCAGGAGCTGCTCGTCAGTTAGGTTTAGTAACTGAGGAACAAGAAGTAGCTTTGAATAAAGTTAGGTTTGGGTTTGAGATGATTGCAGGACCTATGGAAATGTACATAGCATTTTCTAAGTTAAGCACAGTTGTAAATCTTGCTGAAATAAAAGCAAAACTAGCAAATGCTTCTGCTACAGGAGTTTTAACAGGTGCAACAAACGCATTATCCGCAGCTTTTGCAGCAAATCCAATAGGTGTAATTGTTGTTGGTCTTGTTTTACTTGTAGTGGCACTAATGGCACTTGAAAATAAATTTGGTTTAGTTACTAAAGCAGTAGATGGTTTGACTGAAGCGTTTAAAATATTAGGTGATTTAGTAGATAAGGCTTTTAATTCTATCAAAGGAGTAACGTCAGCAGCGGCAGAGCTTGGTGATGCCTTAACTTTTGGACCTGTCAGTGGTGTATTGAATGTATTAGGAGGTAGATAATGGGTACAGTAATTTCTAATTATGAGTTTGGAAAAGTAAATAGTGGTGCAGCAGATACTAACTATTATGGAGTAGATGTAGAACTAGACAGTGAGTCTGGATCTACAAAAATGGGAGTTCTTCAGTTTAAACTTCCAACTCGTGAAAGTATTAATTTGTCTAATAAAACATACATTTCAACCATTACGATTGCGTTTGCAGTAACAAATCATGGGAGTGATATTGAAATTTATAAAATTAAAGATGAGTTTGCGTCTAAGATTAACTTTCATGAAATGACTTTTTTAAGTTATAATCAAGAAGGGCAAGATGCAAGTAATAAAAAATGGAATCCTGCAAATTGGCAACAAGGTCATTTAGCTACTAGTGACACAACAATTACAGAAGGTAACAAGTTAGACACTGAACCTGGTGGCTCGGTTGTTGAAACGCTTACTTTATCAGAAGAAGATTTACAAGAATGTGGTTGGGATTTTGGTTCGGTTTGTACTTTAGCTGTTTATGACAGTGGAACAAATAATTTTGTATTAACACAAAATGCCGTAGTAATTACTTTAAATGACGCATTAAGAAAACCAGACGCTGCAACAATGACTTTAGCTGCCAACAGAAATGGTACTACTGGTGACTTAACAGTCTCACTACCAGACGACAGCACTATATCAGGATATTATATTGACATGGATAATTCTACAGGAGTGGCTGCTACTGGCAGTCCTGACTTTACAGCGGCTGCTAAAAATTTAGTTGTAAACACAAGTCAGTTTTCAGGAAGTTTTACAGAAGGCACACGATTGTTTGCTAGAGTATTTACTGTTAACAATGATAATACAGGAACTAGTGCTACTGGCGGTACAGAGTTAGAGTTGTTTAGACCTAAAATTAAAACAAGCACAGGAGCTTTACTTTATACAGATGCATCACTATCTTCAGCTTTAGGTTCTGCAAGTGCTAATATATCAATAGGCCAAAAAGTATATCTTAAAATTATAACTGATGCAGTTGCTAACACACCTACTTCTAACAAATTTACTAAGATTCGAGTTAACTGGGATTCTGGTGTAAGTGACACAGATAATGATTATGCAGTTTATGAAATGAGTGAACTGACACCTGTACATAATAACGGATCGAACACAGTTGTAAGTCATGTATATTCTTCTGCTGGAGCAAAAGTAGTAAAAGTGCAAGTAGAAGACCAGAATGGATTTAGGTCAGATAAGCAAGCTGTAAATAGTCATCAACCTGATGTTAAGTTTGGATTCCCAAGTGCAGTAATTTCTACATCTACAAACAAAGTTACTCAAGCTAAGTATGGCGACAGAACAACTGCGCTAACATTATCTGGGCAACATTCTAGATCTAGTGGTGCAGATACTACAATAGACCAGTTTTTATGGGGATATATTCCTGAAAGCACGAGCAATACTATAGTTACCGCAAATGCTTTAGAAAACGATAACAGTGTGTTTGATGATGGAAGTAAACGAGTAAAAATAGGTTCGTTAAGTTCACAAGATGTTGATGACACTACATTTAAAATATTTGGTTTAGCTAGTTATGATAGCACTGGTGATAGTGTTAGCGATACTGCTGCTGAGTTTGACCATTATGCTTTTACATCTGCTACTGCGGCTCCTGCTTCTTTTGACATAGATGCTAGGCCCAATATAGGTTCAGTGGCAGTTGACGCTGGTGGCGATGAAATATTTTTTAAAGAAATAGAATGTGTTGTTTGTGTATCAAAGGCCGCCGCTGAAAATGGTGGTTTGTATGATTGTAAACGATTTATTTTAGTAGCTAATGAAGCAGATACTGGCGGAGCAGGTAATACCGTAATTAACAAAGATTTGTTTTATGATAGTAATGTTGCTAATGCTATAGAAGACTCTACTTCTAATTTAGATGAAACATTAACAGCAACAGATGATGTATTGACAATTACAGGTTCAGCTATCGTTCCAGGAGACATAATTAAAATTGACAATGAAATTATGTTTGTACATTCATTATCAGGTTCTACTATTGGTGTGGAAAGAGGATATAATAACACAACTGCAACAACTCACTCAAGTAGCACAGACATCAATGTTTATCGGTTTGCTAACAGGTATAAATGGGGTGGTCACGCAATGCTTAGGGGAGTTAGTCCAGGGTTTGTTGATTTTGATAATTCAGGGAAAATAGTTATACAAGATCTACAAGCAACTCATCGATCAGGATTTCATGATTGCTGGTTTGAGCAGAACTTTTTTACAGGCGACATTATCAAAGTCGGTAATGACAGTGGTGACAACGGTACATTTGACTCGCCTAAGTTTTACAAACTTAAATCTTTTCTAAGAGACTCTGATAATAATGGTGTTGAAGATGGTAATTTTTACAATGTTGCTTTAATAGAAACTGATGCAAATAACTTAACAGAAGAAGAAAGAACATACATTTCTACGTCTGTAGCTACTACAGATGCAAATGAAACGCCTACTATTATTCGTCACGACTCTGCTAAAAACCCAACTATAAGCTGTGCAGTGTATAATACGGCAGACGCTCAAGATGAAATTGAATTTTATTTAGCTGTAGTGGATAGTTCTAAAACTAGGTATAATGCTACTGATAGAAGCAGCACAAGCACAGATTTTAACTTTCAATTTTACTGGTCTGAAACTAACACGTCAGTTATTTCAACAGCTCCTAAAACTTTAAACCTTGACCTTTTAGCAGACACTAGTAATATTGCAATAGAAAAAGTAAACTTAACGAGAAGTGGTGGTATTTCTACACAAATGCCATTAGGAATAAGGCGTTATCCAGTAGGTGTTACTAGAACTAAACTAGGTGTTCCAAAAGTAGCGGTACAAGCTAAAGCTTTAGATCAAACAGGTTACAGAGCGTTGTTTAGTTTAGTAGAGGGCAACCGATACGATTACGTTTTCTTAGACAGTAAAAAGTTAGACTCGCCAACTACATCTTATAGAACATTGCGAATGCGATTGGAATCAGGTAACCTTACAAAAGATACCATAGACCCTAATGTGTATTTAGCTAATCTAAACTTTGTAATTCTTGGTGAGGATGTAAGTTAATGCCTATACCTGAATCTGTTAATCTAGCTGAACAGATAGATATTACCGCAACCGTAGACGACAATGATGTGTTGACTGTTAGCAAAGTCTTGTACAAAGCTACGGTAAATGAGCCACGATCCGTAACAATACAAGTATCTGATAAAGAATCATTAATGAAATGTAGATTAGGTGCAGTGTTAAAAATTGAAATAGGAAGAGGCGGTGGTGTACACAATTTAAATTTTGAAGGTATTATTAAAATAATCAAACCAGGTAATCAAACACATTCCATTGTAGCTTTAGATAGAATTACATTCTTAGCTACTTCTGAATTTAATGAGTTTAAAGAGTCTGACATTATTGGCCAAGATTTATATTTTTTAATCAAAGATGCAGCAGATTACAGAGATATAAATGTTAGGGAAACATTGTTAGGTTCATCAATAAAAGCCACTAAAGAAATGGGATTAGCAGGTTTACAAAAACGCAAAGACTTTATTGATAAATGTATGGAGTTTATGGTAGCATCTTTTAATGATGACTTTCATCAAAGCACTGATTTTGTAAGGTACAATTATGCAATACGTTCAGGCAATAAGTTTGATATTTATTTAGCGGATCATAAAAATACTAGTAATCAAGCAGTGCTTAAAATATCTGAAGAGGATGCTAATATAACTGGTGAAGGAATAGTTGCTCAAATAGATACAACACGATTAGTTAATTCTATTACAGCCCAAAGCAAATCAGATGCTAACATTTTTAAATCTTTAAGTAATGAAGATAGCATCAAACAATTTGGTCCTAGTTCTGCTTTAATAACTTTAGATACAGTAAATCGAGGAGAGTTAGAAAATACAGCGTATGAAGTTTTACAATCATTTTTGAAACCCACATTTAACTATGCTATAACTATGCATAACGTAGAATGGGTAGGATTAGGTGATTTAGTGCAGTTAGACGTTCCTGTATTAGAAAAGGATGTAATCCTACCTGTAGTAGCTTACGAGACAGAAATAGGCGATACATTGGTAACTAAGCTAACGTTAGGTGAACCAGAGTTAAATTTAAAAGATTTTGTTAGGCAACTACAACTTTAGAAATCAAACAATGAAGTTTGCTCTTTAGTAAAGTAATTTAATGTAGGAAACCCAGAAACATCAGTTAATTTTTCTACTACTTCTATTATTTCTTCACACAATTCTTCAGGAACTCTCGATCTTTCATACGCTCCTTTCAATCCCTGCGTTCCAGTCGTACTTCCTCTTGGTGCGCTAACATGACAACTATCTCCATTTTTGCACATCTTTCGTGGTTTCCAATATGGAGTTAATGTAGTCCATAAATCTGTAGGCTTCATCCTGGTATCTCCATATCTACAATAAGTTACAGTATTCAAATACTTATTATCAATCAAATTTAGTTTTCTTAATTTACCTCTTGGGTTTTCTACTATCCATCCTAGTGTAGGATTTAATTGTTTAATTATTTCCATTGTTTTTTTAACAATAGCAACTCCTTCCATAGCGTTATCGCTTTTTGGAGTATGGTCAGGATACCAATGCTTCCCAATACTTGCTACACTAAAGTAAGTACATGGCGGACTTGCCCAAATAAAATCTACATTAAATGGAACTTTACTAATATCAAAATTCATAATGTCAGTAACATAATCAATCTTTCCGTATTGTTTCCAATCTGATGTAAATGTATTGTGTCCTTTTGCTTTAGCAACCTTACTAAAGCTGCATGATCCACCAAACAATTCTACTACGTTCATTATTCTCCTCCTCTTGTTTTAGGGTCTTGAATAAAATCAATTGCTATTTCAATAGCTTCATGTAGTTGCCCATTGTCGTGGTCTTCTGAGAAAAACACTTCAGCTTCTAATAACTCTTTTATTAATACTAAATTATCTATAAGCCAAATAGAAGAAGAAGATATATTAGTTTTACTAAAACGAAATTCTAATGCTAGATATTCTTCTGTAATGTAAAACCATTGTTCTTTATTTAATGATGTTTCAGTTATTGCAAGTTCCCATTCAGTTAACATATTGTATTGTCCACTATCTCTTACTCTACAAAATTGATCCCATTGCTCTCTACTAATATTCATTCTACCTTTCCTATTTTGTCCATTGATTCAAGGCCCATGTTATCAGATATTTCTATCTTATAAATAAAACCTTCATACTCTACAAGATGTGTAAAGCCATAATTATCTAATGAAGCGTAAGCAAATGTTCTTCCATATTGATGCCATCCTTGTAATAGTATTGACAAGTCATCCATCAAATCTCCTGATTCACTAGGTTGCAAATCTCTAAGGTCAAAAGACCAAGGTAGTAAATCTTCATCGTAACCATCGTAATGTCCATCATCTTCTTCACAGTATGCAAGAAGCATAGCTTCCATATCGCCACCATTGTTTGCTACAGGAAGCCCGTGCTTCCCATAGTGTTCTGCCATCTCATCAAAAAGGTCTTTTTCTTTTTTAGTCATTTAAAGATCCTCTAATTTATCAAGTAAGTTCCACATTCCAACGCACTTAGTTTTTTCTGCGTCTTCATGTATCAATTCCCATTCCCTTAACTTTTCTACGTGTTTCAAGATTGTTTCTCTTACCTGGCTTATAGTTACAGTTTTTTCGGTTGTCATTTTTGTTTTTTCCTTTGCCACATCTTTTGTGTGGTATTCTAAACAATAGGTAAGCATATATAAGCTTTATGGTATATGATTCGTGATAGTAAAGTATATATAACCCCACTCTATCTTAAGGTAGCCCAAAAAGGGCAGGAAACAAAAAATGGAACTAACAAAAACCGAAAAAGCAAAAACAATCACTCTTGGAGAAATCGAAGAGATAATAGCAAAGCACAGAGAAATCTTAGATGAAATGGGACTTCTTACAGAGTCACAATCAATTTCACAAGTAGTTGGTATGATGCAATTACTTAAAATGTTGAGGAAAGAATAAATGCCTAGAATAGAATTGTGTGATCGATGCTACGAGCATGGTAATGAAAGAAAATCAATAGGTAATGTAGCTGTTTTGATTAAGGTAGCTCAGAAAGCTAAGAAGTATCATAAGATAGGACATCTATGTAGTAACTGTTACTTAGCAGTAGAAGATGTAATTACATCATTAACTTACAAGGTGGACTAATGGATACAATACTAGTAGATAGAAGGAAGTATCTGTTAATGTGTGTAGAGATTCTTAAGAACCATTCACATCATGATTTACAAGTATATGTAGAGTCTGAGATATTTAGATTATCAAAAGGAGGTAAAGAATGAACTGTTGTTATTGTAAGGATCAATATAATGAAAGCGAACTTATTGAGTTTATTTCACATGAACTTGGTTGTGAAGATTGTATTGAAGAACTTTACGGAGGTTTGTTATGAACTGTATGAAGTGTGGAGCTGAGTTAATAGCTGAAGTAATAGAATCTAAAAGTTATGACTGTTGTGTTATACAATGTTCAGGATGTCATACTATTGTAGATAAGACTTGGAAAAAGAAATCACAAGAGGAAAAAGATGGAAACTGAAGGATACACTGTTAAGATGGGAATCACAGTATCAGGTTCTCAACAGTATGAATCGATCCGTGTTGATGTTAGTGAAACAGTTACCCTGGATGCTAGAGAAAAAGTAGATGATAAGATACAAGACTTTAGTTTTAGACAATTAAGAAAGAGCGTTAAACTAAAAGTATTAGAAGCAGTAGCAGATGCTAAAGAAGCTGCGGCATTAAGCAGAGGTAAACAATGAGTGTGTATTTGTATGACGAAGAAGGTTGTCCAGCTTGTGGCAAACAACTAACTGAAGGTTGCTGTAGAGAATGTGGTGAATGCTATGAGTGAAGGAAATCATTGGAGGTGCAAAGGTTGTGGATACATAATGTCTACTAGAGAATATGAACACACAGGTGGTTTTTGCAGGGAGTGTAGAAATGAGTAGTGTTAAAGATGCTTGGGTTGTTTTACTAAACGAACTAATAGTTCATGCAGGAAACTTTGGTGCCAACAACGTTATGGAATACAAAGACAAAGAGTTAGAAGCATTTGAAACTGGTTTAGGGATGATGATCATATATATGAAAAACATGATGAAAGATATATTAGAGGAAAAGAAAAATGAGTAATTTACTTGCTTTTTTATTAATCTTTATTTCCTTTGTTGTAGGATTTTGGATAGGCGTTCATTGGTTAAAGGAGAGAATTAAACATGGACTACGATAAAATAATAGCTAAATGGGAAAGATATATAGCTAAAACTAAAAAGGAAATGGAGGAAGAAGAGTAACCTTTTTTTCTTATATAACATATATAAGATATTATATATTATATATAACAAATAATTATTTAAGGGGTTATAGTATCCGAAGTTTCCAGAGGTTGAAA
>Ga0208666_1000782_pt1 | contig 14615 bp, 22 predicted proteins | sample 5B_taG_FD_184078 | JGI IMG/M metagenome (GOLD analysis project Ga0208666, IMG submission 184078) | Marine viral communities from the Subarctic Pacific Ocean - 5B_ETSP_OMZ_AT15132_CsCl metaG (SPAdes) (version 2) | ecosystem: Environmental > Aquatic > Marine > Oceanic | place: Pacific Ocean...
GATCGAATCCCCCCTCGGAGCGAGAGGCAGGAAGGACCCGCTAAGATCCCTTGGTATGACTAGGGTTTGAGCAGGTAGGCATATATCAGGCTAATTAAAAGCCCTTGGTATTACTGGGCTCTTGGCTGGTGATGTTTGTATCCCATGTATTCCTTATATATATGGGGCTATTTTGAGGGGTTTATTTTTCCTTATATATGGGGCTTCTTTAGCTATATCTCAAACTGGTAGCTATATGGGGCTGTAATGGCTCAAAATATTGGACGTGCCGGAATACACCTGATTGATATTAGGGGCACATTGTGGGGCCTTTTAGGGGCCAACAAGGGGCATATCGTGCCCCGAGTAGGGGCCAATATGGGCAAGGCTCCAAAAAATAGGCAATAAAAAAGCCCCAGGGGTGAGCTGGGGCAAGTGGTAGGGATCAATTTAAGTATGCAATAAAAAGCCCTTAACTAATAGGCCGCAAGAACTGCACGTAAAAAGGCCCTTAACTAATAGGCCGCAAGAACTGCAATTATTTTTAAGCAAAAAAAAAGCCCTCTTAATGAGGGCTATTGATTAATTCATTAACAGCATTCTTTTGTGCTCCGTGAGCTTTGAACGCTATTACAACATTATTCCGCTCGGCCTTTGAGCAAAGCCGGCAGCGGTCACAGTTGGTTTCCTGGGTCTGGGCTGGGCAAACTAAGACCTTATGCCCTTTGGGTGTGGTCTTAGGTGTGGGCTTGTCGCTATCCACTACACACACAGTTGGTAGGCCCTTAGAAATGGCCTGGTCACACTCAGTCAATGACTGGCATGATGCGTTGATAGTGAAGCCCTTTTTATTAGCCTTTTTTATTTGGCTAACATTATGGGCATTTAGCACGTGATGGGTATAGGTGTAGCCCTTTTTATTTTTATTAGCCTTAACCAGGCTATTTAATAACCCAGTATCAATAAGACCATCATTATTAAAAAGGTCACCCGCAACATTGTGCCGGAATATTTGACCTGTTGGAAGTGATTCCACAAAGTCGCATAAGTCCGACCAATTACCACCCCTTAAGCCCTTATTCACTTTCGACCAATTCCAACTAACAGGGCCTACCCCTGCGTAACATCCTTTATTTATAAAGGGGCAAGTGAGCGGGCAAGACTTCTCTTTTTGGCTAACAGTCGTAGGCATAGGGCCTGTTTTCACATTTGAACTTTTAACAGTGATATGCACCCGAACAGAAGCGGGATTAATTAAAGCGGTTTGCATTTTTCCTTAAAAAGCGGGTAAGAAAAATGAGAGACAAAAAAAAAGTCCCTCAGTCTCGGAACTGGTGAGAGATCCGAGAAGGAGAGAATTTAAAAGCGATTAAATTAGTATCTAATCGGGAATAATTCGACAGTTAAACGCCTAGCAGCATCGAAAGAATTACGGCAATCATTAAGGGCTAACTCCCATTCTGTGGCATGCACTTGGCAACGCCTAACAAAATCGGCTTTATACATTTGAAGCGTAATTTCATTACTTTCTTTTGAAGCCTTAAGGGCCTCATAGGCTGCTTTGTATTCTTCAAAGCCTTTTTTGTAATCGGCTTTGTTTTTTTTGGTGGCGTTGATGTCAAAAGTCATTTTAAAAGCGGGTAAACAGTTGAGGGATAGTCCCTCAGTCTCAGAACTTAAAAAGATCTGAGAGGGAGAGAATTAAAGGCCCGTGAACGTGTGGCCGAGTTGGGTTAATGCGTCGATATCAGATCTAAGTAGGCTTTTACGCCTGGTGAGCTTTTTAATGGCTCGGTCTAGGTCGTCGTCGATAATGCAAAGTCTCTCGGTGCCACAGATAGAGCGGACCTCTAAAGGAATAATCATTTTTAAGTTTTCAAGGTGCTAACGACAAAAGCGGGCTTGCCGTTGTCGACAATCTATCAAATAAATTGCGATCTAATAACGGCTTACTTCTATTGCTTACTAGTAATAGGAAGGAAAAATATTTTTAGCCTAGTGATATCAAGGCTTTTGGGAGAATGTTAAATAATTGTTAATTTTTATTATTAGGTAGCAATAGATATATGTACATTTGATACATATTTATGTGATCAATATTACATGTAACATTTTATACACCGAATTTTGTGAGATTTTTTTTGTGAGATTTTTTGTGTGAGAAAACCCCTTAAACCGATAGGCCGCAAGAACGGCAATAAACCACCTTCTAGCAAGAACTGCAATAAACCGATTGCTTGCAAGAACGGCAATAAAATTTAAATTTAATTTTGAGTTGTAGGAACCAGGATATGTTGAGCATGTTTAGAAGTGCGAGAATCAGGCCACCGAACTGTGTAATAAAAACAGGTCCGACCAATTTTATTTAGCTTTTCTTGGACCTCAATAATCGTTCCAGCTATCGAACCAGTTCTTACAGCTAAACCAGTATTTTGTTTTTTATTTACCTGATCGTTTATTTGATACTTCTGCATTAATGATTTAAAAATAATATTTAGTGTAGCAACGGCAATAAAAAAGACCCCGAAGGATCTTAGTTTTTTATTGATTCAATTGCTTTGGGATATTCTTTATCCCATTTACTAGGAATTAATTCAGGGCCACCAATTAATTGTGATCCATCATAACCAGGAAGAGAACGTGAACCCCAAGCATTTAAATTTGCTTTACCAAAATGTTTATTGGCATTGTCAATTGCTTCTTGCAAGCCATGAGCAATTATTTGGCAATAAATAATTTTTTTTGATTGAACAAGAGTTAAATTAACAAGTCTAGGTTCAGAGAAAACAGGATATTCCATGATTAGTTTTCCTCCTTTGAGATAGGGATACATCCGTCAGCTAGTTTTCCTTCTTCAAGATTTGGTCGGTCTATTTCAGGAATAAAAATCCCTAGACCTGGATCTTCTCTCAACATGCAAATAGAAACATCATGTCCATTCTTTTTTAAGTTTGAACAATGCCATTCAACCTTTTTAAAAAGTTCTAAAGGCAAATCTTGTGCATCGTCATAATCTCCTGTAAGAGAATAAAACCATACACTTCTATTCCCTGAACTATCAGCCAAATGAATGTTATCTATCCAAGCACCTGGATTGTTTTGTCGATCAAGAATTAAAACTTTTGGAAAAGGTTTTGTTCTTACAGTTCTAAAAACATGATGTAACTCCCAAGACAAGCCTTCTTGTTCTTGTTCATCAATCCATTTTTTACTTCTTGAAAGAACTTCTTCTTTAGTCTTTCCGTGATGAGTACCATTTTTAATGCGTACTTCCCAGGACTCGACTATTTCGGCTTTAGCCATGATAAAAAAAACGTAAGCGGGATTTGGGACTAAATAGTCTTGTCGACAATCTACAGGCGACTAAAACAAGTGTCAAGGGAACTGCCAAGGGAAGTAAAAAATGAAACACCAGCTATACCAGTCAATCTATTGTTAATTCCTTACGACTCATAACCCGAAGGTCGGAAGTTCAAATCTTCCCCCCGCCACCAATTACCACGAGGGCCATTAGGCCCTTTTTTTATGCTTATAACTAGGATTATTAACTCTCTATAGACACTACAGGTTCTTCTACGTTACTCTCCGTTCATCTACACATATCACCTCCAAGGGAACTTCCAGGGGAACTTCTAAGGGAACTATGGCAAGAAGATTTCAAAAACAAAGATCATGGGATGACGTTATTCAGCATTTAAAAGATGTTGATGCTCGTTATATGGTCAGAAGATTTAAGAAATCTCCCTATTTACAAATAAGAGATAAGCAAACTAAGAAAGAATTTTCATTAAAAGCAATTGCGGCTTTTGACAACATGCCAGAAGTATCACAAGTTGTTGATTTAATTACTGAGTTAGGAAATAAGCCTTGGCCTGACAAACCAATAGAGCATCTGCTACAGGTCTTAGCAGATCCAGAGTCAGAGATAGATGAATTAAATTACAGTTGGGAGGATATTCGGACTTATACGCTGCAACACTGCCTTAATTCAAATAAGGGAATAGACCCAAATGTGAAATGTGACTTAAATAATTTAGTGAAAGCAAAAACACCATTTCAATGGGTTGATATTCGATGTTGGGTTTATGAGAAAAAATTAGAAAAAAAAGCTTTTAGGAATCGACTTGATTCTTTGGCACAAATACGCCTGGCATTAACTAATAAGTTTGGAAGTGAACCAAATTGGCTAAAGCGAGAAGAATTAATGAAATTAAGAGAATTACATCGACTAGCATATAAGAAAGAAAATAAATTTATTTCAAGTGATTCTCATGTAAGAGGGATACCAACAAAGGAACAATTAGAAGATTACTTAGATAATTTAGATAAAAAATTTAAGCTAGAAAAATGGTGCATAGCTTCTCAGGCAACGTGGGGATTAAGGAACCATGAATTGCACCATGCTTCAATTATAAAAATAAATAATTTTGAGGAAGGATTATATAAAAATCATTTGTATGTTCCAGGCGAATGGAGAACAAAAAGTTTTGAACATTTTGTGTGGCCTTTATATCCAAATTGGATAGAAAAATTTAATTTGATGGAAGATTTTGATGAGATGCAAAATGAATTAAGAGAACGAGTCAAAATGAATATTGTTAGTGCTTTTGATAAAAGTGAAAAATGGAGAGAAGGGAATCCGCAAGATCGTGGGGTATGTATAAATAATCGAACGCTAGGAAATTGGCTAACTAAAAGAATGAAAAATTATTTACCCACTTTGTATGGAGATGTACCAGACGCAAAAGGATTGCCAGATAAAAAAATAGAAGCTCAAAGAATTACTCCTTATGACTTAAGGCATAATTGGGCAATCCGTCATGCGACAGATCCTAGTTGTGCTGGCATTACTGAAGAGCAGGCAGCCAGGGCAATGGGGCATAGCCTGGAGGTACATAAAAAGAACTATCAAAAATGGGTAAGTGTGACCGAGGCGAGAAAGCAGTACATGACTGGTATAGCGTTTCCTACCTAAACCCAATGCTTGCCAGAACTTCGCTAAACCACTAGCTCCCAAGAACTTCTTTTACTTTTAAATCAAAAATACGTTGAGCATTTTTCTTCACTGATTGATTACTTGTTTGTTTGAACTTGTAGTGACCAGGATTGTATGTAGGTAATCGTTCTAATTGTTTAAATACTGGTATTAAGCCCTTACCCTTAGTAACTTTATAAATACCTGCTGGTGGTAAAGATCTAGTAAAAGATTGTCCAGATTTTTTATTTAAATGACGAATAAAATCAGCTTGTTTTTTAGCTCCTTTAGTATCAAACTTGCCAGATTTACCAATACCAATAGGAACATGAATATATGAATCTGCTGTTCGATAATTTGTTTTACCAATGTATTGATTAGTTCCACGAAACTGTTCCATTGCTCTTACTCCCCATAAGGCTCTTGAATATTCACCTCTAGGAAGTCGGCCCCAATAACCAACATTCTTATTAGGAAGTACAGGCAACATGTAATGACTAGCACTAATCTTGCTAGTTCTTTCAGCCATAGATTTTTGAAATCTTGTTCTTGTAACTGGGCCACCAATTATTTGAGGTAATAAATATTCAGAAGGTGGAGTCCCTTTTGGTGCTTCATCCTTATGTTTAATTTCTGTGTAGTCACTCCCTGAAGACCTAATAACAGAAGCTTTGGATCTTCTAACAATGAATTTTCTAGTTTCTCTGCCAACATCTTCAAAAGTACTTTCCATGTGATCAATAAGATCATGTTGTACTTCACTGGCTAGACTGACATCTTTTCTATTACGACCATTAAGAGTTAAAGAAGCAATAAAGGGAAGTTGTCTTTGCTGAAGAATATCTATTTTATGAATTAAATCCTTACCGTTAAAAGATATAGAAGCTGCCATAACTCAAATAAAGTGGTGGCTTTCGCTGCAAACAAACCTCACCCGCTTAAAAGATCAGAATGTAGCAATATCGGAAAGCCTACCAACATCATAATACTATTTATTCATTTTTTTTCAGTTCATTGATCATATTTAAGATTTTAGAAAGTCCTTTCGGATCAATTTCATTCAAAATATTAATTAGTTGCTTTTCATCTAATTGTCCAAATAATAATCTAAAGATTTCATGTATAGATTCATTATCAACTTCACGACCAAAATCTTTATCTAGTATTTTCCAAAATTCATGTTGTATTGCCCATCTTAAGTGAAAGCTGAGTGGGAAATCATCAAGACAAGACCATACCTCTCCCATCTTTTTTGCATTTTTTGTTAAATCTCTTAGCTCTTTAAGAGTAGTTTTTTTAGTCATAGAAAAAATCCCCGCATTTAGAAATAAGTTTTTTAGCGAAATAATTTTTATATATCCAATCTTGGTTATATCCAACTTTAAAATAACCTTTACGAGCGATATTTATAAAATCATCCATGTCGTTTCGCTTTTTAATATAGATATTTCTAAGTAATTCTCTTTGTTTTTTCTCATGTAAATACCTACAACTATCTAAAAGTTCTATACCTTGATCTGTAAGGACTATGTATGTATATCCTAAATGTTGCTCACCTATATATTCTTTTTTATGTTCCAATAGACTTTCATATTGATCTTCTTCTAAATAAAATAGTTCAAATTCATTAGTTTTTATATTTATTAAATATGTATATAGATTTTGATAATTCCCAAAATTGTGCCTACCTCCAAATATGAGGTCTAAACTTTTTGTGTTTGGTGGGGATAGATAATATTGCTCCAAAATATGTTCATTCCAATCATAAGCATTTTGGATTTGATCTTTATATTTAATCAAACAATCAATATAATGTTGACTATTGCGATGTCGAGTAGTAAATCCTTTTTTAAATTTATCAATATCTATAAGATCAGAGTTTAATTCTATACTAGGAAGTTCTCTAATATCCATACCTGGTTTCATAAGATCAGGAAACCAATAATCCTTAAATCCCTGCTTTTTACACTTTTCTGGGATAGGAGGTAGTAATTGAGTATATTTATATTTTGGTTGAGTTCCTTGGTCTATTGCTCCTAAAAATACTCCTGATGTTGGTTGATTTTGTCCTTTATAAAAAGATACGTTATCACCAACTATGAATCCATCTATTACAGTTGAAGTCTTAATTAAGCCTGTATGTTTCTTATTTAACAATTCAATGGATTTCAAACAACTATTTAAAAATTTTCTTTGACTATAAATAGAGTTTTTAAAATTTTGTTTGATAGAGTCGCTAGAACTTTCTCGTCTTAAAGTTTCTTCTTTTTGTAATTCTTCTAGTTCACCTTCTATTTCTTCAATTTCTTTTTTTGTTAAAGAGAATCCACATTCAGGACAAGATTTAGCAAATTTAAAAACATGATTGCATTGTTTACATGTTTTTACTAATGGATTCTTCTTTTTCTGTCCATAAGGTATATCAAGATCTAAAGTCCAATCTCTAAACTCATCGACGAAACCATGAGTAATAGTATTATTCACATGATCTAAAATAATAGCGGTTTTATTCTCCCCAGGTCTTAACACTCTTCCTACTTGCTGCCTATAAAGAGCTTCGCTATTGGTTGGACGCAAAAGAATTGCTCCTTCGACACAAGGTAAATCTGTTCCCTCACTAATAACATCAACAGAAATTACAACATGAATAATATTATTTTTTAATTTATCTAATATAATATCTCTTTCAGAATTAGGCGTATCACCTGTTAATAAAGCAGCTTTAATATCTTCATCAAGAAATCTTTGTAAAATTAATTCTGCATGTTGAATATCAATACAAAAAACAACAGTAGGCTTATCTAATAAATATTTTTTATAATGAGAAACAGCATTACCTGTTATTGTTTTATTTTTTACTAAATTAGATATATCTTTTTTTAAATAATCATTCCTTTTTAATTTTAAATTAGAAAAATCTAATTGATTTGGAGAAGCATAAACTTTATGTTTACATAGATAACCTTTATCAACCAAATCAACAACTTCAGGGCCATTTATTAAAACATCAAAATAACCTTTTAAAGATTTACCATCTAATCTCATAGGTGTTGCAGTAACTCCAATTCTAGTGGCTTTTTTATACTTGTTGACAACATCTACCCAAGTTTTTGCAGCGACGTGATGGGCCTCATCAAAAATTATATAGTCAGGAATAAATTTTATTCTGTGCATCCGTCTTGACAAGGTATAAATAGATGCGACTTGCAATGAATGATTACTTGGTAAATGAGAGGGTGCTATAACACCATACTTAACATTAATTTGATTTAATTTATTACAAGCTTGAGTAACTAACTCTCTTCTATGTACAAGAATTAAAACTTTTTTTTCTTGATCAATTAAATATTTACTAATTTCAGAAAATACAATTGTTTTACCACCACCTGTAGGAAGAACTAATAGAGGAGATTTTTTTGAATTATCTAATGTATTTTTTAATTTCTGTAAAACATCTTTTTGGTAAGAACGTAATTCAATCAATACTTTTTCCTCCAGTGTTTGATGAGTGTTTTTAGTTCTTGGATACGCTTTTCAGCTTGAGCAATTTTTTCAGCAGTAGTCATTTAATAAATTGAGCCGCTTTATAAGCAGCTTCAACTTTTGGTAAATGCCATCTTTTAGGACTTCTAGGATTCTTTGGATAAATCCTTATGTAATGCTCACCTAAAGAAAAAAGATCTATCTGTTTAGCAAAACTGCCACTAGAAATCTTTAAGTACTTGGTGATCTGAACAGTTGTAACCCAAGGGGAATTCATAATAGTCGTTGCGTAATATTAATGCTATAGATCAATAAATATCGTTGTTATCGAAACTCTTTTGTTTAGTGAAAGGAGTCACATTAGAAGCTTGTTCCTTTGGAGGAAAACTAATATCAAAACGCAAAACAGTTACTTCAATACTTGAACCTTCAGAGCCATCATTCTTTTGATAAATGTTTTGTTTACCAGTTCCATTGACAGTAACTTTCATGCCTTTTTTTAGGTTGTCTAACACTCTTGCTGAAGAGCTACCAAATACGGCACACTTCAACCAAGTTGTTTCATCTTTACCTGTATTGACGGCAAGATTAAATTTTGCTCCTGGGATAGTACCAGCTTGAAAAGCTTCTGGCTCGTTACCTAAATTGCCAGTTGCGTTGATAATTAACATTAGTTTTTTTTGTAGTAGTTTTTTAAGTAGTTAGACATGATTTCTTTAAGTGCTGGACTTATTTGTTCATGCCCTTTATCAATCATGTACTTTCCAAAAAGTTGAGAAAGTTCTTTATCTATACGAGCCATAACACGTGGGTAGCGGTACTCGTATTCTTCATAGGAAAGGATTTCTGGAGTCATTGACTAAAAAGGCATTGCCTTAAGTTCCTGAGTCTTATCATCAATTAATTTGGCTACAAGTTCTGCATTGTTTTTAAATAAAAGATTTGTAGACCAATACTTGTCTCTCTTTGGTTGAGTACCAGGAAAAACTTTTTCATGGAAAGTAGCTAACAACCAATCAGATTCGCTTGGATAGTTTTTGTTAAAAGTTCTGATCATATCAATAAAATCCTTTTTTTCCTTCTCAGTCAATCTCGCTCCAAAACCAGGATGAACAACAGGCTTAGAAGGGTCTCTGACTGGATCTCCTTGTGGTTGTGGTTGCGTATCAGTAACAGTATTTTTCAAAGCTGTATCCCTAACTTCCTCTTGACTCCACATTTCATGTGCCAAGGCAAATGTGAAACAAGCACAAGCACAAAAGGCCCTTCTGTGATTATCGGTGAGAACCCTTGATGAAATCTCTGAAAATTTAACTGGATTATTTCGATGATCCATTATGGGATATGGAAAATCTGCTGTTGCTTCTTTTTCAGGGCTAGTGAAATAACAAACAAAGAAACCAGTTCCATTTGGTGCAGACCAAACAAAGTTGGAACTTTCACTTTGACGTAAATTAAATTCCCAACCAGGAGCGTTTTGTTTTATTAGCTGAGTAATTTTTGCCCAAGAGGTGTAATCAATCTGACGATTACCCATATTGATGTGATTGACATCATCTTTTGTTATCAGACCTGAAAGATCAGGGATAGTCATAATTTTGGATTGTCCTGAATAGTTTTTAGAGTTTTTTTGATGCAGTGAAAGTGAGATTCGATGACCTCACGTTGTTGTACCGACATGTATTTCTTATGAGATTCACATTCTTTGAAAGTACGTTCGGCAGAATGAAGTTCTGCAAAAGTTCTATCGAAAACGTCATTCAAATAATCGTAGACATCGGAACCGATTTTTTCTGGCTCCAAATAGGGAAGTCGAAGGCGTTACTGTTACGGTATAACATTATGTCGACAAGTCAACTAGGTATTTTAGTGAGTATATATTCCTTGTATAAAATGTACTAAGGATGAACTATTTCTAATAATTTTGCGTGAACCTTTTCCATCTTTTCAGGTAAAGGCTGATCAACAAGAGACCTATAAGCACAAACCATTGGACACTCCTTGTATTTATTTAGAACGAATCTAACTGTTTCTTCAGTTGGTACTGATTCACCTATCAAGATAGCCTGAGCCATCTTTAACAACTCCTTTTCTTCAATTCTTTTGATTGACTTTGCTTTTTTGATTTGTTCCCAAGTCTCTTTATTGTTCATCATGTTCTCAGTTCCAACCCATCGGAAAGTTGAAGCTAAAGCCTGTGAAAATTCAAGCAACAAATCCTCTGTGATTTTTTCTTCTGTTGCATAAATAGGATTAACAGGCTGAAGACCTTCAAAAATTTCTATGAAATCTACGTAGGTAGCGACTCGACCATCATGAGTGCGATAAGGATCAGCTTTTTTTAAACGCTCTCTAATTCTTAATTCAGGAACATAAGTAAATTTTTCTTCATTAGCTATTTCATCCATCATTCCAGCTAAAGATTTAAAAACTTGTAAGTATGGCTCAATCGTGTTGGTTTCTAGTTTATGGATTTGTGAATTATGTGGTCCTATTCCTCCTCGGTAATGATTGAACTTATGAAGATCTTGAATTGATAATTCAGTGTAGTTTTTCCTCCAGGTCCCAATACTGGTTAAGTCTCCTCTTTTCTTGTGATCGAGTTGCTCTCGAATAACCATTGATGAGTTTTTACTCTTTGGCAATAATCTAACGGAACTTGTCGACAAGTCTAGTAATATGGGCCGCCTTTACAAATGAACCCTGACATAGCTTGATTTCTTGTAAAAACTGAAACAGTTTTTGGAGGGTAACAGAGTGTTTTCTGTAATTATTTACATTAAGTAACAGCAATGTTTCATTTGTTCTTTCCCGTTTGCCATCTTCTTAACTCGCTCCTTAGTCGCTCGTTGTCATGCAAAACATCAACAAGAAGTGAATGTGGATCATGGCAAGTAAGTATCTGTTCTTTCAACTCATTCTTTCTGGCCTCTGTGGAGCGAGTCATGGATCTCACCGCTTTGGGTCAACCCTATATTAACAGATTACAAAATGTTTCATTATCTTTTCGCAACGCTATTGACACCAGATACATTCTGAGTCATTTTGTTACTACCTAGTAACACCACTGATAGCGTATGGCTACGGAAATGATACGGGTTGATTCGGATGTGATACACCAAGCACTGAAGAAAAAGCCCAAATACCTAAGTAAGGCAGGGTATTTCAGTCAATTAATAGAATCGGCTATTGCAGAAAATGCTATAAAGACAATGGACTGCGAGCGTGAGCGAGCTTCTAAGATTCTTAGGGATAGGGATAGTTTGAAAGGGGAAGGGATATCCACAGACCTTTCTAATCAGATAGAAGAATCAATAAAAACAAGTAAAGAAGTTAAAAAGAAACCTGCTTACTCAGAAAGCTTTGAAAAGTTTTGGTCAACATTTTTATCTGCACCAAAAAAATCAGTCGGATCTAAATCTGAAGCCTTTGATGCTTGGAGAAAGGCTCTCAATGATGAGTCGGCTGAAAGGCTCATTACAGCCCTTTTAGCGAACATTAATGATCAAAGGATAAAAGAGTCAGTCGATGAGTTCTATCCAAACCTGAAGCAAGCACACTCATGGCTGAAGAAGAAGGACTACTCAGCATGGCTAGATGTTGTTACTGTTAAGCAACCAGTACAGAATGGGGTAATAATTTATGACTAACAACATCGAAAGGAATTACGGCAAACTTTATGACCCACCTTCTGCCAATACTTTTATTTGGCATGTAATCCCGAAGGGTTACAAACCAGGCACAGCTACTAGCTACGAAAGAACAGGTAGTCCAGATCCACAAGGCTTAACCAGTAGAGGTTTTACTTTGGTTAATCCTGTTCAAATGGGTCGATACGATGAAAATGGCTACTACCACACTTACAAACCTGGAGTAGAAGGCTGTTTTCCAGGCAAGTATGTTCAAGTTTTAAAAGGAGAGGACGCAATAGACGCAAAGAACCAATACGAACGAAAGAAAATTTACGAGCGTTATCCAGCCAAAGAAGGCATGGAGGTAAAAGTATGAAATTAATCATGCCAGAACTACCTAAAACTGGGAAATGGCTACCTGTTGTTCCTGGTATTAAACACTACGAAGAATCAGGTTATTTTTTTAATGATCAACCTATTGCTCACAGAATTTCTGAAGTCATTATTTCTAAACCTGAAAGAGATAATTTTCAAAAGTTGAGGAATGGTGAATTTGGTGAAGATAAACAAGTCAATCTTTTATGTGCAATTGAAAGGGGCTTAAAAGCTCATGCGTTCCTAGATCATTACCATCGAGGGCGTTCATATAATGCGACTCCATATCAAGAACTATGTGCAAATCTTTTAACCCTTGATCTGTGGGATGAGTGGGAAGTTGTTGCAAGCGAGTACATGCTTGTGGATTTAAAAAGAAGTATTGCTGGAACATGCGACATGATTCTTCGACATAAGGTTGAAAAAGATCGTTATGCAATTGCAGATTTAAAAACTAAAAGCCCTGCATACAAGAAAGATGGAAGTCCAAAAATACCAAATAAAAAAAATTATTCAGCCCAATTAGGTGGCTACATTAATTTATTAAATTTAACTTGGCCTGAGTTAAAAGTTGAAGATTGCTTTGTTATTTATGCCAATGATTTAATGGCAGAAATTCATACTTATTACGGAAGAAACTATTACAACTACATCGACTGTATAGAAACTTACGAGGGATGCAGGGCAGCGTTCTTTAAAGAGATGGAGGATATTTAACAATGAACAAGTTTTTAGACTGTCTTAAACGGTTGTTATCCCGTAATAGTAATAAACCAGTACCTCCCAAGTGTCCCGACTTTATCCCTGACAAAGAGGAAATGTCCTGGGTTGATCCTGCTCAATATCAAGAATTACATAAACAAGCTGTAGATGCTTTTGATCTGGCAATTGAGCATCCATACGCTTTAAAAAATTGTAAGACCTTTTATGAAAATTGTTATTCAAAGCCATCAGCAACTAAAGAGTTTAACGATTGGGAACAACCAGAATTTGATAATCCTCTTTTTTAATGCTGATACCTAATCCACATAAATTAATTAGAAATTCTGATGGAATTATTGTGGGTGAAAATGTTTATGAAGAAGATTATATAGAGATACCAGAGGAGGAAATAGAAGAATGAAATGCCCCAAATGTGGTAGTGATACTACTCAGACTAAGCATACAATTTTAAATACAACTATTTCTAATAAAGGAGAAACTATTAGGAGAAGAAGGAAATGTAATCATTGTGGATGTTTATTTACGACAAGAGAATTTACAAGTGATGCAGTAGCAAAATTATTAACTTTAAAAGATTTAATGTTATCAGAAACAAAGGTTAATGATACAGATAGTTTTTTAGATAATGTTATAGAAGATTTAAAGACTGGGATAACAAATATTCGACGAGTAAAAAATACACTTAAACACCATGTAACCAGCAGAGAAGATCTGTTAAAGGATTTAAAGGGGCAAAGATATGAATAAGCAAAAGAACAAAGGTGACGCTGCTGAGAGGGAAGCGGCAAAGCTATTAGCAGAAGCTACGGGTCTTCCAGTAAGAAGAAAACTTGGAGCTGGAAGACAAGACGATGTAGGTGATTTAGATGGAATACCAAAAACAGTTATACAAGTTGCCAGTTATTCAAACCCTAATGTCCCTTGTTTAAAAAAACCTAGAGAAGTAGAGCTTCAGAGAAAGAACGCTAGAGCGAGGTTTGCTGCATCAATAGTTCGATGGCCCAGGGTGCGTGGCCCTGATAAATGGCGAGTTGTTTTAACTATTCCGCAATTCGCAAAACTCCTTTTGGCTGCTCTTAAAAAATGACTTATACAATTTCTGACGGTTTTAAAAAAGACCTAGAAAACAAAAAAGAATGGAGAGATTTAACTATGTATTTGGAACAGCTAAGTAGTAACAGGTTAAGAAAAATAATTAAATTCTCTACTGAAGAAATTCAAAAAAGAAGGAAAAGAGGACGAGGAGAACTTTAATAATGAAAGAATTGCGATTAATTGATACTTTTTCTGGCATAGGTGGTTTTAGTTATGCAGCCGAAAAATTAGTAGGAGGATTTAAAACAGTCGCATTTGTTGAATGTGAACCTTATTGCCAGAAAGTATTAAACAAACATTGGCCTGACGTACCTATCTATGACGACATCAAAACCTACAAACCAGAGCCATAT
>Ga0208666_1000788_pt1 | contig 14526 bp, 25 predicted proteins | sample 5B_taG_FD_184078 | JGI IMG/M metagenome (GOLD analysis project Ga0208666, IMG submission 184078) | Marine viral communities from the Subarctic Pacific Ocean - 5B_ETSP_OMZ_AT15132_CsCl metaG (SPAdes) (version 2) | ecosystem: Environmental > Aquatic > Marine > Oceanic | place: Pacific Ocean...
ATAGGCTGAGGTTCTGGCTCAAGTGGGGTTGGAGTTCCAGGCTCTAAATCTATATCTAGTGGTGGGTTTGGTTCAAGTTTAGGCGGAGGATCAGTTATAGGTTCAGGTTCAGGTTCAGGTTCAGGTGGAAGACCATAACTTCCTGTTCTTGGATCATAAACATAACCAAGACTTTCTAAATAAACATTATCTCCGGAAAGTGTATCTGCTATAGTATCTGCACCACTATCTAAATATTGTTGTGCATCACTTACCGTACCATAATCTTCTATAATACCACTACCATCAGCAGCATAAGTAACACCACCAACATTAACAGTTCCGTCAGGGTTAGTAGTTACTAGATCTCTAAGATAATCAAATTCAGTAGCCATATTTTACGCCGTATAAGTTATAACACAATTTGTAATACCTGCGTTTGATATTACCCTCATGCCTCTGCTTAGCCTAAGCCCTGGATCTGAATAAAAACTATCGCTTGAACCAGAATTTACTTTAAAAGTAAACTGAGTAGTATATGTTCCAGCTTTATTTTTAGTTTGAATATCTACAGTTCCGTCAGCTGAATCAGCTTCTAAATAAAGACCTCTAAAATAGACAACTTGATTTGTGCCTTTTGCTTTAGTGTATGCATTGTCAGTAGTTCCTGCAACTACTTCCGTAGTTGCGTTGGAACCCTGTTGATGACTTTTATAGTGTCCAGCCATTATAACCTCCTATTAAAGTACGTTATTATTTTGGACGTAATCTACTGTTAATACACCTACACCATTGCCAGCATTAGCACTTAACAATCTAATTCTTTTCTTGTCTGTTCCACTATCTAACCAATTGTCAACTCTTGGTTTATTAGCACCAGGTGTTACATTGACAATACCAAGTGTACCACCAGCAACGCCAGCTGCTGTAGTTAGTGATGTTGCATCTACAACAGCACCGTTATCCCATCCTAGTCCAGCGGTAGAAGCTCCACCACTCCAAGCTACAGTTACATATAATTTAATTGATATGATTTGGCTATTAGCAGGAATAATAATAGTTGTTGCAGGAGCATTAGTATTTTGTGTTACGCTCACTGATTGTGAAATTACAGAAGAACCTACGTCCTTCATGTTTGTTTGTACGTTTGTACCTGTTGTTTTAGATACGGGACCCGCTTTAATTGGTCCTGAAAAAGTTGTTTGACCCATAATATTCTCCTTAGTCTGGTTAAGTCGACCTCAATGGTCGTCTAAAGATATCTTAGGGTACATAATTAATTAAACAAATGCAAACAAAAAAAAGGGAGCCGAAGCTCCCTTTTCTGAATTCATAATACTTAAAATTAATTAAGCACCATTTGAACCAAAGATAGCACGAGGATCTGACCACCCGTAGCTGTAACGCTCACGAGCTTTAAATCTCATATTACCTGTGTTGAATTCACCTTCCATTGCTGTTCTTAGAGGCGAACGGTTAAAGTGTTTTAAACCGTTAGGTGCATCTGTAAGAATAAACCAAGCATCTGGATCTGTTAAGAAATTATTAACAGTGTATCCTTGTGGTACAGCACCTGAAGATTTAAGTGCATTGATGTCGTTATCAGCAGTTCCTACACGTCCAGCAGTTTCCATAAGTCTTTCTGCTACGAATTGTAGTTCAGCTGGGACAACAAGTTTTTGTCCACGAAGGGCAACGATAAGACCTCTTTCATCAGTAAACTGACTAATTGAAATTAGTGCGTTTTCTATTGATGTTTCATTCAAATCTGTTGCAACAACAGGTGTGTTAGCGAATGTGCCACCTACAGCAAGTGGGTGATCTGTTGCAAGTAAAGTCTTGCCGTCACCACCAGTAAATCCAGCTGTATATGCGTTATTTAAAACGGAAGCTGCTTTTACTTGTTTACTGTGTGCCATTGACCTAGCTAGTGCTTTGGTATAGCGGTTTGACAAACGATCATACAGGTTGTCTTCGACTGCTTCTTCAGTTAAGGCAAATGCCATTGCTACAGTTTCGTGTGTGTAACGAGCTGTATAAACTTCTGAAGCACTGTCGTATTCAACTCCTGCACCTTCTGACTTTGTTGGTGCAGCACCAAATCCGGAAAGCATTACTTCTTCTTCGAAAGCTCTGTCTGAAGACTCTGTTTCGAAAATTTCAGCTGCTTGATCACCGTATTTAGCATATTCTAAGCCAAAGAGAGCATTTAAGCCAGGCTCTAGTTCTTTAGCAAGTTGAGCTCTTGATATAGCCATTTTTTATCTCCCTATACGCCAGTAGTACCAGCACTAAATGTGTGGTTATTTATCATAACTATTACACCTGTGTTAGTAACTGTTGTTAGATCATTAGTTGGATTAGTTGTCACTCCTAAAGCTTTTAGAGGAAGGGCAGCAGTTGTGTTTCCTGTTCCTACATCTAGCTCAGCGTGAGAAATTCCAGCTGTTGTACTTCCTACCGGGTTGTTATCCACGATATCATAGTTAGCGAAAACGCCAGCTATAGTGAATGCAGCATCTGCTTGCACTTCACATACGATATTTGGATCATCTACGATATAAGCTTTCACTGTACTAGTAACATTTGCGTCACCAGTCCAATGGTTTGACCATCTTGGTGTTCCTGTTGAAGAATCTGTGAATTGGCATCCGTTAAACACGCCCAGCACAAGTCCCCCATCACCAGCTGCCATTCTTTGTACATATCCAGTACTTAAACCTTTTACAATATCACCTTGATAAATCTTAGTGGTATTTGCATTTGATATTTCGTACCTTGATTGACCGCCAGTATACGCACCGCCGCCTAATAGACGAGCAGGACGTAAACCAAATGGAGCATCTAAGTTTGTTAAAGCCATTTATTACTCCTAATATAAGGTTTGATTCAGTCTTAATCTGAACCAAAGGTTACTTTTGAACTTCGCTCTGCCTGCATTTTAGGCATAGCGGGATTATTGTCACGCATCCAATCATTGTCGACCGCTTGCATTTGCTGTGAAGCACGCTGAGCGTAGTATTGTTTGCGTTGTTCAATGAATTCTTCTGGTATTCTAGCCAGAAGTAAACCACCTACCCCTATGACTCCAGCATATTTGCCTTCCTCGACACTTGGATAAGTGAAATCCTCATACTCGTCCGCACGAACAAGCTCATAGCCTTCAGTCATTCTTGAGTGGACATTATTTTTGTCCTCATAACCTAAAACTTCAGCTCGAATCCATCTATGGACATAACCAGACGGAGCATTTGGGGCGTGCAATTTACTGGGTGGTCGCCATTGCACAGGGCGTTCGGCAGAAGCTCTTGTGTTTGTTGCACGAGCTCTTCTGTTAATTTCTGTATCAGTCTTAGCAGTAGCTTCAGCGGTAGCTTTTTGTTCTGCTTCTATGTATTCCATTTCATTATCTTTTTTAGACATCATATACCTCTATGAATTTCTTGCCGCAAGTTTCGCAACTTCTTTAGCGTACGCATCTAGCGGTACACCAAGTTTTTTAGCTACAGAAATCTGGGCTGGGGTTAGTTTAACACTCTTTTTACTCTTTTGGCTAGTTCTTCCTTGAGAAACTGACGCTACCTTCTGAGCAGGAGCAGATTGTCCTTCAAATTTATGAGGAAATTCTTGTCTAATTCTTTTATCTATCTCTTCATAGTAATCATCAGACTGAGGATCCATCCCTTCTTCTTCAACAAGTTGTTGATGAATTGTAAAAGCAGTTGCAGTCATAGCTCTATCTTGACCAAACCATTTATTTTCATCTCTTTCTGCCCAATCAACAGCTTTTGCATCTGGTTCAGGTTGTTGAACGGGTTGTTGATATTGATTTAAAGGCACTTGTTCAGGTTGTTGAGCTTGTTGTGTTTGCATTTGCTCTGCACGTTGCTTTTGTTTTTCTTGATTGTCTTTGAAAATTCTAAGTCTTTCTTTTTCAATAGCAATCTTAGCCATAACTTGCTGAGCATCAGCCATTTTATCAACTTCACCAGCCTCATATGCTTCTTTAAAAGCAGCTTTTGCTTGAACTTCTTGAGAATCAATACGACTAGAAGCTTCTGAGCTATAACCTGTATTTAAACTAGTTAGTTGTCCTCTTAAAGCGTCTACTTCAGCTTTTTGCTGTTGAGCAAATTGTAAAGCAGCAGCTTCTCTTTCTTCTGACTCTTTTCTTTGAGCAACAAGCTTATTAATTCTTTTTTGAGTCTTCTCTCTTCTTTTATCAAGATCTTCTTCACTTAAACCTTGCGGTTCAGGTGTTTCTTCAGCAGTTTCTAGCGATACTTCTGCTGGTTGATTTTCATCTAGCGGTGTTTCTTGCTCCACTTCAATGATTTGGGCTTCTTCTGTTTCGTCATTTGTCATAAGACACTCCTATATAGTATAGACATCAGTCGGTTCTAAAATAGTTCCGAGAATTTCATCGTCATTTAATATTCTAATCTCACCATCTTCTAGTTTGATTCTTGTTCCTGCATATTTTCCAATAATAGCCCAATCACCTTGCTTGCAATATGGCCCGCTAGGAAATTTAGATTTATCTTTGTAAGCATCAGGTCCAAGTTGGACGATGTAAGCTACGACCGTAGCTAATGATTCTCGCTCTCGTGTCTCATCTGATAAAAGAATACCACCTTTTGATTTTGCAAACCCTTGGAACGGCATTACGACAATACGATATCCAGTAGGTTGAGGCATTCTTTGTTTAGTTGATTTTTTTAGAAGATTTGGGTCTAAAACCCTATTTTCTTCTTTAACGTAGGCATCGGATACTTGTAGTTCAGATTTTTTGTCTTCTACTTTTTCCTCTACCTTTTCTTTTTTGGCGTACTTCTTAGGTACTATCAGGTTTTTAACCATCTTCACGTTCTCCTCGTGACACCAGAGCAATTATCTCTTGCTCCACATAGGACAGGCTCTGTAGTTGTCCGATGCAGGCCCGGTATGATTCCCAATCTTTGCAGTTCCCTGAAGTTATCTTTGTGTGAACATCTTCTCTCTGTTCACGAACAATATGTAGTATTTCTTGAATTAATTCAACCCCATCTTTCATTTTTTTTCTGTCTCGCTGTATAAATTGTTAAAAGTTATGCTTGGATCAGTGTAACTTTCGTGTTCTTCACTACTATGAAGCCACTGACTTGGAGCAAAATCAGGTGCTCCTTCTCCTGTTGACCATAATGCAGGATTTGTTACTCTTACTCTATTATTAGGTAAAGCAATAACATTTCCTTTCCATTGACCTTCAGTTACATACAATACATGACTTTGTTTGTGTTGATCTGGACTGTCAGCTATTTCATGTTCAGTATAATCAACTGTAAAAATGTATTTAGCTAAATAAAATTCACCATCTATCTTTGCATACCAAGGTGATGACGAAGTTCTATCTATACTAATAACACTGTGATGATGAGACATGCAGTCCCACGGTTGACATAAATGATTTTCCATTCTGTCAGGCCATTCATCCAAAGGTATGTCAGCAACTAAAGCTTGTATAGGCATGCGAGCCCACATAGCACCACCATGAACATTAGATTCATCGTCTTCTGCTTCACAACCTGTAAATATAACTTGAAATGATAGTGACCTATCTGGAATGCAATTAACTGCTACAGCTAATCCATGTAAAAATTCACCATGGTATTTTTGATGACCCGCAGTAAATTCTTTTCTTACCCATACCTTAAAGTAGGGTACATTTGATATTAAATAAGACATCTCTCCTCCTTATCTTATTTTATTTTTTCTTTCTGCCGCCTTTTTTTCTTCCTTTAGACTTAACAGCACCACCTTTTTTGTAGCCTTTTGGTCTTACAGAACCGCCACCTTTATAGTTTCTCATGCCGCCTCTCATGCCGCCTTTAGTTCCGCCTTTAGTTCTTTTAAACATTACTTTCTCCTTTTTTTGGTTGTTCGTTTTTTAGCTGTTTTTGCAGCTCTTTTAAAGTTTTTATCAGTAGGAGCTCCTTTAGCTCCTTTTTTCCTCATTTTTTCGCCAGAGCCAGCTGCTATTCTCTTTCTCTTAGCATGAATGTTTGCATATAAGCCTCTTTTAGCCATATTTTTTCTCCATTAACATTTCCATCTTCTTCTAGCTTGCCTAATTCTTGAATTAGGATCATTTCTAGTTTTAGCACTACTTCTTTTTAACTGTCCAGCAGAACGAGCACAATAACTTTTTCTTCTTTTTGCAGCAGCACTACCTTTTTTAACTTTTCCTGTAACAGCAGTTTTTAATTTAGAACCAGGATTTTTACGACGATAAGCAGCTACGCCTTTTTTAGTCATACCTGCACCAGACTTAGTAGAGCGATAATTACCGCCTTTGCCTGTGGTTCGTCGTATAGGTTTTTCTTTTCTTTGTGCCATTAGTTTCTTTCAGATAAGTTTCTTAATCGTTCAACATCAATTTTCTCCATCTCTTTATCTTTTTGGAGTTTTTGTAACTCAAGAGCAATACGACCTGCCGCTATCTCTTCTTGAGCATCTATTCTTTCACGAGCAATAGCTGATTTATCTAAAGCTTGCATTTCACTAAATTGTTGTTTTTGTTCGCCCATTAAATTTTTATAATTTTCCTGTTGAACTTGTAATGCTGTTTTAGTTTCAAACTCTTTAGCGTCTTGTTGTAGTTTAGCACCTTGTAAAGCTAATTCCTGTTGACGAATTTCTACTAATGGATCTTCGTTAGGAGGAGGTGCAAGAACTTCAGACATTTGTGCGGACATCTCAGCAATACGTTGAGCAACTTCGTTTTCTATTTCCATTTGAATTTGTTGCATAGCTTCTGGTGGAATTTGACCTTGATATTGTTCTTGTAGTTGTTGTAGTTGAGGTCCAAACTCTGCTTCTACTAACTCTCTAGCTTGTAAACTAACATGTTCATAGATGTGAGCTGTAAGAATACCAATAATATTTATATTTGCCATAACAGCAGGTGTACGCATAAATGTTAAATGTGCTTCGATATGAGCTTGATGGTCTTGACCAGGAAAAGCTTGTAGTCCTCTACCTTGTAGTGCATTAGCATTTTCTATGCCGGGGTCTACAGGTTGCGGTTGCGGAGGTGGTGGTAATATTTTTTCAATACTACGAACACCTAAAGCTTCGTACATTCTTTTGTAAGCTTCATACATACCAGCAGGCCCATGTACTTGCGGATTAGACTGAATAAGTTGTAAGCTTGTTTGTGCAATAGCAATTCTTTGTGCTGTAGAAAAAATGTTAGGGTCTGATACAGGCATAACATCTATTCTGTCATCAAAGTCAGCTTGCTTAATATTTGGATCACCACCACTTACTTCATAAGGATATACAGGTGGCAGATAATCTTTAAATAAACCTGCTAAAAGATTAAATTCTATTTTTTGTGCATAGTGTAATCTTTTATGTATTGCAGACATAATTTTTGTACCACGCTCTAGCATTGCAACAGTAGAACCAACTGGTCCGTTTTGTTCTGCTAAAGGCATGTCAGCAACAGACGCAAATCTTTTGCCGCTTTCAACAATAATACCAAGCAATTGTAATAAAGTTTGCGAAGGTTCTTTAAAAGGTAATGGTATAATAGATGCTCGCAGGTCACCCCCTGGAGCATCTATATCTCTAAATTCACCAGGTTGTAGTGGTTCTGCCTCATCACGAACTCGTATACCTCTAGCTTTAAAACCAGCTGGTAAGTTAGCTAGTGTTCCAGAGTCAATAAGTTGTCTTAGTATGGACGTGGCAGATCGAGATAGGTTACCTATAATGTGAGGTAAACCAAATCCGTAAAAACCAAGTCCCGGTAAAAATTTATAATGTACAAAATAATTGTTAGGATCTTTTTTAGGATCTTCTTCTTTGTAGTTTCTTCTAATACTTAAAATGTTAGATGAACCAACATCTATAGTAACAATATATGGTATCTTTATGCCTGTTGGCTCGCCATCACCCCCTATATCTTCGAATCCAGGTAAATCTAAATAAGTATGAATTTCATAAATTTCTAAATCATCTTCTTCGTAAGTATTGGTGGCAGACTCACCAGAAACTTTTTCTATTGTTTCTTCTAGGTCTGAGTAAACATGTGTTGGTTTAACAGGTACATCTCTATAAACTCCTGATACTTGGAATTTACGAACATCATTGCCTGTCATTTTTAATCTGTGTGTTAATCGAATAGCATTTGATAAATCAACAGAGTTATAAGGTACAATAATATCTTCGGAATGAACAAAACGTGCTACAGGACGCTCTTTCATTTCATCATAGTAAACTTTCTTAAACGCAGAACCAGATAACGGTAGATAGAATAGCAACTGATCTAGCTCAGGGTCGTACTCTTCCATGTTGTAACAAATCTGATAGTTCATAAAGTCTTGAACTCTTTGTGATTGTTTTTCTGTTTCGGGGTTTGGTTCACCAACTATCTGAACCCTAACTGGTCCACCGGCTGGTAATAATTCTTTATAGGCTTGTGCTTGGAATTGTGTAACACTTTCAGCAAGAACAGGATGCGTAACGCCCGCTGCTCCCTCGAAAGGTTCTGTTCTGTCGTCTTCTTCTACGCCGAGAAGTTCTAATCCACGTTCGTAAATTTTTTCCCAATCTTCACGAGCTGAGATATCAGCTTCTACTGCACTTAAAAGATTAGAAGACAATGCTCCTAATTCTTGAGGTTCCATATATTCTGATAGGTTAGCATCAAAAGGAACTTCCATTTGCATTTCAGTTTCTTCAATAAACTCTCCAACTTCAACAGAACCATCTTCCATTTCTGTTACATCGCCTGAAGCTAGTGCTTCGGCAAGCTGTGGATCTACCTCAGCAGTGTCTATAGGGTTACCTTCAATTTCAAGTTCTTCTTCTTCTGGACCACCTTGTCCAAACGGATTCTCAGCCATGTGACTTCCTTATATTAAAAAGTTCCTGAAAACTTACCACCTCTAGTGGCAGCACCCATTGACTTCATAGTACCAGCTCCATTTCCTGTAGGAACTTTTACTTCAACTTCACCTTTAGCTTTTTCAACTTTAGGTACTTTTACTTCTGCAATTACTGGTTTAAACATTAGTAGTACTCCTTTCTTCTAGGAGGCTCTTCGCCCCACTCTTCATCGCTAGGGTGACGTATAAAACCACCTTCACGAAATCTCAGTATAGCCTGTGACATGGAATCTACCAAGTCATCATTGTCGCCAAAAGGAAAAGAGGCACATTCTTCTACCATCTCTTCCGCCCATTGAAAGTCTGGTCGCCATACAAGACCAGATTCAAACATTGGAGCACAGGCATGAACTCTTGAAACTTTATCTTGTCCAGTTCGTCTTCCGCCTGGTGAGAAATTTATAACAGGTATCCCCATATTTCTCAACTCCTGAGTTAAAGGTAACCCAGATGCTTTAGCTTCTATTAAAACTATATCTGGATTATGCTCTGAAAATGACTCCATTGCAATTCTTTTTAAGTCAGGGAACTCCCATCTACCTTTTTTACAATCTAAAAGTATTAAACTTGGTCCAGAATCTTCATCTTTATAGAACACGCCCCATGTACTAATAGCACTGTAGTCAGCTGTTTCTGATTTTAAAAATGCAGTATCGTATGATTGTAATACATATTCGCATGTAGGAGGTTCATCTTGTTCCCACATTTTCCACCATTCTCTTTTTATGATAGCACCCTCAGCTGATGTAGGTTTTTGTAACCATTGTGCATTCCACTTAGCAACCGGCAAAGAAGATTTAACTTTAAGCAATTCATCTTCAGACCAAAAGTTAGGCCATAAAACATTACCGTCATCAAAGATAGCAGGAAACTCAACAACCTCCCATTGGTCTGAGTTTGATTCTGTTTGTTTTTTTAAAACCTCAGCTGTTAAATCTTTCGTAGACCAACGAGTCATAACAACAACAATAGATCCGCCTGGTTGCAATCTTTGTCTTGGACCAGATGTGTACCACTCATAACAATTCTCCATAGCAGTGGGAGAAAGAGCGTCTTGCTCTGAATGGGGATCGTCAATAATAAGGAGGTCAGCACCACGACCAGTAATCGCTGCACCAACCCCCGCCGCAAAGTATTCGCCACCATCTGTCGTAGCCCAACGTCCAGCGGCTTTGGAGTCGGGAGATACTTTTGTATCTTCAAAGATGGTTTTATAATCGGGACTATCTACTAAAGCTTTACACTTACGACCAAAGCCTGTTGCAAGTTCTGTTGTGTGTGTTGCTTGAATTATTTTTAATTTAGGATTGAGTCCCAACATGTACGCAGGAAAATAAATAGAGGCGAACTCAGACTTCGTGTGTCGAGGTGGCATATTTATTATTAATCTTTTTAATTTACCAGATGCTATATCTTGTAATTTTTTTGCATAAATTTTGTGATGGTTACCTAAAATAAAATCAGGCCAAACATGTTGTACAAAGTTTAAAAAATTACCTCTAGAAGATTCAATGTTTTCTAGAAAATTTAATCTCTTTTGTAAATCAAGAGCATAGCGTATTTGCTCTTCATCTAATGTTTCAAAATTCGTTTCGTTGTCCATCATAAATCCTATTTACCCATAGCATTAATTCGTCGTCTGACATAGTATGTTTCATTTTATTAACACACCAACATACAAGTCGAACATTATTTTTTGTATAGCCTTTTTTATTATTTATTCTATCAATAGAAACATTTGTAGGTATCCTTTTTCCACTACCATCTCTATGATGTGTCATTTTTATACCGCTAACAGAACATTTACCTTTTGAATCATCCCACTTTTTTTTGATATCATCAAAAGCTAGCTCCCATTTAAAACTACCTTTTGTCTTACGACTTGATTTTAACTGACTAAAAGCTCTACGAAGGTAGAGTATAGGATCTTTATTTGTTCTATCGTTTCTTTGAAGTGCCTTACAAGCCATGCATTGGTGTCGGCGGTATTGAGTTCCTTTTGAATATGACTTTTCAAAGGAAGTGATTTCTTTCGTTACACCACAGGTGTTGCATTCACGAAATTCCATTTAACCTACATATAGTGGTTTGGGGTTCGTTGCAACTAAATATTGTTATATGATGCTAGAGACGCACCAAACTATAGTTGAAAATGAGATAATATTTATAAAATTAAGCATGCTTTACCCTTATATTAAGGGTGTTATATACCTATTATAATATTAATCAAATGAATTGTATTAATAAGATGTATTTAAGATGCTAATAATACTATTGCTATTAAAACAAGTGCTAAACCAATACCAACATACTTTTTCATAGACGGTACAGGAGGCTCTCCGTATGCTTCATTATTTGGAGTCCCTGGATCATCGGCGATGTAGTGGCCCTGTTTATTCCGAGCTCTCTTACGCAAAGGTGGTTTCTTAATAGGTTTCTTTTTAGTTGCTGCTTTAGCCATTTTTACTCTCCCTAATTTTACGCATAGCTCGTCCACCAAACCAGAACGAAATCACGGTCGAAAATAAAATTGCCGTCTCTTCGTCCCAACTATTTAATATAGCTTGAGTTACATCATCTCCTTCTTGTACAGCTACATAAACAGCTAAGCCTTTTATTGTAGCAAATAGTATAAAAAAGAAATAAGTAACGACTGGTCGAACTGATGCTTGTAGTGCTGAGATAAAAGATGATTTATTATTTTTAGCTATTTCCGAAGCATGCATGTAGATGGAGCGGGACTCCTCTACATCTGCTTTCGCATCGAGCTCTGCAATGTTGAGCTTGCTAAGAACTTCAGCGTGCTTTGCCTTAGCCTCTAAAAGACGAAGCTCGTGCTTGTTAGACTGACCTTTCTCCATGAAACCGAGTATGTTCGGAAGGAACGACGTTCCAAAGCCGAGCAAACTACCAAATAACGACAGCATAATTACTCTGCTTTGTTCTTTGTTTGGATATGTATGTCTACTTCTTGTGATTCTGGAATATTTGCTGTCAAGTTAATGTTGCTTGAAGAACAACCAACAGCTACCAATACCACTAAAGTTAAAACTAAATATTTCATTTTTACCTCTTGTTAGACTTTTTTATACTACGAACTAAAAAAAATGTCAAAACTGAGGATTAAATACATTTATGTCTGGATAGTTTTGAAGCTGTCTAGGATTCTTTAAAGAGTTTAAATAAACACTAAAATTAGATATTTTATTCATATCAATAGGATCTGTGATGCTAGATTTTGTTTCCATGTTTGGTGGAACTTGTGTTCCTTGTGGAAGCGGTGGTGGGTTTTGGTGGCCAAAAGGATTCATTGGTCTGTTTGGCATACCTTGTGGCATCATCATACCCATAGGCATTGGAGGTCGTTGACCGCCAGGTGGCATTTGTGCTTGGGGAGGCTTTGTTGCCGGATGCATATAAGGTTGTTGCTGCGTTGGTCTACCACCAGACATGAAGTTGTAGGCTTGACCACCACTTGTTGCATTGTTCATAGGTCCTTGTTGCATAAAATTTTGAGGACCTCTATTTTGCATGTTTGAATTTGGATTCATGTTTTCAATTTCAATTATTTTTTTTCAAATGTCAATAGAAAGGGCTAGGGAACCTAAAGATTTAAAATTTGTGATTGTATGTCATAAACTAGGTTCAGCTCCGCTGAACCTTAATTGTGAATCTAGGTGGAGGGGGGGTTGCAAAAATGCAACCCCGTTACTTTAGAATGGTTCTAGGGAACCTAGTCTTCGTTCCCTAATACCTCGCCTGAATACAAGTGAATAAATCTATCGCTTGCCTTCTCTAATATATCTCTCTCATGCTCGGTAGCGTTACCATCTAACAAGTTATTAAGAGCGTCAAGCTCTACCTTAGACATACGCTCTAAGGTAGATTTATTAATTAATTTATTATTAGCCATGATTAGCCCTCCCTCGTTTCGTTTTGTTGTTCCCAAATTTCCCAAGCTTCTTCATATAAAGCTTCTTGGTCTGCTAAAGGTCCTCGAACATTTTCTATTTCCTCCATGATTTGTTCGATTTGTTTCTGTTGCTGTTCGATAACCCAATCTGTAAATTTAACACTCATTATAGCACCTCCAATATATTTGCTCGTTTCCAAGTCATAAAGTCTTTAGAGTTTTTATTCATACCTCTAACAACAATATAATCCTCGGGATTTTTGTTTTTAAATCTATCAACCATTAAATCTTGATGTGATTTATTAGCTCTAATAACTGTATAGATTTTAGTTTCACCAGTTGAATTTGCATATTTTACATTGCATATTTTACTTAGTAGTTTCATTTTATTTGTTCCTTCTAGGTTGTTTAACATACTATTAATATAATCATTTTATCCCATATTTCAAGTTTAGCCAAAATTAGAAGTCTTTTCTATTACTTAGATCGTATATAAAACATCGGGTCAGAACTTTATGCGTGTCCCGACCCGATGCCCGACCAAGTTATTAATCCCACAACCAACGACCCGTGCAAACAAAATAGACAAGCCTGATTAATACCAGCAATAGCCCGATTGCAATAACTGGCATGAGAAAAAATATTAAATCGATTAATGCGTACATTTGAATAGTCGGGAGGCTTTCGCCTCCCGCTCCCTTTTATTTGTTGGTCTTGAAAGGTTTATTAAGTTCCTTCCATCTTTTTATTTTTTCTTCGTCGCCTAATTCAAGAATCTCAGCAGTGATGTTTTCGTGAGATTCGTGAGTAATGGCAGCAACGTCTTGTATTGCCTTAGCCCTTTTTAAATCTTCATCGCTAAAGTAATCGAAGTGATCAAGGTCTTCCATGATTGCGTAAAGAGCAATCATTTCCATAAAAGACTTTTCGTCAGGCATTACATTTCTTACAAGAATTTCTCTGTAGCCTGTGTCACAGAATGCATAACCTTTGTGCATCGCCGCAACACCTTCATCTACAGAATGAACTCTTGTGCTTGGTAGGCCACAATTTCTTTGTAAATAATTTCTATAAATTTGACCCATTATGAAACCCTCCCAGTGGAAAGGTGGATGAAGAAAAACAGCCCGCTAACGCTAGGTCGTTTTTCAGTTATATAATTAAATATTAACATAATACTAATATAACCATTTTATCCCATATTACAAGGGGTAAGCATAAAATAGATAATCGCACTCCTGACCTAAACAATGGAGTGTAAAAAAACCAGGAGTGCTACGGGCCGACCCGATAGGCCGACCCGATTGACTTAATCTAACAGCACCATGTAAGCATCCGGCTCATGTTTGGCAAACCAGTCTAAGCCTTTACGTACTCTAGCCCAGTCTTGAGTCATTTCTGCACCGATGATCGAGTCGTACACAGCCACTGCATCCGGTGGAATAACTATGCTTTCACCGCTAAATCTGTTCTTTACTTCCACAGGTTCTTTGTCATACACCACACATTCAAACGGTAGTTTTCTTTCTTTACTCATCTTTTCCTCCATATTGTTATTAATATAATATCCCATATTATTTTATTAATGTCAACATGCGAAAGAAGGCTATTGTTTGGGACACAATTTAATGGCTTTCCCTTTTCCTCCCGTAATTCTACAGGACTGCTATGCCAACCTTCTTTCTATCCGAAAGGCTAATA
>Ga0208666_1000790_pt1 | contig 14507 bp, 5 predicted proteins | sample 5B_taG_FD_184078 | JGI IMG/M metagenome (GOLD analysis project Ga0208666, IMG submission 184078) | Marine viral communities from the Subarctic Pacific Ocean - 5B_ETSP_OMZ_AT15132_CsCl metaG (SPAdes) (version 2) | ecosystem: Environmental > Aquatic > Marine > Oceanic | place: Pacific Ocean...
GTTATTTCGCTCCGTTCCTTCCAAGTCAGATAACTTTACTCCAGCTTCTTCTTCTGCTTGAGCAATTAAGTCATTTGTCCATTTATCTACATGTTCTTTAATCGCTATGTTATTAAAATATGTAGCTTCAGCAGGGGTAGAATTAAAAACAGTTTCATCGTAATTATTTGATTCAGCGTGTTTTGCAACCGACACAATCATATGCTCTAATGCATGATTAATATCTGTATTCCCATCTACTGCATACTTCAAAATAGTCGATTCTTGATTTTCTCCTTCCACCAATACCTCTGCAGTCATATTATCTCTTTCCATAATATAATTTTCATAATCTCTGCTATAGCGAATATAATCTTTAAAGTTTAATTGGCTATGAGTCCTAGACATATCTTTACCGCTTAATACAGCTCCACCAGTCGTCATAGGTTTTAATATCATAGAATTAATAGCATTGAAATCGTTTTCAGATAATGTTTCTGTTTCATTGTCTTCATAGTAAAAAGCAAGTGAATACAATTTTTCCCTAGAGTAATTCCAAGACTCAGGATTTAATAATAACATTTTAGCGTGGTCAGCTGCAGCTTGAATATATCTACGATATACGTCTTGCAATTCATACACATTATCCAAACGATCATCTACAACCATATCTTTTAATTTTCGTAAACGAATAACTCTTACATTTCCCTGCTCATCTTCAACACTCATACTTTTAAACCAAGTTTGCAAAATACCTACATTTCTTTGCACATTTGCAATTTGACCTACTGCTTGTTTTCCGTATCCCATCATATCCATAGAATCAGCAAGACCTGTTAAAGAACCTATATTTATATCGTTAACCAATACTTCATTTGGCTTTAGTTTTAATCCTTCTGTAATAGACTGTTCTTTTTTTAATAATTCTAAGAAAGGCTTTGCTTGATTATTTAAAAACGTAACCGACCCTTTATCACCATCACCATCTGCTTCCAATACCTGCTTTACTATCTTTGGATTTACCATAAATGTATCTCCAATGTTTTCCAAAGATTTTACTTTTAAGACCCGATATCCATATCGAGAAGTGACAGGAGAACGAACCAACAGTATTTCAATAGGTTTTTTACTTAAAAATCGATTGATATCGGATTTACTTGCGTCTGATTTCCCCATAATCTTGCGAATATTATCTGCAATAGAATGATCATAAGGAAGAACAATCTCATTATCAGCTATATCTCCCATTGTATCCATACGAAAATCCAATGTAGTTCCATATACAGGAAACTCCAATGCAGGTTGCACCAAAGCATTTTTTGTTACATTGTCATTGGTTTCAGATTCACTAACATGAAATCCTACCCCTGATTGAGCATTGCGTTTTAACATCAAAGGAAGACCATCAATAGTCGCATTGGAATACGCTATTTTTAACTGATCTAATTTTTTAGGATTCTTAACAATCTCTGTTAATTTTCTAAAAAACGATTGAGGACTTCTTGGTCGTTTGGGATCAGGATCATCAAAAAAATCTATAGCAGACTTTTGAAATTTGCTGTCAGGGAAATAGTTTAATAACTGTTTATAAAACTTACCAAAAGCTTTATCTTTGTCTCTTGGAAAATTAATTAAGTTTACAGAACCACCATCTATTTCTACCGATTGATTCATCATGTTTGCAAACTCGCCTGTCATAACTTTATTTTCATCAGGAGTATTCAAATAATCTAAATAATTTCCTTCTGCATCCAGTATGGTAATATCTCCATTCTTCCTTCTTATTGTAGCTACATCATTACCTTCACCATCTGTGATTTCTACTTTAGAAACATCATCACCCATAAAGAAGGTCATCTCTTGATGTTTTATCATCATAGCACCCCTTTCATCACGCTGATAAATAAAGGTTTTTGCCCTTCTTGCTTTTTTATTGGTAGCTAAATACTTATTATACTCTTCTGAATGCACTCGTTCAGATGTCATGGTCATTCCATCCCATATATACTGCCATTGACCATCAATGTTTTGAACCAATGGAACTTCTGTAGGTTCAACTTCACCTTGCTTGTAAATCAACATAGTAGACTTACTATTTTTACCAAGACCAACCCCAGGATCAAATGTTCTTAATTTTTTGGAAGGCATTTTATCGTTAGAAAGACCGTTACCAAATGGTATCTTTGCACGATGCACCAATTTATGCATAGACATATGCACCCAATAATCATCTCCATATAGCTTTTTATACGCTTCATGCCTTGCTATGTTTGCAGCATTGTACATCATAGGATCGTTTGCAAATAACTCCGTATTATCCTTATTAAACATACTCATGTAATTTGCAACCCAATTGCGCCTTACATCTCTCATAACATCTAATCCATGCTGTTTTTTGACTTTTTGAAGTTCTCTACTCCAATATATTTTAAGGTTTCCTGTTCCATCAGGATTGGAATGGGCAGAAGCAATATGATTTGCTTTAATGTCTACAATAGGAATTAATGTACCATCACCTCGAATAAATAAAGGCACTTTGTTTTTTTCAATAAAAGCACGAATAAGCTTGGTAAACATTTGAGTATCATATGAAAATCTTCTTGATTCAAATTTATCGGTTGGATTTCCATCTTTATCTCTTTGTTTTACTGCTCGAAATGCATCTTTTAATGTAATGTAACCTAAATCATCTAATACTCGTTCTGCGGCTCTGGTTCGCAATTTTTCAGGAGCCATTGTATTCCCATATGGATATAATTTTTGACCTCTAATAGTAACAGTAGTGTTTTTAGTCTTATCATATATAGCCATTTTATCCGAGCCTTTAAAATAAAAACTTGTATAGCTTGGCACATCCTGTTTAGAACCTCCTCGATTGGTTCGTGTTTTGTTTCTATTTTTATTCGATAAATAAAAACGATTAACCAAATGAGTCATTTTCCCATCGTAGTCTACTTCAAGTATGTCTCTTAGTGTTTTAGAATTGGGTAAGTAAAAATTGTTTTCTTCAATAAAATCTGTTCGTGAAAGATTGGTAATAAATTCATTGACATTATTTGTATTTTGTATCTCTTCATTGATAGCTTTTGATAATTCTTCTGTAACAAAAACGTCTACCATTCTAAAAAAACCTTGATCAATCTTTGAAAAATTATCCGCAGTTGTGTTACCGTCTAATTCACCTGTTTTCTTTAATCCATATCCTTGACGAACTGACTCTTCCGTTAAATCGTATGCATCTTGAAATACTTGAGCCAATGCATTTAAATCCGTATCAAATGTTTTATCTACTTCTACATTAAGCCCTTCATCAAAAATGCCTGCCATATCTAAATTTACTTGAAGATTAACTGCATATTCTTTTGCCCACTTCTTAAAGTGTGGACCAAGCACAGTATTTTCCAATGCTTCATTCATTTTCTTTACATATTCTTCAAAGTAATTCACAGGTAAACCCTGTTTTAACCGAGACAAAAACCCATATTCAAATCGTCTATATACACGCTTTTTATTGGTAGGACCTAACAATCCTTTGTTTGCACCCCATTTAATTAATTTGCTTTCGTCATCTTGTAAATAATCTTCATTGGTTAATGATTCTAAAGCATTGTTCGCTAAATAAATTTCTTCGTTTCCAGTATTAACCAAAGACGACATATCATCTTCATCAAAGAAATCTTCAATAGATGGCGGAGGTTGCCCTTTTACTGCTTTTGCACCACGACTAGGTGTTTTAGGCTTATCAGAAGTAAAAGCTTTTTCACCCTCAAATAACTTTACTGCTTCTTCAAACTCCTGATCACTTATTTTTTCATCGATTATTGGTGGAATATTATATTTTGCTACTTGTGTGTCAGCATTATTTACAGATAATGCTTCAATATAAAATGGTTTCTTATTAGGTAAATCAAGAATAATTCTCTCTTGCCTAAGCCCTTTTGCTTTAGGGTCTGATTTTATTTCTGCAACCGCACGATTTAATTTATCTAAAATTAATATTGATCCATCATCTGCTTTTAGCATTGTTGGATTTTTATAGATTCTTCCTCCAAGAACAGACATAAAAGCTTCCATAGTTTTATATCCAGTTTTTTGAAACTCTTCTTGAACGGTAGTTAATTTTTTTCTAATACTTTTAATATCTTTAAATTTTGCTTTGGTAGCGTTTTCTAAACTTCCTATTTCTATTGGCTGATCAAAGGAAGAAAATTGACGATCTGAAACAACAGGATTTTCTATCTTTTTAGGTTTTGTTGCAGTTTCAATAAGGTCTTTAGTCAATGCCTGTGATAGTATAGACATCATTTCAGGAGTGTTCTCCATGCCTACAAATTTGGCAATCATAGTTTTAATCTTATCCCATAACCCCATATCCTCTACTTTAATTGTATTCAATTTGTTTTGGAGTTCAGGATTAATTAATACTTCTGCTACAAACTCTTTTAAATTTTTAAAACCATACAATTGTTCTCGTAATTCTCTTGCAATTTTTTCTTCTTTTACCGTTAAGCCTTGATCTTTTAACTTGCTAACAAAAGTATCTAAATCCACTAAACCTTTTTGATCTTTAACAGTTAAAGAATTTTTTAATGCATTGAATAACGTATCTAAATCAGATACACTTTTGTACACATCGCTTTTCTTATCAAGCTTTCCACTAGTAAAATTATTAATTACATTTGAAGTAACTGCATGAATACCCTCATGAAGTATGGTAAACTCCATATCTTGACGACTTGCAAAGTTGCTTGGGTTTAATGTAATAGTATTAGTTTTAGGACTATACTTACCCTGCACTTTTACACGCTTATCAAAACGTATCTTAACACCTTTTAGCTTATCCGATAAAAACGTAGCTACATCACGATACCCTTTTTGTGTGCCACTATTGGAAATAACCTCTACTGCATCATTTGCATTCTTATCGGTTTGAGATATAGCACTAGTTAAGTCTACAAACGCAGGATCTGAAGTTTGTTTTGTATTTACAATTTCTTCTTGTTCAGCTACAGGAAGTTTCCATCGTTTTGGAGGTTTTCCACCATCATTTGCAACTTCAATTTCTGATTGAAATACTTTGAATCTACCCCCAGAAGGTTTGGGAGCTTGTGTTTGCCCAGGTCTTACTACCGTTGTCGGTTCTACTACATACACAGGCTCTTTTTGATTGGTAACAGGATTCACTTCTTCTGACTTGCTTACCACTTTTAAGCTAATTTGAGTACCCATTGTTTTTTTGTCAGATAAAAAGGATGTTTTGTTTTTATCTTTTCCAACCAACTTTTTAACATTTAGCTTTAAGACATTTACAGGATCAACTGTTTTATCAATTTCAGTACCAATCGTATCAATATTCTTTTGAACATCTCTTATTTTATTTCGTTTTTCTTTTCCATCTCGCAATTCCAATACTTGTTGATATAATCTATCTCGCTTATCAAGTAATCCTTGACCAATTTTTTGTTTTTTTGATTTAGCCTCATTAATTCTGTTTAATACTTCTTTATGTTCTGCAATCTTTTTTGATAATTCTGTACCAATTACTTGATCATTTTCATAAACAACATCAGAATTCTCTGAAGATTCTACAACATCGCTAGAAGGATCATCGTATTCTCCTAAATCAGAATCGACTTCAGCAGTTTCTTCATTAAGATTTATACCAAGCTTTGTTAATTGCTCTACTCCAAATACCGACATCATATCTTTACGAGACATAAACAAGGGTTTTCCTTGTGAATCAGCAAAATTAGTGGCATTTAATCCCATTTTTGCCATGACTTGCTTTGCTTTATTCGTACCCAATAATTTGACTAAGTTTTTTGGATTTTTAATATTTTCATTGTATTTGCCTCTAGCTTGAAACAAAGCATTGGTTATTTGGCTTTCATCGGTTTCAAACATCCTATTTACGTTATCAATATATGGATTTTGATACGATCCACCCCCTGCGGCAATTGCAATTTGTACTGCTAAATCATGTTCGTTAATAAAAGGTTGTTGTCTATTTTCTAATATTTCAGCCTCTACATCTTTGGCTCTTCCTGTTATTTCTTGAACATCACCTAAATTTGCTTTTCTTTCTTTAAATGCTTTAAACTTATCTGCACCATAACTAAAACCAGAACCACCCACATGCATACCACCACCTGTAACTGTACCCATAAAAGCAGCTTGGTTTAATCTATCTTGTTTATCTGCATATTGCTTTTGATAATCAGGCAAATACGGTTCCATCATTGCCATATTTAAATCTTCCTGATAATATTCTGTTAATCCTTCTTGAGCCATTTCTTTTGAAAGCAAAGACATATGCATTAAAGGTTTACTTATCTTTTGATACATGCTATTTGCAATAGCCTGTTGACCTACTTTTGATTTAACAAACGCTGAACCTAATTTTCCAAATCCAAACTTCATTAACCCACCTGTAGCAATCGATAATCCAGAAGTAATACCTTCCATCATAGTAGAAGTAATCGCATACGTTTTTGCAAGATTATTTACAACATCATTAATTTTTTCATCGCTTAATTGATCTGCAGTAATAAAAACATCACTACCTTCTGCTTGACCTATGTTTACTTTATACCGATCAAAAAATTCTTTATCCGAATATTTTCCTGTACTTTTTACAAACTTTGCTTGTTCTTTAGCTGAACGCCATAATTCTTTCATTTCTTGTGAAAATGCACCCATTTCAACAAAATATCCTGGGGATAAACCGCCAGCAAGACCTACGGTAAAACCTCCTACTGCACCTACAGGTCCACCAACATAAGTACCCATTTTTGCACCTGCAATACTTGTCGCCATTGGTAAAACAGAATTTACCGATTGCCCAATCATATCTTCAGCAATTCGATTCCATGCATATGATGATTTAGTAGTAGGCATTCCTGTAAACCAACCTGTACCATAATCTCGCTTAACCTCATCATCACTTAATGCATAGATTCCTGTAGGATCTTCCAATGTTTTATTTGCATCAATCCATTCTTTTGCTTTATCTCCCCACCACTTAGAAGCATTTTCATCGTCTTCCCACGGAGTATATTTATTATAGTTTTCTCTATCAATTGAAATTCCTTCTAAAAGCACAGACACTCTTGTGTTAAATGCTCTTTTTAAATTGCCACCACTATTATCTTTAGAATGTCTTTGAGAATATTCATCCATTGTTTGCACTGCATAAGGCATCCAAGCTCGTTTGAAATACTGATTGTATACATCCAGTACTTGTTTTACTTCATTTTTTTCTAACGACAAAGGAATGTTTTGATAAATCGCATTGGTTACATTTGCCATTTCCAATGCATTGGCATCTATAATACGTTTTTTATGAGAAGGACTTAATAAGGAAAAAAAGGTAAGATCTTCACTTGCTTGAGATAAATAAGAACGATACTGATCAAAATATTTTACTTTATCAATATCTTTTAATTCATTGACTTCTGTTGTTTCATCAATTGGAATTGCATCTGAATCAAATTGTTTAATTTTACTATTAATCGCATCAAATAAAAACTTGTGACTATTGTAGGTATTTTGATCAAAATTAAACGGAAGTTGATTGTCTTCAAATATAGGTGATACTGTATCTAATTCTCGTATAAGATCAAATGTATCTAGACCTTCATTTCTTGGTCGAGTAACGGTAGTAACTGCCATACACTATTTACTCAGGAGCGAGCATTTCATTAAATTGATCTATGTCTACTGCATTCATATCCATATACATATCAGGAATTTTGTTAGGCTGTGCTTGTAAACTTGGATCCATTTTATCGTATTCATCAGATAATCTTTTCCAATTTTGATAATTCTTTTTTAACGATAAATACGATTCTTTCATAACAGGACCTGTTTTGCTTCTTTCGGTTTTTGGAGTTTTTCCATGTTTATCAGTAATCATTTTACTAAAAAATTTATTATATTGATCTGCAGGACGATATTGATCCATTAAATCAATTGCTGTATCTATATATTGATCACTAAAAGAATCTTCATTAAAAACAGCCAATTGCTCTGCTATTTTTCTTCGTTCTGGAGTTGCTATGTCACCGCCCCTAGCCAATTGAATATCATTGTCATTAAAACCTTGACTTGCCAATACTTTATTTAGATGTTCGTCTATTACATTTCTAAAATCCCCTGTAAAAAAAGGCATTATATATGATTTTGCCATTTGCTTTCTGGCACTAGGATAATATCGACTTGCTCTATTTACTTTTGTGTCTCCTGCTTTTTCCGTTGCAAATGTTAGAGGAATACTAAAATCTAAATTGCCAACAACTTTATTTGCTCTACCAATAATATCAGCAGTTACCTCTTGTCCTTGATTTGCCCTATCAAGCATGTCCATACCTTCGCCATTTTTACCGATATAAAAAGCTGGACCATATGCTTCTATTTTTTTCCGTGTTCTTTCATCCATAGATACCATGTCTTTCCGACTGAAAATATTGCTTGATACTTCTGCTTTTAATTCTTCTACTGGAGATTCAGATTTTAATTGACTTAAAACATCTGCGCCTTGTCTTTGGCTTTCTGTTCCATATAATTTTGACTTAGGATTTTGAAGAGTTGCTTTTAATAGTTGAGTATCGTGTTCTACATTTAATGCTTTTCGCATATTATGTATGTTTTTAATTTTATCTTCAACTCCTTGTATTTCTACTCTTGTACTTTTTCCTGATACCCTAATACCATTATCTCTTAAATCCTTCATTAAATCTAAAAAATCGGTTTTTCCTATATCTTTTGTTTTAATTTGGTTATACACGCTATCTGCTTTTGTATTCCAAGCTTTTAAATCATCATTGTATTGTTTTTCTAACTCAAGTTTTTTAATCTTTTGTAACCCAACCACATCCATGAGCTTATCTTGACCTTGAAGTTTTTCAATATTGCCTATAGCAATATCATATTCTTCATTGGTATCTGTTCGCAAAGCATTTTCCTCAAAAAGAGTCATTAAACTATCAAGAGTATTCCTTTTTTGATTTTCTTTTTGCTGACTTAATCGAGCAATTCTTAAAATATCTACTGACATTATGTTCTACTCGAATACATGTTCCAACCAGTTCGCAATGCTTGTCCTGATCCTGGCAACACTGAATCAGCTAAAATAGATCCTACTCCCACTGCAGCTCCCCACTTTGCTTGATCTTTTTCTTTTTCTAAGTCTTCTATTGCTGATGCTTGTTGTTCTTTCATAGAATCTATATAAGCTATTGTATCTCTTCTGCTGTCAGCAAGAGTAGACAGTTGAGCGTCTAATTTAGATTCAGCAAGATCCATTGTTGAATCAAGACTAGTCTGCAATGTTTTTCTAACTTCATTTGAAGTATTTCTTAAGTTTCCTACAACGTTTTTTGGATTGTTACGCAACTTAGCCATTGAGGTTTGCAATTTTTGATTTACACTATCTGCTTGGCTTTCTACTCCTGACATCATTATGTCTCGCAGTTCTGCCCCTTTCCTATTTGCATCCTCTATTGCTGTTCCAGACATTACACCCAATTCATCAATTGCGCTTTCCATATCACCAATAGCCTCATCGTATTTACCTAATGACGCTAAATTTGTACCTGCCATAATCCCACCTTGTAAAGCATTCCCAAAATCAAAATTTAAAGAAGTTGAACTAGTAGGTGCAGAAGATGAAGACGCTAACACAGGATTTTGCCCTGTTCCAGTAAATTGGTTTGCAGTTACATCTGTAAAGCCACCTCCTCCCGCACCAAATTGAGGATCATATTGGGGGTCCATAATATTAATATCAGGAGGTGTCATAAATTCTTCAAAAGACATTCCAGTAATATTTTCAGGAACGTTAGATCCAGTAGGTAAAGAAGGAGCTGAATACTTAGGATCTCCAGGCATAAGTACTTGACCTGAATTTAATGTGTTAGACAATCTTTTATTAAAGTCAATTCCTGTGCCTGCATTACGACCTAATCCTGTATCTACATTTGGTCCTTGTAAACTTGTATTCCCTGTAGCAACATTTGATAAAGGTGTATTTGCTTGAGTTACAATAGGGTTAATTGGCTCTGTACTGCCCAACTTTAAAGGTTGCCCAAATGGAGCAGATCTTTCTCTTTGTGGTTGTAAAAAATTATCAGGAATTGTAGCTGAACCTATTTCTTCTGAAGTAAGACCAGTATCCATATATTGTTCAAATTGATCAGGCGACATTTTTTGCAAAGAGTCCCAATCCAATACTGAATCATCCGTTTGAATTGCAGTAGGAGCAGAACTTGTAGGAACATTTAAAAATTCTTCAAATTCTTCAGAAGACATATTTTGAATTTTTTCATATTCTGTTCCTAGATTTCCAGTTTCTTTAGGATCCATTAATTCTGAAAGCGTTGGAGAAACAATTGGTTGAGTATTTGGTGAAAACACCGTTTTATCTAATGCTTCTGTACCAAGTTCATTTGTTCTTTTCATTATTGAATTTGAGTCTTGATCAACAGGAATACTTTCAAGATTCTTTTTTATTTCATTAGAGTAATTTTTAATTACTTCTTTGTCAGGAGAACCTGTGTATCTTTTTGTAAATGCAACAGGATCTTCACCAGATTCTTTCCAAATTTTTTCTATTACTTTTCTTTGAGCTATTCTACCAGTATCTACATCAGCAAATTTTGCATGATGTCGAGTTTTTCCTTCGGCATCTATATACGATTTTCCTTTGGTAACTTTATCTCCAAATAAATCTTTCATCCATTCTCTGTATTGAAGATTACCTTCATTATTATTTTCCTCAGAAACAGGACCTGCTTCAAATTTATTTACAGCTTGAGTAACACTGTCAATAACAGTTGTATCAGCACCAGTATAGTTTAAAGTTGATCCTAAAAAATCACCTATAACTGGATTTGTATAAGCAGTATCCTTTATTGTACTAAAAGGACTGTTAATATAGTCTTGTGTATCTTCAGAAAGATTTTCCATCCCAAGTCTATCAAGTCTCCATTGTGCTAAATCAGGAAACATTTGTTCAAGAGCGCTTTTAGGAGTATCTACTGCATAATTTCCTGATTGAATTGCTTTCCGAATCATTGCATCATAATCTTTTGTAGCCATTATGTATCCTTAACTGTAAATAATTTTAAAATACTTTCTGTTGGATCTGACTTTAAACCAAGCTTATCAATCAATTCATCTACATTAGGATTTTTTACATAAGAAGCTTGCTCTAGATCAGCAAGAGGAACCTCAATTCCTTTGTAATTTACATTTACATTCTTACCTCTAACAAAATCGCCAAAGGTTGGCATTAAAATATCAGATTCTAAATTTTGATTTTTTAACCAATCCTCAACCGAACTATATATTTTTTTTGCTTCTTTTTGTTTGGTAAGTAATTGATCTAAAGTATCTACAGTTTTCATGCTAACTTGTCCACCAACTTGCAATCGTCTTGCATCACCTACTTTAGATTTAGCAGATGCTATAGATTTAGTTAATTTAGGACTTCGAAGATATCTAGACATTATATCCTCGCATATGAGCGGAAGTATACTCTATTCTGCATAGAACACTCCCTATTTCGGTATTGTAATTTAATAAGATGTTTATATATTTGCAGTAGTAACATTACGATGTATGCGCATTGTCTGATACGCTAAAAGTTTGTGTTTCCCCAAATGGTTGAAACGATACATTTATTTGACTTTTCATAATAGCTTTGTTGGATGTTCCAGCAGAACTACTTCCACTTGCATTATTTCCTCGCAATCCAATATCAATAACTAAATCCCAGTAATCAGTTACATGAACTGCTCCAACTCCACTAGTAGACCAAACTGCGCTACTTCCCGCAGCGTGCATAGCAGGACTAAATTGATGTTTGCCATAAATAGCAATTCTATCAACAGGAGCATAATATGTATTTCCATCTTCAGATGACCCATCGTATGTATTATCTAAAGGATGAAACTCAGCAATACTGTTTCCTGTCCCTAAAGTTGCAATACTTTCTCCAGTAAGGTCTATTCCTTTTGAATCTTTTGTATCATATACCCCATTTGATAAAACATATTTATTTTCAATAGAAGCGGCATCTGCAAAATGCATATCATCACTAATAGTAAATTCCCTTTTTAATTGAGGTCTATGTTTATAATACCTTGAACCTCCTGTTGTTTGAATATGCCCAGATGCATTGTTAATTCTTGATAATAAATGATGTTTAACAAAATGTGAACAATAATCACCGTAAGGATTATCTCTATTTGGATACCAATTAGCTGAATCATCAGCAGTACCAGTTATATTATTTCCATTGTCTATCCATGTATAGTTTGTGCCATCTACTGTTTGCGCCATAGGAGGAGTTAAACCAGCAAGTGCAGCCCCACCTACAGCAGAAGTTATCCCACTTGGAGCAACAGGACCACCAGACAATGACATTCCTCCACAAACATGAAAAACAAAACAGTCATAATCAGCAAAAGAATGTTTCATACCATCTCTTCCTCTATCAATAAATGATTGAGAAGCATTACCACCGTCTGCAAATGCAGTAGAATATTCAATCCCATCTGGCACACTGCCTGAACTTGCACTGTCTTTATCATACACTTGTTGAACAAAATCGTCATGAGCGTCATTGTCATCATGGTTAATTACATTAATATACAAAAGTCCAGAAAACAATCGCCTGTCGGGAATTTTTATATATTTTTTTATTTGACGTATTTGAACGTTATTATTGATGTTAGCCATAATTAACTAGGATATGCTTCAAAAGATGAAGGTTCTTGATACATATTTAGCATAGTATAATTCTCCTTAAAATCTTCATGACCAGTTGAAAAATGATAAATATTTTTTTTCATTTGAATACCGCATGCGTAATAATTAGCAGGCGCATTTGAAGCTCCATGTAAAAACAATGAACCTGTTACACTGGCTCTTGCAATAGAATTTCCATTGGTATTAATAATTGTTTCACCAACTGAATCAATAGTTATATCAGCACTTCCATCTATTGTAAAGTTTCCAGTAACAACCATGTCTGGACTTCCATCATTTACAAACCTAATTCTTTCTGTGCCACCATTTTTAAACAGAACATCGTTATTACTTCCTGCAGTATCGAGTATAATACTATCAGCTGAATCCAACGTTATATCACCATCAGCAGTTATAGTTATATTTGCATCTGCACCTGCATCGTCTACTGTTGTAATGTTTAATACTCCATTAGACGCACTTGCTACAGTAACTGTATCTGAAGGAGATGGAGTCATTTGAATTTGATCATCTGTAATAACCAATGTTCCAATAGTAAAATCAGTAGTTGCATCTATTGTTGTACCTACAATAGTAGTTGCAGAATTTGCACCAATCGTAGCCCCATCTATAGTGCCACCATTAATATCAACCGTAGTAATAACACCTAAATCAGCAACCGTTCTGCCTTCATTTGTCCAATTGCCACTAAAGGCTCTTGTTCCATCTACAAGAACGTATTGAGTATGATCATCATCTAATAATTCAACCAAACCTCCATGAGAAGAAACCCCTACAGAAGAAGAGCCACCTATACCTGTAGAAACAGAACTAGAACCAGAGATTGCAATATTTGGATCTGTAGAAAGAGGTGTATAATATTTTTTACCACCAATATATTGCGTTTCACGATATCCACTACCTGCTACTTGTTCTGTTACCTTTGCTCTAGGATTGGATTGAGTCACATTTTGTTTGGGTTGAGACTGGTGTCTTTGGGATCGTTTTTCTTTACTTGAAGCCATTATTTCACCGATTTCTCTCTGTAAATCATATTAATATCATTGATTGCAAAACTTGAATGAGTTTCACCAGCAATAAGAATTTGAAAACTATGTCCATTGTTAGCTTCCGAAGAAGTGGATGGCTTAATCCCTATAGTACTCCATGCTCCTGAAGTATTGGTAAAAGCAGTATCAAAACTTCTTGCAGTTCCATTATCTTTTTTATATTGAATTGTAGGAACATCTGTACTATTAATTTTATACGTTATATAAACTTTCTTTAAACTCTTTTGTCTTGCAGGATCACCCAAATCATGATCTTTAGATTCTAAAGATATATAATTATTAGCACTTCCTACCGCAGACCAACGAGTAATATTTGTAGAGCCACTGACTCCATCATTAATAGATTCAATTAAAGTTAAATTGGCATCAGGTTCTGTAATTGCATTGGTATATGCAGTAGTATTTGTCATTACATTTCCAGCAACAGTAATAGTGTGTAAATTGTCATCGTTTGCGATTGCATTTACTAATCCTCCTCCAAAAACAATTTCTGTTGTACTATTTACTGCAGTACAAGTTCCAAATAATGTTCCATCAGACTTATACACTTTTTTATTTAAAAACAATGCATCTGTAGCATTTACAGTATCTACTGTTAAAGTAACAGAGCTTCCACTTGCCGATTCAGATTCTGCGGCTAAGACTCCAGTTTTTGTTAAATTTCCACCTGTATACTTTTCAAAACTTTCATTTACAAAATTATAAACC
>Ga0208666_1000791_pt1 | contig 14502 bp, 17 predicted proteins | sample 5B_taG_FD_184078 | JGI IMG/M metagenome (GOLD analysis project Ga0208666, IMG submission 184078) | Marine viral communities from the Subarctic Pacific Ocean - 5B_ETSP_OMZ_AT15132_CsCl metaG (SPAdes) (version 2) | ecosystem: Environmental > Aquatic > Marine > Oceanic | place: Pacific Ocean...
AACCGATGTGAATATAGTGAGCAGTTTTTTAAGACTTGCTCAGGTCTCACGCATTCAGCTCGGATATCCCCAACCGAGCGGTTAGCTTACGGCAGGGATTTGTCGATTGCTAGTTCACTGACTGCTTTCAGGTCTGTATCCATTACAGCATTCATATGATTTAGCTGTGTTTCTATTGCGATTATATCGTCAATCTTCTCTTTGAGCCGATTGATAAGGATATCACAGCCTAAAGCGTGCTCCGCTGTATTAGCGATTGCTTCAGTGATTTGGCGTGTTTCAGCTTTGAGTTTTCTCAGAGCCATAGACACCTTTAGCCATTGCCAAAGGTCATACTTGCTTTCTAGTTTATCCATTTGTCTTTGTGGCATAAATGTAAACAGTAGGCCACTCCTCTGTGGGTCATTGTGGTTACTACTGTGCCCCATTTCCCCTCCGGTTCTGTTGAACCCCTCCGGAGGGGACTAGGGTCTTTTGCGTATTTTAGGGGGATATGTCCCACTTATTGGAGTAGTTCCGATAACTGGGCCTTCTCGTCAGATGTCAAACCTTCAGAGGCACGGGAAAGTGCCAATTTTAGTTTGTCCATCTTAGTGAGAGGTCCTAGGGCCTTTGTCACCGATTCCTTCCAAAGTCCGAAAAAATCTTTGCAGATTTTCACCTTTTTGGAGTTACTCTTGGATTGGGCCAGAAGTGATAATTCCGCGAGGGATTTACCGCCTTTGACTCTTAGTCCGCGAGGGATGTCGTTGACATCGATTCCTAATGCACTCACTATAGAGGGCCAGTCGTCGTTTTCTATCCGTAAGTAGGCATACTTTACGTCAGAAGACATATTTGCGTATAATCATATGTTTCCCATCTAAGGGAGATACACATATGAAGTAATTAAACAAAATTGCAGTTATATATAAAGATTACCCCAGCAGATTATACCCCTTTTCACTGGGTTTTGTCGACGATAGAACACTATATTTTGCCCTATGACCCCCCGTCTATTCAGTGGGGCCGATATACACACAAAACCATCCACCCCTTTAAACAAATCGGGTAAAATTTTGAACCTAAAAAAAAATCGGGGACATATTTTGAGCCCAGTCCCCTTGGGCTTTATGGAAGAAAAAACTACTTAGTTCCGTCTAGGGCAGATTTGATTTTGCCTTTGACTAAACCTTTTAGTTCATCGTCTTTTTCATCCCAAGCTGTTAGAACAACATTCCTTAGAAGGTCGTCTTTGACTTGAGTCTTGAGTGTTTCATCAAGTTTTTCGTAGGCCTTTTGTTGGGCCTTTGTTAGATTTTCTTCCAACAGTGCTTCGATTTGAGCATCGTACTGTTTAAGGTACTTGTTCAAAACTGGCATTAGTGCGGCTTTTACAGCTGGGTTCGTATAACATACGAAAGCAACTAAAGCTGCGACTGCTGCCAATAGTGCGAGGACCATTGGTTCTTCTAACAAACCTGTTTCCTCAACGACACTAAGAATATCTGCGGTACCGTTACCTACAGTTTCATTTGTTGCAGTTGAGTTATTGTCTGCTGTTGTATTATTCATTTTTCTACCTCGAGGTGGGTGCCACTACGAGATGCGTTAGGCTCTCTGGGTCACCCTATAATTACTTCTTTTTCTTGCTATATATACCTTTTGGTTTACAGGGTTTTTTATAAAAGGCACACCACTTACAGAGGGTTTGAGGAACCATTTCATACTGCTCAACGTCGTCCCCCCTTTTTTTAATTTCGTTGTGTATGCCTTTGATAAGCTCCCGCGCTTCTCGAAGGTTTTCATCATTGATTGCTACGAACATTATGTCGTCATATCGCAACCAGTCGATACCTGCAAACTTTGGTACAATGCCGGTTTCCTCATAATACATCAGTGCGTATATGATAAGCTGGCGGTAATATTCTTCGGGGAGCCAATGTCCGTACCTTTTACTAGTTTTGTAGTCTACAATCGAGATATTATCTTCGAAATCTTTTGCGACTACATCTACAATACCGCGAATAGACAATTCTTTGTTATGTATACGCATTTCAGCAAAGTGTGGACGGAGTTGTTTCAACGCCATATCCTTTGTCCTAGCGACTTTCCAGTCAACTAGTTCATACAGTTTCTTTTCGATACGGTGACAAAAGTTTACAAGTAAATCAATTGTTTCTCTTTCCATTACATCTGCGTCAATCTTTGGGTCTTGAAATAACCAAGGCATTTTTTCTTTACGTGCTTCCCATTGTTGGCGAAATTCTAGGATAGCCCATTCTTGGGGCTCCCCGTTTCTCCACTGACTTGGATATTTGTATTCTACATCGAATATTCGTTCAAGTATATCGTGTACAATGGTACCCCGAAAAAGGTGTAACGTTAACTTGTCAGGTAGTTTCTCGATATACCTATGGTAAAAATTTCGGGGGCACTGAAGGAAGGTGTTAATTTTCGAAGGCGATAACGGTAGGTTACTCGGACTCCAATCATCAACCTCAACTTCAGTATTTTGGTCACCAATATTTACGGTGAAAGATGCGCTATTATGTGCGAATTCTTTTTCTGTCATATTTGTTTCAGGCATCAGAGCTATATAAAGTTATCTAAACATATGTATAGCCAGCAATTGTTTATAGCATCTATGCTATATAGTATATGTATAATAGAGCTATATCTTTGATATTGACACAGCCTTTATATATTATCTTGACGAAATAAAATGTATGGGTCAAGACGATTATGGTGCAATTAATGTTATCTCCGATGTTGAAAGGGAGGCTCTAGGTTTGAGTGGCCCTCGCAGACCTGATGAAGAAGAAGGTGTGTTTGAACAAATTGGCAAAACAGCTGATAAAATCGGGGAGACAAAACTTGGCCAAAAAATAGGGTCGATACTTACTGTCTTTATACTCGCAATGTTTGGCAGCGGTAATGTTGACCTTGGTCAGTTTAGTGATATATGGGGTGACGAGGATGAACCGGCAATAAAGGGAGGATGCACAGACCCTACTGCAATAAATTACAAAGCTGATGCAGACTTTGACAACGGCAGTTGTGTATTTCCCCCGCCAGTTATCTACGGATGTACTAATCCAGAGGCCGACAACTATAATGCGGCGGCTACCCACGATAATGGCAGATGTCAATTCTTAGGCGGCCCTGTTGATAACGGAACTGGTAACGAGACACAGACTAATGAGACAGTCTATGGATGTATGGATTTTGACGCATTAAACTACAATGAGCGTGCAGAGGAAGATGATGGGTCTTGCGAATACGAAGAGTATGAATGCACACCTAATTCAACTTATTTTTATAACGGATTACAATATGGAAACTATTCCAGAGAGTATAACTCATTAAATATCACAGTAGACATTGATACGGATTGTGACCAAGAGGCACTGCCCGTGATGGTAGGGTATGACGTAGGACATATCAAAGTAGTAGATAACGAAACTGTGTGGAACGGTTATATGTGGAACGATTACTTTTTCAATGTTACAGGGTGGGAAGGTAACGAGTATGAACTTTCATCCGGCCCAGAATGGTTTACTGAACCATACACTGGGTGGTATATGATGTATGTCAATTTGTATGCAGACTGGGGAAGAAACGGTACTTACGAATATGTAGATTATTTCTTAATAAATAATATTGTATTGGAGGAGGAATGACGTGGTTAGTGATACTAGAGATGTTAGCTGTGATAATGGCTACAATATCTATTATATTTGCAGTAATGATGCTTTTAACATTTTTACTAAAGTTGATACCAAGAAAATCACAACAAAAAGTAAAAGAAGTGAAGGAGATTAAAGAACAGCCAAAAAGGAGGACTAAAAAGATGAGTAAAGATACAGCAAGCGAGGGGATAACGTTTAACGACATATTTATGTTTATGATAGCAGTGCCTTTGGTTTTACTCTGGGTTGGTTTTGCAGGTTTCGTTATACACAGCGGTTTGCAAGACGATTCTGTTCTTGAGCAAATTGAAGGGTATACAACTTTGATAGCTATATTAGGTGGGCCAGCCCTTCTAATTATCAAAGACGCCTTAGATGTTTGGAAACAAGAACAAGCAGAGAAAACCGCATTTTACAAAATGAAAGCACAGTCAGTTATAGATTATAATGCAAAAGCTCAAGAGCAAGCACAAATGATTGAAGCTAAAGACCAAGAGCAAGAACATAAAATGCAAATGAAGAAATGACCGAAACATTTATATGTTACAATCGCATAATTAAAAATGGTGACTAATATGGTCAAATGTGAATATACTATGTGCGGAGTTGATACTCCGTTAGAAGACTTAAATCGCGTACATCACTGGCCTTGCTGCGCAAGAGAGATTACAGACCCAGTTTTACACAGTAAGATAGCTGCTAATCTAGAATCCAAAGCAAAACCAGTTGTAGAAGAAAAACCAAAGCCAAAAGCAAAAGCACCAGCTAAGAAAAAGGCTGCAAAAAAGGAGAAGAGTAAAAAATGAACGATTTCGAAATGGAAGAGTTAAGCAAGCAAGTCAAAGGACTTCACGAATTATTAGAGGTCTTGATGGCTAACTGTTTAGAAGATGAAGTTGATTTAGATGGCGCCAAAGAAGAAGAGTAAATCTAGAGTCAACGAGGCAGGTAACTATACTATGCCTAGTATGAGAAGAAGATTATTCTTACGAATCAAAGCTGGTAGTAAAGGTGGAGCACCCGGGCAATGGTCTGCTCGAAAAGCTCAAATGTTAGCTAAACAATATAAATCAAAAGGTGGAGGATACAAATAATGCCACACACACCAAACCACAGATATAAGATGTCAGGTAAAAAGGTTAAAGTTGATAAAAACGGTAAAGAGTTAACGCCTAGACAAAAGAAAATAGCAAGTCTAGCACCACCTCGCAATAAAATAACCGGGGCTGATTTTAGAGCTTTGAGAAAAAGGAGAAAGTGATGTCTTCTCGTATGAAAAAATCACAAAAGTCACTAAAAAAGTGGACAAACGAAGATTGGGGTTATGTTACTAAAGGTGACGGAAAGAAACCTAAATCTAAACGAGGTCGATATTTACCAAAAAGAGTTAGGTCAAGATTAACAAAAAGTCAGAAGGCAGCTACTAATCGTAAGAAACGTAAAGCTGGAGGAGTAGGTAGCCGGGCTAAATATTCTAAGAAAATTAGAAAAGCAGTAAGGGGGTCGAGATAATGGTATACAAAAAGAAACCGATGAAAAAGAAAATGCCTAGGAAGAAAGCCGCAAGGAGATATTAGTATGGTAGCAAAGAAAGTCAAGGGTGTTGACGTTTCTAAATTAACAAAGAGACAACAAGACACACTAAAGAAACATTCAGTGCATCACAGTAAGAAACATATGCAATTTATGGTAAACTCTATGAAAAGAGGTACTACGTTCACAAAGGCCCATAAAAACGCAATGAAAAAAGTAGGTAAATAATGCCAGCAAAAAAAGACCCTAAATTAACTAGAGCAGGAGTATCAGGTTACAATAAACCTAAAAGAACTCCTAATCATCCTAAAAAATCACACGTTGTGGTTGCTAAAGAAGGGACTAAAACTAAACTTATTAGATTTGGACAACAAGGAGTACGAACAGCAGGCAAACCTAAGAAAGGTGAGTCTGCAAGACAAAAGGCAAGACGTAAATCATTCAAAGCACGTCACGCTAAAAATATAAAGAAAGGAAAAATGAGTGCAGCGTATTGGGCTAACAGAGTGAAATGGTAGAAGAATCAGTTCGAGAGTACGAAAGTAGACTCAGACAACGTGTTGGTGAAGGAGAATATGAACGTCATAAAGAACTTGTTATACTTCTGGCACGAAATCTTGCTATTGAAGACTTGCTTTGGCAAGAAATTCTTATATCTATTCGGGATGTTGACGCTCGAACAGAGTTATTGCGACAACGCAACACAATTGTTAAGGATATTCATACTGAGTTCCGCGCTCTTAATATTGAAATACCTACATTGGTAGAACAAAAGACCGAAAATTTTATGAACTTCCTAGGAGATTTAGAAGAAGATGATACCAGTAAAGAACCAGAAAGAAATGAAAGCAGCTCTGACGGGTCAGAATAGATTTGACTCGCAAAATTTAGAGAAGTTTTTCGAAGAAATACGCAAACATCCTAAGAAAATGGAAAAGTTAGTGCGAACTTTCTGTGAAACGTACCTTTTAGATGCAAAACAACGTCCTTTACGTGTTAGACCACTACAAATGAAGATTATTGTACAATCTTTGACATATCCTGATGGAAATTCTGAAAAACACCGTAAATTAGCTATATTAGCCCCAAGAGGTAGTGGTAAATCGTGGGCATTGTCAATTGCAGTCGTTATTTTTATGTTTTTTAAGAGATTCAGAGACCTTGTGTTCGTTTTAGCTCCCACAGAGGACCAAGCCGCCCTGATTTTCAATTATGTGTACAGACATTTTAAAGATAATACATTTTTAGATTCCTTAGTAGATAATTATAAACTACATAACAAACCGCATATCAAAATGCGGGGCGGTACTATCTTGCGTCGGGCGCCGGTGGCGCCCTCCAATCAGGGACAATCTATTCGTGGGCAGCACCCAACACTTTTAATAGTTGACGAGTCACCTTTAATATCAGATGAGTTGTTCATCGATAATGTAGAGCCAGCGATAGTCGCAAACAAAGCACCGTTTATCAATCTCGGTACTCCTAAAAGTAAGGAGAATCATATGTATCGATATTTATTTGATGAGGGGTATGCAGATACTTTCAGTCGTTTGCACTTTACTTGGAAAGATGCCATCATAAAAGGGGAAGCTTACAGTCCACCATATGATGAAGAAGATATGTTGAATAAAATGTTAGAATGGGGAGAGGACTCCCTGCACTGGAAAACAGAATACGAATGTGAATTTGTGGAGAGTATATCTAATGTATTTACACCAACCGGACTACGAGAGTGTTTTGATGACTACCAACTACTTACCCCCGAAAACGCTGACGAATCAGGAGAGACAGGTACAAATAATACTGTGGCTGTTGACATTGGGAAATCTGTTAATTCTACTGTTATTAGTGTATGGAGGACTGAAAAAGGACCTGACAACAATATTGCACGATTATTATATTTGGAAGAAATCGGACCTAAGTCAGGGGGGCACGATATACCTTATCAAAGAAGTCGTATTATGGACGTCGCTGTTGATTTTAATGCGGCTCGCGTTATTATCGATGCTACAGGTATTGGAGGTGCTGTCGAGCAAGAAATAAGAATGGCTTGTATACCATTGAGTATACATTTCATACCGTTCGTATTTACTGGAGGAGCTAAAGGCAGTAAAACATATGCTTACAGGGATTTTGTATCTTTTGTTCAGCAGGGTCTTATCAAGGTACCTGACATCGAAAGACAAGAAGGAACCGCCAAAAAACTAATGTGGAAGTGGTATCGTGAACACGTAGACTTAGAATACGTTATGGATGCCTCTCAGAAAACAGAGAAAATATCTGCACCATCAAACAAACACGATGATTATTGTGATAGTAGTGTATTAGGTGTACACGCAGCTTTATCTATGTTACCAGCAGACAGTATGTTAGGTACAATCAATGTTAGAAAGCGTGGTACAAGAAAACCAGTAAGTAGATACGGCGGAGGCGGTATAACTACTAGCGGAAGACGTCGTTCAGCTCCAAAAAAGCGATTTATGCGTGGTATTTGAACAAAATTTTATATACTAGCGAAACTTTATATATTGTGATAGCAAATGGGTCTAGCCGACAGGATACGCCGCGTTTTTGCTACGGTGGGTTCTAATCCTAACACTCCAAAGGATGAACCACGTGGTTTTGGCGCAGGTGTAATAAGAAGGTTGAAACTTACCAATAATTATGGTAACAGGAATTATGAGCAGCACATAGGTGACAATAGAACCTATATGAATGTTTATTTATCAGACCCGATTGTACGTTCTTTGATTGACCTCCCTTGTTTATATGCAGTAAAGGATGGTTTTGATATTGTTACTGAAGACGAAAAACTAAGAGAAGAAGTAACAAAGATGTTTGTTGATATCAATATTGATATGACAATCTACGGTTGGCTACGCAACGCTCGAATCTTTGGTTCAGGTTATTTAGAATGGACTGGAGACAACCTAGTTCTACGCTCTTCACAAAATATGTACGTGAAGAGAAACGAACACGGCCAATTAATGTATTATTATCAGAATATAGGAAACGACGCAGAAGACGTTCGTTTTGACCCTGATGAAATTGTAGAACTACAAAACAATCCTTTTGATGATTACGCTTATGGTTTATCTGATATACATACTATTTTATACTTAGTAGACCTAAAAGATTATGCAGAGCGAGACATTGGAGCAGCTCTGAATAAATATGCGGTATCACGTTTCGACATTTCCTGTGGGTTGCCTGATATGCCCTATGGCCCTGATAAGATTAACGAAATTGTTGATGCATTTAATTCTTTAGAACCCGGTGAAGATATAATTCACGGTAATGATATACAAATAAAAGAAATAGAAGGTACAAATAGAGCCTTTGAATATGGTAAGTATACAGATGATATACTAGATAAAATACATATAGCTCTTAAAGTACCAAGAACTATGTTTACACAACCGGAGCAAGCTCGCCCGGTTTTTGAACCTTACGTTAAATATTTACAAAAAGCAGTAGAGTCTGCTATTAATTCACAACTAATGCCACAGTTTGGAGACGATGTTAAATTTGCTTTCAGACACTTGAATGTAGATGATGCATTCACAAAGGCAAAAACCGATATGATATATCTATCAGAAGGTGTCTTGGCACCTAGTGAAGTTAGAAAGGAGAGAGGTTTAGATGCTGAAGGAGTAGTAGAAAAACAACCAACTGCCGCTGAAGTAAATATTTCTGGTGGAAAAGACCAAGACAAAATAGAAGAGTCTCAAAGAACAGAACAGAGATTATCTAAAAACCAGACAGGGAAACGCACTGAAGAAGAGGTTGTGGAGGTAGTAGCGTGAATGCTTACGAAAAATGTGTAATAGGATTAAAACCACGCCTTAACAAAAAAGGTGTAGAGAATGCAGAGATTGTAGCTCAGAATATGTGCTCTATGTGGGCAGATAACAATGGCGAAGAAAAGGAATTCGGTGTTTCTAAATCAGATGAGACCCAAAAAACATTTGCTATGAATTTTGAATTTGATAAAGAAGCACTTAGTGTATCTAAAAAGGATACTGAAGATATGTGGGAATTCCCAGTTCGTGCTTTAACTTCTGGTCGTCACGATTATGAAGTTGAAGGAGAAGAACAAACTGTGTTTATAGAACCTAGTATACTTAAAGAAAGCTTGGAGAAGTTCAATGAACTACCAATATATTATACTCATCAAAGGACTCCTGAGGATTTACTTGGGAAGGCTATTAACCCTGAGATTGAAGAGATGGAAGACGGCAAGGTAGCAATATCTATGTTGGCTCAGATTTATGAACCAACAGCCAGAATGAAAGAAGTGATACAGAAAGTGGAAGACGGGGATATTACTAACGTCAGTGTCGATTGGTTTTCAAAAGACGTTGATGTTATGGGCGATTCGTACGCGACAAATATCCGACCCGTAGAAGTCTCGTTTATAGACAACGAGATAGCAACGCCCGTCTGTGGGGAATGTACGATTGACACGGAATGTGCAACACACGTATCAGAAAAAGAATTTGCAACCAAAGATGATTGTGGTTGTGGAGGGCACGACGAGAATTCGTGTGGTTGTGACCACGACGGTGAAGACAAAGAGGTCGATAATATGAGTGAGGAAGTTGTAAAAACAGAATCTGAAAAGATAACAGAGAGAGAGTTTGCTTCAGTTAAGAAACAACTTGAAGATTTGACATCTAACCACTCCGAATTGGAGCAGAAGTACAATGATGCTTTGAATTCTATCGAAGAGTTTAAGACCGCAGAAGAATCAAGGAAGGCAGAAGAAGCCAAAAAGCTAAAAACAGCTTTGGTCAAAAATGTCGTTTCCAAAGAACTTCTTTTCGGAAAACTCCAAGAAGAGTCCAAAGATGCCCGTACTGAAGAACTATTCGGTTGGGAAGATAACAAATTAACAGGTTTCTTCGAAGCATTAGAATCAATGCCTGAACCTGCCGAAACAGAAAAAACCTTCGGTAAGGGAATCGCAAAGGATTCAGAAGAAAAGGCCGTAGAGGCCGAACCTGAAGTAGAGAGAATGTTCTCTATGATAGACGGAAAAATCCGTTTGAACAGGAAATAAATATAGGAAATAATAAATATGGCAACAGAAATATTAGTAAATGATGGTGGAGCACCAGCACGAATATTACCATTTTTAATCCACGCTACTGTAGCAGCAGGAGACCCCCTACAGATACACTCTAATGGGAAAGTCAAACCAGCAGCAACCAGTGGAGCAGCCTGTGTCGGAGTAGCTTTAACAGCTGCATCAGGCTTGGATAATATGTGTAACGTGATAACTGGACACGGAGTCGTCGCTAACGTAAACGGACAAGGAAGCATTGTCGCAGGTTCTATCCTGTCAGCAGATGCAACTGGTAAGTTCGGTATTGCAGCAAGCGCCGACCAGAAAGAAGCTATTGCACTTGAGGCAATCAGCGGAGGAGTAGTGAAGGTCGTCCTTCTCTAAAGAGGTGAATAAATATGGTAACAACACAAGATGGAATACTAACATCCAATAACACTGGTTCATTCACTGCAACAACTGGAGGAACCGGAGAGAGAGTTCTAGTAGATTACAAAGACGCTTTGCAAGACTACAAAGTAACTGACCTTCCAGCACTTCAGATGTTTACAGAAACAATGACCACTGATACTGGTGGAGATATAGATTTAACATTCGCAATGCCTTCTATGAACTTAGAAAGAATTGATGAAGGAAGCACCCCTCAATACCAACACACAAAGATGCGCTCCGAGAGAGTAGCAGTCAGAGAGTGGGGTATTGCAGTAGGTGTAACCCGCAGAATGATAGAAGACTCAAGATTCAACGAAGTTGAACTTGCATTAAACGAAGCACGAAGAGCAGTTGACAGACATATGTCTAAACACGTTATCTACGCATTGTTCGGTATTGGAGATGCAGACCTACAAACAGGTATCAGCAACGCAAGTATCGACAAAAACGATGCAGAAGTTGGCGCTGGTGGAATCAACGATTTCACAGTCAATCTCTACGGTGGTTTCATTGGTAGTGGTACAGCAGCTCAAGCAGCAGCTGGAGATGGACGCTACGTCGACTACGGTTTAACCGCAGCAGCAGACTTAGCCCGAACTCACTACAGAGAAGCAGCCACAAACGGAACTGTTACACTAAGTGACTTGACCACAGCTATCGAGTTAATCGGACAACACGGTTACAACGCAGATACTGTAGTTATTTCACCAAAGCACTACAAAACTCTATTGGACTTAGCAGACTTTACTGCAGCAGTCGGAGCATCTAACTCAGCTATTCAAGCTGGTACAAGTGCTTTGGGTGGTGTTGCAAATACTGCAGCCACTGGATTAGTTGGTTCATTGTTTGGATTGAACATTTATGTCAATGCATACATCCCACCAACAGCTTATGGTGTGTTTGATATGTCATCAAAACCAATGGCTTACGTCGAAAGACGTGCAATGACTGTCGAGGAAGCAAACCCCGGTTTCGGAATCGTCGGTTCATATATGTCAATGAGATATGGATTGAAAGTTACAAAACCAGAAACTGGTGTAATTTTCTACGATTAGATATCTAGATAATCAACTCTTCGGAGTAGGTTTACAGTTGGGGGTCTGTATAAAAACCCCCACAATCTTTTTTAACCTACTTAGCGTAGGTATATTATAATGCCACTATCACGAAAAATACTACCACACGGTAAAGCAAAAATACAAGCAGGTGCAGGCTCAAATGTAACTGGTTTAAATTTAAATGGCACAACTTTACAATTAAATCAATCTAACAGTCAACCACAAAGAACTGTAAGTTTAAGTAGTCTTTCTGGTACACCCGCAGGTAATGATACAGAACTGCAATTTAACAACAATGGTTCATTTGGCGGAACAGATGACTTAAAGTGGGATGGTAGTAAACTAAAACTTGGAGATTCTGCTGATACTGGTAATTATTTCGAAGTTCAAGGTAGTGATTCTGAAAATACCTATGATGTCTTGGTTGGAAGAAGAAGATTCCCTAGAATATCTTTAAACGACAGAGGCTCCGTCACTCAGACAATATGGCACCTTGGTGGTGAATTGAGATTTGGTACAAGTGCAGGAAGTAACACTAATGCTGCTTTTGTAATAAAGAGTGGTAGTGCTTCTTCAGTAGCGACAGCTGGTGCATTTACATTTGGTGTCTTGGAAGTAGGTACGTCGAGTTCTATCAACTCTAGTAGAGTAACGATATTAGATACTGCTAAGCCACTAACGCTAGCTTATGATGGTAATAATTATGCATCTTTAAAAGTAAGTAGTGGAGGTGTGTTAACAGTAGCTACTAATATGGCTAATGCAGGGGTAGCAGATAGATTTTTGTTTGATGGTAATCATTTCAGAGGAACTGATACTAACGCTCCTTCGATGCGTAACGAAACGCCTTCAGATACTAACCCCGTTTTTACTTTTAATAATGACGTTGATACAGGGATGGGTAGAGCTGCAGCTGATACTTTATCTTTTATTGCAGCAGGAGCTGAACAATTACGTATAGCAGATAATGTAATTACACTTGGTGATGGTGTGGTTTTAGCACCCCACGCAAGTGACAACTTTACAATTGACTCTCCAAATGGTATAATATTAGATGGTACATCAGCAGCTAATGGTGTACAGTATCACGACGGCAGCCTTGAGATAATGAGAATTTCTAACTCAAGTAGTAATCCAGTTATCAGAACTATGGTAGATGCTAAGGATATGATTTTCCAACAGTTCGATGGTACTGAAATTGTAAGATTCAAAGATAATTTAGACGTTGAAGTTGCTGGTAATTTAAAAATAACTCCAGATAATAAACTATATTTAGGAGATGACGAGTTTATAGATGTTAACACTTCTTCTTCACCAAACAGGATGGATTTTCATATAGCAAATCTTCCTCGATTACACTTAGATTCGGGTACATTATTTTCGGGACAATCTGGAGGTCCTTCGATGGACTTAACTCCAAGTTCTGGCATTGCAAATTATGGGTTCGTGGGTGACACTGACACCGGTATGTCTAGAACAGGTGCAGATACACTTGTATTGATGACAGGTGGTACAAACGCAATCACAATAGATAGTAGTCAGAATGTTGTAATACCAGCTAACTTGACGGTACAAGGAACAACAACTACAATCGACAGTACAACCCTCAGTGTTAAAGACAAGAACATTGAGATGGGTGTAGTTAGTAGTCCTACAGATGTAACGGCTGATGGTGGAGGTATCACATTAAAAGGAACCACCGATAAAACATTCAACTGGATAGATTCTACAGATAGTTGGACTGCATCAGAACACATTGAACTTGCATCTGGTAAATCATTTAGGATTAACGGTAACAACGTTTTGAATCAAACAACTTTAGGTTCTACAGTTGTAGGTTCTTCATTAACAAGTGTTGGAACATTAACTTCAGCTACAATATCAGGCGATTTGACAGTTGATACAGATACACTAAAAGTAGACTCTTCTAATGATAGGGTAGGAATAAATAACTCTAGTCCAGATAAAACGTTTGTTATTAGAACTGGTGGAACTAGAGACTTTAAATTTTTTGATTTTGATATGACTTATGAATCTTCGCTTGGTATACGAGCAAAGAATGGTGGATACCTCGGATTAGTAACAGAAGGAAACAATGAAGTATTTCTTTCTACTAATGGTTTCGCTAATAAAAGGTTAAGAGTTACTTCTGGAGGTGACGTTACTTTAGGAGGTGAAGCATCTACCGTCGACGGAGCTAGATTACACGTTAACGCATCAGATGCAAATGTTGTAGCTAATTTCTTTTCAACAGATGGTATAGGAGAAATTAGAGTTGGTGATAATTATTCAACAGGTTCACACAAATACACCAGAATATTGAATGTCGGTAGTATAATGAAAATTATGCCTGATACTGGTGCAGAAATGTTTAATTTAGATGGTTCAAGTTATACTACCACATTATTAGGTGAATCTAGTGGAAATAGTCCTAAACTTAAGTTTGACAACCCTGACGCTTCTAATGACATTCAACTAACACAAGCTGATGCTGGTTGGTTTGGTTTATCTACTGATGGTGGTTCAACTCAACATTTTATTGCTAGAACGGGTAACATTGGTATAGGCACAGAGTCACCTGATAAACTACTCCATATACACGGTGGAACAGACACAGCTTTCAAAATGAGCAATGCAGGTACTGGAGAAGGTGGTTCTGATGGTTTTGAAATACTTCAATCAAATGCTGGAGAAATAGTACTTAAAAATAGAGAAAGTGCAGCTTTAAAATTTGACACAG
>Ga0208666_1000793_pt1 | contig 14468 bp, 20 predicted proteins | sample 5B_taG_FD_184078 | JGI IMG/M metagenome (GOLD analysis project Ga0208666, IMG submission 184078) | Marine viral communities from the Subarctic Pacific Ocean - 5B_ETSP_OMZ_AT15132_CsCl metaG (SPAdes) (version 2) | ecosystem: Environmental > Aquatic > Marine > Oceanic | place: Pacific Ocean...
TGTCTTGACCGGTCCTTGTGCTGGCAGTAATTCTTTGTAAGCTTGTGCTTGAAACTGGGTTACTGATTCAGCTAGTATTGGGTGAATAACACCTGAGCTACCTTCAAATGGTTGACTTCTTTGCTCATCAAACCTCATGCCAAGATATTTCAAGCCATCTGTGTAGGTTTTCTCCCACTCTTTTCTTGATTCTTTGTCTGAGTTTATGTCACCCATAAGTTTGTTTGATAATAGTCCAAGAGTATTATCATCAAGGTAATCTGCTAGGTTGCTATCGAATGCAAGCTCTTCTTCCATGGTTTGAGCTTCATCCAATATAATTTCATTATCAGTGATGGTGACTTCAAGTGAGTCTAATAATTGTTCATCAAAGGTTGGTGTGTCTTGTGGTATGTCTATAGATTTTGATTGATCTACAATGTCAGGATTATTTTCTGTGCCTAATTTATTTTCTGTAACCATATTAGTGTATTGTTCTTTTTTCCTCTTCCATGTGCAAAGCAATAATGTCTGTCAACTCACCTACAAGTTCATAGCCTTCTCCTTCTGCTATGATTGATGCATCTTCTACTGATTCAGCATAGATGTTTGGACCGCTGTATTCTTTGTCATCATGTAAAAATTTAGTTATATATATTTTCATCAATAATAAGCTAGTTGCCCTCTATCAAATGTAACCTCATCTTCATAATCAGATTTTAGTTGGATAAAGCCTCCTTGTCTAACTCTCATTAAAGCCATGGTGGAACTATCACAAAAATCATCATGCTCACCAAATGGAAAAGATGCCATTTCTTCAATGACCTCATCTGCAAATTGATCATCAGTTGCCCATATCATACCACTTTCAAACATGGGTGACACACTGTTCATCCTAGCTATCTTGTCTTGACCTCTACTAGGTGAGTAAGATTGTACAGGTATGCCCATTCTTCTAAGCTCATGAGTAAGTGGTGTACCTGATGCTTTTGCCTCAATTAGCACTATGTCAGGCTCCCAGTATTTATATTCTTCTAGTGCAATTTTTTTAAGCTCAGGAAAGTCAACTCTGTATCTATTAGCATCCAAAAGTATAATGGCTTGCTCTGTACCATCTTCAGGGTCAAAAATACCCCATGTGGTTATAGCACTATAGTCTGCTGTTTCTTTTTTAGAAAAGGCTGTGTCATAGGATTGAATAACAGTGTGACATGCAGGAATATCATCAAGCTCCCACTTCTGCCACCACTCTCTTTTGACAATACTGCCACTTTCTGCTGTTGGGTTCTGCATCCACTGAGCATTCCATTTTGCTACAGGCAAAGATGCCTTCACACTTAGTAGCTCTTCTTTCTTCCAAAACTCACCCCAAAGTGGCTCATCAGACTCAGGCATAATTGCAGGAAACTCTACAACCTCCCATTGATCTGCATTTTCTTCTGTTTGTCTTTTGAGTAGCCTACCAGCCAAATCTTTACTGCTCCATCTTGTCATGACTAGAACTATGGTGCCTCCCGGCTGTAGTCTTTGTCTTGGACCGCTGGTGTACCATTCCCATGCACTTTCCATGGCTGTAGGTGACATAGCATCTTGCTCTGAATGTGGGTCATCTATAATTAAAAGATCAGCACCCCTACCAGTAATAGCACCACCAACACCTGAGTAGAAGGCTTCTCCACCATCATCTGTTGTCCATCTACCTGCTGATTTGTTGTCTGCTGATAAAGAAATCTGTGGAAAAACATGTTGATATTCTTGGCTATCAATAATGTTTCTTACCCTTCTACCAAACCTAACAGCAAGTTCAGCGGTGTGAGTTGCTTGAATAATTTTAAGTGCTGGATTTAAACCCATCATCCATGCAGGAAAATAGGTTGATGCAAATTCAGATTTAGAGTGTCTTGGAGGCAACATAACCATAAGTCTTTTACATTTGCCTTGTGCAACACGATTTAATTTCTCAGCAAGAATTTTATGATGTCTACCTAGAATGACCCCATCCCAAAGATATTTAACAAACTCTAAAAAGTCTACTTGACATTTCTCTTGGCTTTTAATGTTTTTCCATTTGGATATAAGAAGCAATGCTCTTTTTTGCTCATCATCAGATAGAGCATCAAAGGATTTTATTTGACTTATATCCATAATTAGGGTGGGAAACTAGAAGCCTAGTTTCCCATTACACTTGATAACATTTAGAGGAGATAAAAACATACAAAACCAAGTGTTAGTTTATTTTTACACAATACCATCAATTTTCCAATCCAAACCTTCATACATTCTTGCTTCAGCTTGCCTTCTCTTGGCTAAACCCTCTAGTCTTTTACCACCAGCTTTATCCCATCTAAGTATTTGTTCAGGCACCTCATCATAGTCAAAAGCATTTAATTTTTTCAAAAGTGTGGAACTGCCTAAATTGGTCGGTCCTAAGTTGTAACAAAAGCTTACTAATGCTGAAAATTGACACTCCTTAAGAGGTGCTTTAACCAAGTTTTTAACATGTCCTTCATACTCTAGTAGTTCTTCTTCAAGCATGATGTTAGCTTTTTCTTGTGACCAAACATCACCCATCTTTACACCTTTAGTATGCCCATAGCCTATGGTTGGCACATTGACTGCATCAAGGTATGCCACACAATTACCTTCATCATTGGTTGGGCAACCCTCAAAATGTTTAATTAATTCAACTCCTGCATCTGATATATGCATATTATTCCCCCTCTTTTTTAGTAGTAACTTTTCTATAATACACAACCACATCTTTGAGTTCTGTAATATATCTTTTAATTTCTTGCATGTTGTAAGCCATAATTTCATAGTCAGGTATTGTCATGGCAAGAAAAACTAATTCACCTTCTTGCTCTTCTATTTTTGCTAATTGATCTTCCCAGTTTTCAGGTGTAACTGCTATCCACTCAGGTTGCCTTAGATCAATTTCTCTAGGCATGATGGGTTGAACTATCTGCCTTTCTATAGGCTTTGCACTAACCTGTATTTGTTTAGTTGGAAGTAGACTGCAACTGCAAGCCATCATCAAGATTATCAACAGTGGTGCTGAGTTTCTCAATGTCCTCCATGATATGCTTTGTACCATTATTTATTTTCCTTTCCATTTCAACTGGGTCAGCCAATATCTTTGAGGCTAACTCATAGTTCTGTATAAACTGTGTATATCTACTTAATTCTCTTTGTGCAATTTGGCTTTTTACACTAAGGTCTTGAAGCTGTTGAGTCTGCAATTCAAAGTCTGCTTGAATAGACTTTATTGCTTCTTCTTGTGTTGCTACTGCACTTTCAAGAGCAACATTGTTAGATTGTAATATTTGGTTTTGACTGTATAAGTAATATGAAATAGCAAGCAAAACTGCAACTATGCCAAGCAATACCTTACTCATTGCCCATAAACCAACTTCTCATTATCCATGCACCAATCCCAAGCTTCTTGGCTTTCATATAAAAATGCTTGACATTTTTTGTATTGTTCTCTCCATGCATCAGAGTCAAACCTGTCATCCCACTCCAAACTAGAGTTTTCTGCTATAGGTATAAATTTAGATGGAGTTGAACAGCCTATTAAAAATATGCTAACCAGCAAGAGGATTCTTGTTGTCATCTTTGATCTCCTCAATTCTTTTGTCTAGGCTTTCTATATCAGCTTTAATGGTGGCTATGTCTGTCTTTATTTCTGTGACATCAGGAACATCAATGTTGTCTATTTCTTTTTCTAAGAACTGTACAGATGTTTCAATGCCAGCAAATCTTTCTTCAATGACTTGCACATTATCTTCTGCCTCACTAATACCACCAATCTTTGCTTCTAGGTTTTCAAGCCTATTAACATATTCTGCGCCCTGATACCCAAACCCAGCAAGAGTTCCTACTATGCCAACAAGAGCAATAATTTGTGTTGTTTTATTTTGAAACCAATCCATGTTACCTCCAAATTTGTGGTTGTCCTTTTGTCATGCTTTCCAAATTATTAATGTTTGTACTTGCATAATCATAAAAAGCTTCAATGTTATCATTCATGGTAATGTTACCATAAATATCTTGAGAAGAGTACCAAACATTTTGATCAGGTATTTCATAGGTTGTATAAGCATTAAACTGAGGCACATAGCCAATTAATGCTACCAAGCTTGACTCATCACTGTACTCACCTGTTGATTGTTGTTCTTGTTGCATCTCTTCTTGTTGATCTTCAATGTTTTGAGCAATAATTTTATCTGCTATTTGGTCAGCTTCAGATTGTGTCATGACACCACCCACTGCTGTATCAATCTGTCCTTGCATGTCTTGTACTTGCACATCTGCCATAACAACTTGAGTGCTACCATCTCCCACATTCATGGGTGTAATAGTCATGGTGACAGAAGCATTTGAGCCTGAACTCATAGACAAGACTTGATTGTTTTGTGCATTGGCACTGGCTATTTGATCAGACATGCTTGGAGATGAAGATGTGCTTATGCCTCCTGATGATGTGTTGCCACCCTGTGAAGAAACTCCACCTGTGCCTGTAGCAGAAGAGCCACTTTGTGAACTGCCACCACCATAATTGGCACTATTGTTTGCAGTATTTAAAGCACTTTTAATTACATTTAAAGCTATTACTTTGCTTTTTGAAGGAGATGAATCTGTGTTAGTAACATCTATTTCTTCTTCTATCTCATCTAGCTCTTCAAATATTTCTTCTTCTCTTTCAGCAATAAGCTCTTCTTCTAATTCTGCAAAGGCTTCCTCAAGCTCTTCAAACACTTCCTCTACAGCCTCTTCCTCAAAAATTTCTTCTATAAACTCTTCTTCAGGCTCATCATTATCAGCTACATGTTCCTCATCTCTATGCTCTTCATGATGCTCTCCTCTTTCTTCCTCAAACCAATCATCAAGTTCTTCTATGGTATTAATGACCAAAAAGTTTTCAGGCTCAGAGAAATCTTCTACAAATAAAGTCTCTTGCAAGATAAATTGTTCAACAAACACATCTTCTTGTGGAAGGAAATCATCATGACCACGAAAATCATCAATAAATGGTAATGGGTCAGGGTCAAAGAAAACAATCACCTCATCTGCAAATGGTTCTTCAAAAAAATCATTGTGGTCATCAAATTCTTCAAAAGGTAAAAACATTTCTTCTTCAAAAATTTCTACAACAAAAAACTGGTCTTGAAAATCTTGATCATCATGACTGCCATCAAAGTTGCCAGTAGCAAATTGTTCTTGCTCATCAAAAAAACCATAATCTACATTGGTGTCATCAAAGAAAGCCACTGACTCTTCTTGTCTATAGCCAGCACAAAAAGGTGCATATTGTGGGTCATCATTACATTGTTGGTCATCATAAGCTTCCCAATAGTTAGGGCATGACTGACTATAAAGCTGAGTGATATTACACTGCTGTGTTAATAAGGCATCAGCATACCCTGAACAGCTACTATCATTGAGTGGATTTGAGCAATCTATCCCATTGCCACTGCCCACCCCATAAAGACTGCCTCCACCCTCTAAAAGAGTGTTAGAAGATGTGTTGTTCCAATTTTTTGATACACATGAACTGCTGTTGGTGGTTCCTGTATTACACTCATCATGAAATAGATATTGATAAGCCTGTGAGCTATTTGCACCCACCTCTCCAATAATTACATCATGATTGGTAATGTCTAATTCATCATATCTATATTCAAAGGAATGATTTGGGTAAAGTATAACCTCAAAGCTATTATCAGTATTGTTTCTGCCATACTCCTTCATGTCATACCAGCCAAAGATCATTTTCGTGCTATCTCCCCAAGACTTCATTCTTGAGCCACTGTCTTGGATTAAATCAGTCCAAAAAGGAAACATGGTATAGGTGTATTGAGAGCCGATAGGGTCAGGAGTATAGTCACGACAATAATCACCATTGGCAACATTGCCTGTACCAAGACCAAAATGCACACACCCATTGGTGGCAAGCCTCACCTTATCAAAAGTTTGCCCATAAAAATTAAAGTTGAAGGTTAAATCTATGGATGGAGAAAGCTGATCATCACCTACTGTGTAGGCTAGTTCACCCTCAAAATTGTTTGCATTTTTTTGTAATTGAAAGAGGTCTTGATTAGCCTCGTAAATGTATTGTGCTGGTATGTTCAAAGAAAAACATACTAACCACCATAAAGCTCTTTTTTGCATTGTTTTTTTGATTTTGTTTTTCTTGTATAAATAACCTTAACTGCTCCAACAACATCTTTATTTATTTTATCTCTTTTAGGGTTATGTTCTTGTGTACAGGATTCAACAAACTCTGCCTCAAAATCTGCTTTGTCAGGTCTTTTTTGTGGATTAGCCAGCCAAAGCTCTTTTGCTTCTGCTCCTATTTTACCTTCGTAAGGTGCTGGTGTGCCTGCTTGCCACATAGCTTTAAACACTCTTTCATCTTGTGCTAGGAGAGAAATGGCGGCAACTTTCATGCCCATGTCATACAAATACTTAGATAGCTTTAATCTTTCACAGTTCATGTCTCTGACAGACTTGCCACCACTTAAACCAAAGACTTGACCTTGAAAAGCTCCACTTACACCAGTGGTACATAAATCCTGTGAATAACTCATTATAGATGGTGCTATAGCACTGGCAGGTGGCGCCTCACTTTTTACATTTTGATTTATGGTTTGGGTGCTATTAGATTCATTAATATTTCGATTTGTATTGTCAGAGACAGAATTATTATTGTTTTGATTTACATTATTTGTTTGTACATTTGATTCTGATTCAGATTTATTAATATTTGTGTTTTGCGAAACTGAATTAGAGGTGCTTTGTGAAACATTATTGTTGTTAACTGTCTGATTTACAGTGGAATTTACTGTAGATGTTGAAGTATTTATATTTGTGTTTTGACTTGTAGCAGTGCTATTTGAGTTATTGGTATTAACATTGGTATTAACATTGGTGCTGGTCGAAACATTGGTGTTACTTGCGGTAGAAGTATTCACATTCGTATTTTGGTTGACTGAAGAATTATTGGTCGTTGTATTATTTGTGTTGGTATTAGTGTTAGTGTTCGAATTCGTATTATTCGTGGTCGTCTGATTTGTGGTGTAAACATTAGAATTTTCACAATATTGAGTACCATTTGCACAAGCTGTGCCTGATTGCTGGCTGGATTGTGCTGAAACACTTACTGAAAAAATTGTAGTCAAAAAAATGCCAGTCATAAGCATTATCCAAACTATTGCTTTTTCAGGTATTTTATTGATGTCCTTCATTTGGGGTAAAAACTCCTAACTCTATAAGTTTAAATCTATTGACCAAGTGTTCAGCCTCAACATCAGTTTTGCTCTGACCATGATACTTAACAGCCAAATAGTTTTCTATCATAGACACATTTATGTTGATGTCATCTACAACTATCTCCCCCAAAACTCTACCATACTTTCCTTTAGAATCTTTTAATTTAGATCGTAAAACTACTTTTTTACCACCATTAATTGCATCTTCTAAGAATTTTGAAGCAAGCTTGCCTCTTGCTTTTTCGTCTTTGTCTCTTGTTCTTGATTCAGGTGTGTCAATCCCATAAAGCCTAACACGACACTTGTGAAGAATAGAAAAGCCAAGATCAAGAATAACATCAACAGTATCACCATCAACCACTCTAGTGACTTGACAACCATATTCATACATTAGTTATCATCTTCTCCTTTGAAGCCTTTGCTTTGACCTGACTTACCTGAATAGACACCAAAGACTACACCCATGGCACCTACCACCACTGAGACTAAAGCTGATTGTTCTAGGTTAGGCTCAGGTAGGTTCATAAACCATATGACTGATTCATACATAAGATAAATATAGACAACTACAAAGATTCTAGGAAATATTCTCCAAGAATCTACTGCTCTTGCTAGATGTATGACTTTCTGCCAAGGATTGACATTGGTGGCATCTTCTAGTTCTCTGATTTTGTCTTTAAGTTGAGATATTTCTTCAATCATAGACATGAACTTATTTAAGTCCATTTCTACTTCATTTCTATCCATGTCACCTGAAAATCTGCCTGTATGATCTTCCATTATAAAAACTTAGCTAGTATGACACTCACTACAATAAATGGGTAAACACCCCATATCATGTTTTCTAATTTGTCAAATCTTTTAGAGCCTGATTCAAGCCTTCTTTCGATATTTGCATATCTGATGCTACATTCTCTTTCATGAGATTCTATTTTAGCAATAGCTTCTTGTAAGTTTTCCATGTCACTATTTTTTCTTTTTCTTGACCTTAATAGTTGTGTAAGCCTCATTAACATCTGGGGTTGATGGATCATCAGCTACATACCTGCCTTTTTTGTTTCTTGCTCTGACTAGCTCTGTTTCATATTCCTCTTCTTTTAAAGGATTAGGAAGCTCGTCTGATGGGAGCGGCTTAAAAAAATTAATTACTTTTGTCCACCAACTCATTTGTCTTTTGCCTTGCCTATGTTAATTGCACACCAATCTACTAGCCAATAAACTTTTGCAAGCATTTGGTCATCCTTTGGTGTTGGGGTTAAAGCACAAATTAGTGATGCACCTGATATTACCCAAGGTGCTAACTGTATTAATTTTAAAGTTAAATCTAACATATTTTACTCCTATGAAGTTGGTTCTGTCGGCCAATCACCTAGTGGTCTTACTGGTGGTGTAGCATCGTTATACACATATAGTGCGGCCAAAGCATCTACATTTGCAACTGCATTTATCTTTGTTCTCATGTTTGAGGCGGCAGTTCTCACTGCTACTCTGTAATCTAACCAATCTGAAGGTATAGCCTTAGAACTTTCTGCATTTCTAACCACCATCCAATCATTAGGCTGGAGTAAGCCATAGGCTTGACTGTCTATTTTTTCAGAGTGAGTATATTTTAAACCTCTAGTAACAACTCCATCAGTGGTTGTATCATCTAAGGCTTTAGCTGTAGCTGTACCATAAGTGGCTGTAACTTTGCCACTCCCAAATGCAAAAGACTGATTCGTATTAATATAATATTCAGGGTCTTTATAATTGGTGTTGTCTATTACAACTTCATAAATGCCTATGGCTTCTAGCTCAGAGCTAGTCCAAAGCATAAAGATATTTTGCGGATAATTAATATCCCCAATAGTTATTGCTTTAGGTTTTGAATAGACCTCTGTTACTTTGTTGCTTTTTACTAATGCCCACATATTATTATCTTACCTCTATCTTGCTGTTGTTGGAATACCTGTTGATGTTACGAATGGATTTTCTGCAAATGCCATATACATATATGTATTAGTGTTTTGATTTACTGCACCAAAACTTGAACGCAGTTTAAATCCATTACTTAAAAAGTCTAAACTATTATTTGTACTTGTAGATTCTGATGCATTTGAGTTTGGATAGTATGCTTTGGTAGTTTCATTATATCCGGGTCTTTTGTGGTCGTACATCATCCAATTATCGCCAGCATCACTTGATTTTTTGAATAATATAAAGGCAGGTTTGAAGCCTGTATAGATGAACGGACCATCTGCATTTCCATTGCCGATATACTTGCCGAATTTACTGTAGCCTTGTTTTTCTGCCCAACACCAAGCAACGATAGGATAGTTACCATTTACAGAAAAATCTGTTCCCACATTAAAGATTGTAGAGTTTACTGTATTAACTAAAGTTGATGTGCTTGAGTTATATGCTGAAGTATTGTCCAAAATTGCTCCACCATCCCCAATAGATTTATGCCAAAATCTAGGATTTTCAACTCTAGTTCTATTTCTAATAATAATACAACTCGGGGTTGCTCCTAAACCATGTCCAATATTTCTTGCAGTTGTATTGCTTGGGTTATAGGTAACAATACTAAAACCAGCATCTTGATTAACTTGTACTGTGCTATTTATATCTCCGTCTGAATTGGTGCTAGTAGTTCCACCATTACACTTCCACTGCCACGCATCAAAAATATTTCCAGTATGATTAAATACTTGTGAGCCATCATCACCAACAGTAAAACCATCAGTATTAAAAGAGGTAACATATTTTGTAGCTGTAGTTTCTGCATCAGTTACATCTGTAAATAGATATTTTGTAACTCCTCTTGATGAGTCTACTAAAAAATGACTATATCCAACCTCTGCTTTTAACCAAATAAAATCAGGCTGTAGATCACTATTACCATCATTGGTTAATGCTCTACCATCAACATCATTTCCAGTCCAACGAATAACTTGAAAAAATGCACTTGGGTCGTCTATTGTTGTATAAGCCATTATCCGTACTCCGCTAAATTTTTTGTGCAAATTGCAAAATAACCGCTTGGCGGTGCATATTCGAATGTACCATAGCCGTTGCCATCGCTTGCTCCACTTGAGATTGAAATGGTTGTGTAGCCACCAAAGTTCACTAACATTATTGGAACTGTACTATCATAATAAAATCCAACCGCAGGAAATAAAGTTCCATTTGTTCCTGCTCCTGTAGGTATTGCTATTCCACCTGTACCACTTGAACCACTTGCAGGATCACCACTGTTAACATAACTTCCATCTTTAGACCAATAAACATAACCATTATCAGCGTCTATAGCCACACCAATTATATTTGTTTGATTATAAGTAACAGCAGGACTAGGTTTGTTTGTTGATGGAATTATTTGACCATAACCTGAAGCAGTACCCCCTGCATAACCATAAGATTTAGAACTAGCGGCTCCGGGAAAATCATTGTTTCTACCCCAGTTTTCTATATCTGCTTCATCTCCATAGCCAATCGTACAAATTTTTGTATCACTATCAAAGGCTCTAGCTTCAAAGTACCACTTGCCTGAAGTTATGCCTATGGTTGAAACACCTGATTGCCAATAGCCATTAAGATTGCCTGTTATTTTTGTATTGCCTTCTGTAAAAACTGAATTGTTAGTTACTCCACTTGAAGCTGAATTTCTGTTTAAAACATTAAGAGTTGCAAAATTATTGGTCGGTGTGTCAGTCGCTTGATCTGCGGCTGTGATGTTGCTTAAATTATTTGCATTGTGTCCTTCACCACTTGTATCTGTGCCTAGTGCAGAAGAATCTTTAAACTCATATTTAAAACCTTGAGTTCCATAACCACTGCCTGTGTATTCTTTTGGAATCCATATGCCACTATCATCATCATATTCACCAAAATCAGATGCTTGTGCCGCTGTTCCATTTAGATAATAAACATCAGACATATACCCACTAAAACCTTCACTGCCACCAAAAAACTCACCTAAACGCAACCAATTACCACTTCCTGAACCAGCTTGACCAAAATCAAAATCTTCGTCTTGCGACATATTTGTATAAGTAGAATTATTAAAATTTGTTATTCTATCTCCATTTATATACCATTTTACTCTGTCTGATGCTGTGCTTTGTGTTGAATCAACTTGAACCACGATATGATACCAAGCTGAAGTATCTCGCAAAAGCATTTCAGGGTCAGCATATACTTCAGCACTTCCGTTATACAAAATTAATCTTGGTCTATCATTAGACATAATTTGTATGTTGCTATAACCACAACTAAAAATAGTATGATAATCTTGGCTTAGTTCAGTTCTTTTAATCCAAGCACTAAAAGTCCAAGTTTTTCTATTCCCTGATGCCGCGTTTGATGTAAATATTTGTTCGCTATTAGCTCTTTCAAACTTCAAAGAGTTATCAATATCATACCCAGTCGAGACACTTCCTCGATTAGCAGTTCTCTGAAGGGTTTCCATCTTAGCTTTGTGTTAGGTTTTGACTAATACCGATATTTTGCCATTTTGAACCATTGTATCTAAAGGTATAGATGTCAGTCTTTGCATCTGTGGCGGTCATGGTTGGAGTTACATCCCCAACAAATTCAAATACAGCGTTCCATGCCAAAGTATATGGACCGCTCGAAGAATGCTGTGCCACCTCAATACTAATGATGGCTCCTTCTACATTGTTTGAGGGTGCTGATATAGTTGAGTTTTCCTCTAGTAATAAAAATGCATTTGCAGCGGCTTTTGCATCCCATGAAACTGTGCCATCTGTTAAAGCTACTTGAGTAATATTAGCTGAAGTAGAAGCTGTGACTATTTGTGGCATGGTTACATTTTGGTTCTCATCTATTGAGATGGCTGGTGTTGTACCAACTGTTGAACCAAGACCAATCACCAAATCATCAGCACTATCATCAAGACCTACATAAAAATCTTGTGCATTGCCATCAAATACTATTTTTGTATCTTCAGCAGTAGCATCACCTATGGTTAAGGTTGTGCCATTGATTGATAAGCTATCTGTGACAGCTAAATCAGTAAAGCAGTCAAGTACAGCGGCACCTGCACCTGCTCCATCTAGTTGAACTACTGAAACTTGACCCGGTGCTATTGTTACATTGGCACCTGAGCCTTGAGATATAATAATGTTTTGTGAACCACTGGTTGCATTTTCAATGATTTGAACACGCTTCATGGTGTTGGGTGCAATGGTAATGGTACATGCAGAATCCAATGTGCCTGTGTATTTAAGATACATTGATCTACCTGCATCTGCTGAACCATCAGCCACAGTTGTGGTGTGAGTATCAGCATTGGTGGTAATGGCTTCTGTGCCTATACCAAGAGCTTCACCGATCAACTCAAGATTAGTATTAGTGGATGTTCCCCATGTTCCTGATTCATCACCGGTGGCTATTTCTTTGAGCCTTAAGTTATTTACATAAGTTGCCATATTTATGTCCTCGTAAATATTTAATCATACAATAAATTTTGTATTAATGAAATTATGCCGCTATCTCTTTCCAATTTGGAGTTTGACTATCATCTATTTTTTGCCATTTAAAGGCTGTGCCTAGTTCACCACTGGCAGATACACCAGTGAGTGTAACTGAACATTTACAATTAAAGGTTGGTGTGCCAACCAATCCAACAGTGTTACCAAACACATTTACTTCAAATCTATTATCAGTTTGAGTCGTTGCAGTACCTAAAGCTGAGGTTCCAGCTTGTCCAGTTGGAACTTGATTGGCTTTACATATAAGTGTTGGGGTGCCTACACCACCTGTGGCTTCCAATCCTGAAGGACTAACATTGGCTTCTGCATCAGTGGTTATAGTTCCTAGTGCTGAAGTTCCAGCTAGTCCTGAGATGGTAAAAGTGTTGTTTGAAATGGTGGTGGCTGTGCCAAGTGCTGAGACTCCTGCCAAGCCATTAACTCCTATTACTCCTTCTGCATCTACCGCTACCCCTCCATTGACTGCTGTAACACTAAGTCCTGATAAGGTGACATTGGCTTCTGCATCAGGTGTGACTGTGCCTAAAGCTGAGGTGCCTGCTAATCCTGATAAGGTGACTGGGATGGCTTCACCCCATGTGAGTTGACCCCATGTACCTCTACCCCAACCATTAATGATTGCCATTAGGAGATTCTAGTTTTTAATTCACTAAGTGCTTTGCTTAGACCACCACTGGCAAATCGTTGAGGTGCAAATCTTTGTTGTATGTCAAGCATGTTTCTTGCTCTTGTTGGTATGAATGGTGCAGGTTTTGTTTGCAACATAGGACTTACAGGCATGGGTGGTAAAACTGGTTTTACAGGTTGCATGGGTGGTAAGTCTTTGATTGTCTGTAATTGTTCTTGAAAGCTGATGGGTGTAGAAAAAGGAATATTAGCATCAGCCATTTTTTGCCTAATTTCTTCCATGTCAGGGATGACAGGTATGTTCATCTTTGGCATGTTAGCAAGCATATCAAGGCTTTTTTGTATTTGTTCTGCTGGCACTGAGGCTACAGGACTTCTTTGTGGTATGGGTTGTGGCTCTCCTACCATTCTATTGGTTAATTCAGGTGGTGCTTGAAAAGAGTCTCTTTTAAGTGCATCACTTAAGCTAGGCAATGTATTTTTGTAAGGACTGCCTATTGATAAATCTCTGCCATAAGTTTTTTTGTACCAATCCTGAAACAACCCTGATCTGTCATCAAACCTTGTGGTTTTTCCTGTCACTGGGTCTGTGTATGTTTTTGGCATAAATGCCATGTCATGTGCCATACCCTTTGTTCTTTCTTGATAATCTTTGAACTCAGGAGATTGATAGAACATTTCTCTAGCATCTTCCATGTTTACTTCAGTTGGCTCATCTGCCATCACTGGTGCATTTGCTGGCTCTTGTGTGCCTTCTATCTGTGCCTTCAAAGATGCTATTTCATCCATTAAGCCTTGAACTTCTGTGTTTTGTGGTGCTGGCATGGGCATAGGCTCCATGGCTTGCCTTGGTGCTGGCATAGGCATTGGCTTTGGCATGACTGGTGCTTGCAGGTTAAAGATTTCTCTTTCAGGCAAAGTTTCACCACCTATCTGTGCTTGCATCCTAGAATAATCTTCAGGATTCATGTTGAGATAAGTTTTTAAATAATCTATTGGTTCAGCCATTATATATACCTAGTGTTACCTGCTATGGGTTTGTCCATTGATTTATACTTACTGACTTTACCACCAAGAGCAAATGATGACAAACCTT
>Ga0208666_1000796_pt1 | contig 14440 bp, 14 predicted proteins | sample 5B_taG_FD_184078 | JGI IMG/M metagenome (GOLD analysis project Ga0208666, IMG submission 184078) | Marine viral communities from the Subarctic Pacific Ocean - 5B_ETSP_OMZ_AT15132_CsCl metaG (SPAdes) (version 2) | ecosystem: Environmental > Aquatic > Marine > Oceanic | place: Pacific Ocean...
AATTCCTTTATACATATTGATGTATTCAAATTTAAATCGATCCTTAAGGAGGTAATTATCCATGGCACTTGAGAATGGAACTGTGCTTGAGAATTTGAAGAAGCAAAAGGCTGAGTTGGAACAGCAACTTGAAGCAGGTAGAGAAATGTACCTGAAAGTTCTGGGAGCCATCGATGTACTTGAGCAAATCGAAACCACTAACACAGAAGAACCAGTAGCGGAGACCGAAGTAGTCGAATGAGCTTCTTTGATTCAGAAATAGTTCAGGACGAAATGAAACAGATTGCTGAACTTCAGGAGGCAATCTATGAAAAAGTATTCTCGTTTTCTACCATGAAAAACGAGGATAAGTTAGAACATGTCGAGATGTTAGAGGAGTTGTTGAAGAAACAACAAGTTCTCTACACTCGGATGAGTTTATCTGACGATCCTGCAGCTAAGACTATGAAGGAGAACATTATTGAGTCGGCTCAACAACTAGGATTCCCTGCTGATGTTGACCTGACCTATGTCTTCAAGAACATGACGAACATTGTGGAGAACATGAGGAAGTCCCTTGACGAGTCCCAATAAATAGTCTATATTACGGGGGTGGTTAGGTCCCCCACCCAAACTTAACCAACAAGCCAAATACATTTAATACGAGGTACAAAATGGGTTTTGCAGACCTTAAAAAACAATCTTCTCTCGGTTCTCTTACACAGAAGTTAGTGAAAGAGGTAGAGAAGCAAAACGGTGGCGGAGGAGGTCAAGATGATCGTCTCTGGAAACCAGAAATGGATAAGTCAGGTAACGGTTATGCCGTTATTCGTTTCCTTCCTGCTCCTGAGGGTGAAGATCTCCCTTGGGTCAAACTATTCTCTCATGCCTTCCAAGGTCCCGGTGGATGGTACATCGAGAACTCCCTGACCACTATCGGTGGTAAGGATCCTATCGGTGAACTTAACCGTGAACTGTGGAACAGTGGTAGTGAGTCAGACAAGGAGACAGTTCGTAAACAGAAGCGTAAGCTTTCTTTCTACGCAAACATCTACGTCGTTCAGGACAAAGCCAATCCTCAGAATGAGGGTAAAGTGTTCCTCTATAAGTTTGGTAAGAAGATCTTCGACAAAATCATGGAAGCAATGCAACCTGAGTTTGAAGATGAGACTCCTATCAATCCCTTTGATTTTTGGCAAGGTGCAAACTTCAAACTGAAACTGAAGAAGGTCCAGGGTTACTGGAACTATGACAGTTCAGAGTTTGATAAAGTCTCTCCTCTCCTTGAGGATGACGATGCACTGGAAGCACTGTGGAAGAAGCAGTATTCACTTACTGCATTCACCGCTCCTGATCAGTTCAAGTCTTACGATGAACTGAAGAAGCGTCTTGATTATGTCTTGGGCAATAAGTCCACACGTAAATCAACCGTAGAAGAGGAAACCGAATTTGATAACTACGCAGCAACAGAACGTAAGACCATCAGTGAAGAGGAGATCACTAAGAAACTCGAAGACTCCTATCAGTCTTCAAAAGCAAGTGATGACTTCAACGCTCCTGATATTACTATCAGTAAAGGAGATGATGAAGACGACCCAATGAGTTACTTCAGTAAACTCGCTGAGTCCTGATACAAAAATCGCATCCTGATTTCATAATGCCGGGAAAAATTTTCCCGGTATTTTTTTGCCCTATTAGGCTCAACTATAGAGTCTTATGTTCTCTCCTCTCACCACTCTGTCACTTACAAACTGTGTAGACCCTGGTGTGTATGGCATTTCGGTCTCAATCTCGGTCATGATAAGACCGACATAGATATCTTTGATCAGGAAAATATTTCTTTTCGCGTCATTGATTCTGTTCTCATACTCATAGTTTGATATGGGGAATGTAGATGAACGCGTCACCATCTGATCAAGTCCGGTGTCAAAGAAGGTCACACTGAAGTCTTGAGGAACAACCAGACCACTGGGTACGATAACTCTGTTATCACTATCTTTTACCTCGTTGGTCTCGTAATCTTTAGTAGCATAGATGTTCTCATAAGATCCATACTTGTCAAGAAGATACTTATCAAATGCTTGTTGACTCCATGGCCATTCTGTCTCTAGATTCATGATGTTATTACACAACATCACCAACCAGTCTAAGTTCTGATCACCATAGACTGAGTAGGCGACATCATCGGGTCTCATGTCACCTTGGATCTGATACTTAGTGAAATATGTCAGGTCACCTAGAATATCCTCTCGGATCTTACCTCTCTTAAATAAATTCTTGACAAGAGTATAGTCAGAGATGTTCTGACCTTCCTTTGTCCGATCAACATAGTCAAAGTTAGGGATGTAGTCGAAATATTGTCTAGACATCTTTAGAATCCCATACTAGTAACATTGTCTGGCTCAGTTTTATTATCTTCTGCGTAGATAGGCATGATCTCAGTGAATGCCATCGTAATATCAAATTGTGTCAATGACCCCGTTTGATTAAAGGTTGCGTAAGAACCATCAGGTGTGTAATTTACCTGGAAATTGGTCATGGCACAAGGCTTAAACTTATTTAGATATGGATGTTGTTCTTTTCCCCTGTAGATATACTCCAAATCAAAAATCCTAGGTGATGTAAGGAATAGATTTGATGTACTCCTAGCCACAGCCATATTTCTCTTAAAACAATAGATAATTTTTCTAATTACCTCAGACTCCTCGGGACTTCTTGGAGTCATTTTAAAATTAAAGTTAAAAGTCCTTAAGTTAGGACCATTGAATAGTAATTCAAGGTTAGGATTAATCACCATCCCTGTTGTTCTACCCAAAAGGTTAGCCCCAACAGCTTGACCAGCAAAATATGCAGCAACGGCACCCTTAATTTCTGAATCTGCCAAAACATTTTTAGCAGCTTGTCCCAAACCCTGTGCTGCCTTTTGAATATTCTTAAGATTAAACCCATCACCAATAGCCGTCATTGCTGCCTTACCTAGTTCTAATTGAACAGGATTCAGTTTATCATCAGACCAACTAACACCATTTGTCTCAGACAATTGGGGTTGCATAGGTAGGATCACTGTTTCATATCCTGTTCCTAGATTTTTTCTAGCACTATAGTCCAAGCTTGTAGCACTTGCATCCTGTATACCTTGGGATAGACTAGGAACATAATCATACGCTTGGATACTGATATAATCATATTCAAATGGACCGTCTGGTTTCAAGGGGTATCGATACACGGCTGTGGATCCTCCTCTCTTCCTTCCTCTAGCTGCAATAATAGCATTGATTTGATCCTGGGATTCAAGTTCAACTTGAACTGCTGCATCAGTATTCTCCAGTGCACCTGGATTTTCTTCACCTGTACCAGCACCTCCCTGTTCACCTGTGACTGGTTTAGTTCCCTTCTTACCAGTCGAACTTACCTGAAGTTTTGTTTTGGGATCAATGACTAGAGGAACATTGTTCTGAAAGAATGTTTGTCTAAATGAATCTCCTGCTGCACTACTAGCATAGTTAGTATTAGCATTTAGAACGGTGGCTCTATCTTGATTGAATAATTGTGCTCCCTTGAGGTAGAATTCTTGATTAAACTGATCGTTATTGAGGTTACTCTGTCCGTCTAATCTTCTTCTATTATTAACTAAATCTCTAAATCTTTTTTGATCCGTAATCTTCCAATTGTTTTTTGTTGAATCACCAGTTCCCGTACTAAAAGTTTCTGCTAGTTTTACTCCTCTTTCACTCTTGTTTAATTGATTAACCGCATAAACTTCTGTCTGACCAGTAGCCGTGTTAGTATATTGTTCTACCTCTAAACCTTCCCAGACTCTAGTGGTTTTTACTTCGGGTAACGACATTACACTAGTATAATTTTAGTTATTTATCGTGAAATATTGATATGGAATTGCTCTCATTACTTTAAGTTCTAATGGATAGATCCGATATAGATTAGTAGTAATCTCTTCCCATGTATATCTTCTGAACCCACCCCAATGGTAGTTCATTCCAATGAACCCCCACCTATAGATTGATGTCACAGCAACAAGAGGGAACCTATCATATGTAATCATAGGTGTCTTGGCTCTGTACTCAAAGGTAAAGTACTGACCTGTGTCTGGTATAACATCGACATCATCATCCAATTTAGTGATGATCTCAATCATCATCTCCTCTTCGTCTCTCAATGCTTTGATACGATTAACTTCCGCATCATCAGTGAAACGATTGATTGAACTGTTTAGATATCTTTGTTGTGCATCATCCATTGCCAGGTGGTAATGCTTTCTGTGGTCGTGGTGTAATCTTTGGTCTGGCACCACCGGTCATCATTGGCTTACCCTCACCTGGCGGTAAAGCCTTCTGTGGTTGTACTCTTACATTGACCTTCTGTACACCCTGATTGTCTCTAGAGAGATTATTTTTTGCTGGTCCAATAGCTCTCTGTCTACTACCTGCCATCGCGGTTGAACCTGGACGGGCTGATATCTGTTTGTGTTGAGGAGGTTGTTTGGCTGCTGCAGTTCTCTTAGCAACCATTGACTTCTCTTTACCTGGTGGCAAAGCCTTTTGCTCTCTACCTGGTGGTAGTTGTTTCTGTTGTTTCGCTGCTGCCTTCTGACGATATGTATTAGCTGCTCTGTCTGGTCTCTTTCCTGGTCCATCTGTAGGGGTGGGACCTGAACCCTCTGGCTTACCTGGTTTAGATCCTTTGGTATCCTTACCTTTCTTCCTATCGAAGATTGCTTTTCTTAGAGCCTTACCAATACCAGTGTTCCTTTTCTTGAATGAGTTATCATATGAAGGTATTTCAAGACCCGAACCACCCTTACCAGCACCGGAACCGGAGATGGAAGCTTGTGCATCTGACGAACTATCTTCTTGAAACTGGATGAATGATTTCATTGATCGTTAATACTTACTCTTTCTCTTACATAACGAGAGTAACCAAAGGTTACTGTCAGTCTCAGAAAGTCCTCAGCAGGACCATAATTTAGTTCCATACTATTTAGTTGTTTGGGGTACGAATCAATGATTGTGTACTGTAATGCCTTCTGATTATTACGAGACTCCTTGATGTTCTCTAGATTAGACACATCTTTCTCAAATTTTGTAAGGTAAATGTTTGTCCTGTAACCTGAATCACCACCATAATAATTCATCCTATAGTTTGCACCTCCCAGATCACGGTATGCAGTTCTTGGTTGGTAGTAATCTTCTCCCATCCCACTCATATAATCCATCCAGGCTTCAAAGAATGCCACAGTGTCGTAGTTATTATCAACAATGAAAGTCATTTCTAGAGAATTTTCATATGCTCTTCTATATGGGATCTCCTCTACAACACCCTGATAGTCATTGGCAACTGAGTGAGTGAGGAAGGATGAACCTGGTGTGGTCGTCCTAATACATCTTAATTCAATGTCTTCTCTTTGTTGAGGTGTCAGACTTCTCTTCCGTTCCATGAAATTCAGAACAGCACCAGGAGGTGTCAGTCTTACGAGGTAGTTATTAGGAGTAGCTACATTAAGAATCCTACTCTTGATCTGTGAGGTCTTAATGGGTCTAGGACTAGGTACCCCTCCTTGACTTGCCATCTAAATAATTTACTACTATCATACTATGTATAACTGATGCCCAGGGATTCTAAGTACCATCAAGGTAGGTTCCACCCTCTGCATCCTGAAAAATATATGGGGGATGTGAGGAACATATGTTACAGAAGTAGTTGGGAGCTCCACTTCCTTAAGTGGTGTGACAGGAACGATTCTGTCATTAAGTATGCCTCAGAGGAGTTCAGTATTCCCTATGTACATCCGGTTGACAATAGAGTGCATCGATACTATCCTGATGGTATTGTACAAATCAGACACAGGGATGGTAGAGTGTGTCGATACATCATCGAGATCAAACCAGCCAAACAGTGTGTAGAACCAAGGAAGAAACCAGGTAAGGTTACGAAGACTTTTATCAGAGAAGCAACTACTTACGCCATCAACCAAGCCAAATGGAATGCGGCTAGTGAGTACGCCAAAGACAATGGTATTGAGTTCAAAGTCCTGACTGAAAATGACCTAGGTATCCCTGCACCAAAGCGTAGAAAACGCAACTAAATATTGTTACTGAAATCTTTATCAGATATTATGCCTTTACCAAAGATTGCTACTCCAACTTATGAACTTGAGTTGCCCTCTACCAAACAGAAGATTAAGTTCAGACCTTTCCTAGTCAAAGAGGAGAAGTTGTTGGTCCTTGCATTGGAGAGTGAGGATACTAAACATATCACTACTGCTATCAAGACAGTCATCAAGAACTGTATCTCTACAAGAGGTATCAAGGTCGAAGAATTACCTACCTTTGACATTGAGTTCTTGTTCCTCAATATCAGAGGTAAGTCTGTCGGTGAAGAGGTTGAGGTTAATATCATTGCACCTGATGATGGTGAGACATCTATCCCAGTCAAGATTGACCTGGAAGACATCAAGGTAAAGGAGAACGAGGATCATGAGAAACAGATCCGTCTTGACGATACTCTAATGATGGAGATGAAGTATCCTTCATTGGATCAATTCATCAAGAATAACTTTGACTTTGAGGATAGTAGTGTAGACAGGTCATTTGAATTGATTGCCACCTGTATTGATAAGATTTACAATGAGGAAGAGGTCTGGTCTACTGCTGATGTCTCACAGAAGGAAGTCATTGAGTTCCTGGAACAGATGAGTTCATCTCAGTTCAAACAGATTGAGAAGTTCTTTGAGACCATGCCACGACTATCTCATACAGTGGAGATCAAGAACCCTGTCACCAAAGTCAAGAGCACTGTAGTTCTGGAAGGGTTATCTAGTTTTTTCGGGTAGCCCTAGTCCATATGGACCTGGAGAACTACTTCAGGTTGAACTTTGCCCTCATGCAGTACCATAAATATTCATTAACTGAGATTGAAAATATGATGCCTTGGGAACGAGACATCTATGTGGCACTACTACAAGAACATCTTGAGGAAGAAGAACAAAAAATGAAGCAAAGGAATGGCTAGGAAGATCACTAGAGGCCAACAACCTAAACAGGGTAAGAAGGTCGCAAACAAAACTGGTGGTAAGAAAGCAGCTGCTGAAAGATTGATTAAGGATCTTCAGAAGAATGCGAAGGATAGTGGTGAGGATTTGCCGGGTCTCGACGCACTGATTGATTCTATTAAGAAGGAAGTAAACGAGAACGAGAAGAAAGAGAAAAAGAAAAAGAAAGAATCGAAGAAGAAGATCAGTGCCTTGGTACAGGAGGTTACTGATAATAATAAAGATCAGAAGGAAGATAAGAAAGAGAAAGAAGTAATAGATGAAAGGGTCTTTGAGATCCTTGGTCTGGAAGATAATGGTGACCTAGATTACGAAGAGGTTACCTCTCTCATTAAAGAGTATCTTGTAAAGAATCAAGAGGAAGAGAAGGAAGGTGATACTGAATCACTGAAGACAGCTCTTAAGAATGTCAAAGGAAAGGAAGGTAAGTTCGAGGCAAAGAAAAAGAAAACCGTAACCGCTTCAGGATTTAAAGGTGAGAAGAAAGATACACCTGGGCAGGGGGTACAGGTTGTTGACAAGGATAAGTTCATTCCTACAGATGATGATAAACAGACAGACCAACTAAAAGGTGAAGGTCTGAATGAAGAACAGATTGATGAACTAAAAGAAGAACTTAAAGCAGAGGTAGAAGAGAAGACAAAAGAACAACTCGTACCCCTCTCTAAATCACTTTCAGAAATTGAACAGAACCTTCAGTCACTTCTTGATGTCAATAAGAAGAAACTGAAGATAGAAAAACAACAAGCAAGAGATGCTAAGAAGAAGGCGGAGTCTGAAGGGTTCAAAAAGACCGAGGCTAAGTTAGAAGGTAAGGACGGTAAGGGTAAAGGAATATTCAAGGGGATGAAGAAGGCACTGAAACCAGTCGCCGGTATCTTCGACGCGATCGGTAACTTCTTTACCAATGTCTTACTTGGTATGGCGGTTCAGGAGATCCTTAAGTTTATCGAGGACCCTGCAGCTTACTTGAAGGGTATCACTGACTTCTTTAATAATACTGTCATCAAATTTATTAATGATATCATTGACTATATTAACCTTGTCATTCTAGAACCAGTCAACGCATTCATCAATGCATTTAATGCTGGTATTAATGAAATAGAGTTTGCTATTAATAGTGTTGCTAAAATTTTAGGTACACCTCAGGTCAAGTTCCCTGACATTCCTAACGCGGCTATCCCTCATGTTCCTAATATCCCTGATGGATTTAACTTCCAGAAACAAGAAGATGGTGGTACAGTTCTCAATGTAAATAACCTATCTCTCTTTGATGGTGGTGCCATTGATGGTAAGACAGGTATGACTATCACAGGTATGGGCAAGGACACTCAGTTGATTGCTGCTCAGCCTGGTGAAGTTATGATGAGTAAGAAGGCAGTGGATGCATATGGTGCAGATACATTGCTAGGAATGAATTCATCAGCAGGTGGTAATAACAAACCTAAGTTTGGTAAGATTCCTGGGTTCCAAGATGGTGGTCAGGTAGGTAAGGTCATCATTGGTGCAGGTCATGCTCCCACTGTAGAGAATGCAGCTCGTGGTATCATGCTCGGTTCTGATGGGAGATCCGTACAAGGTACAGCAGATGATGGTTCCTCAGGTCGTAACACACCAGGAAATGCTACGGGTGTTAGAGAGTGGGAGGCCACTAAACATGTGGTAGATACACTGAAGAGACTGGTTCAGGAGAGAGGTCTGACTGATAAGATTGGTTTCCAAGACATCTATTCATGGAAAGGATTGAGTGGTGTTCCAAGATCAGTAGAGAGTACATCAGGACAACAGTATCTTGACCTGCACTTTGATGCTAGAGGATTTGGTAAGACTGGTGTTCTTCCATCCCGTAATGAGTCTGCCACTGACCGTTCATTGATGAATGTCTTCGGTAGATACAGTGACAGCTTTGATCCATCAAGTAAGGGTGTGACAGCTGGTGGTGGTACCCTACTAGAGTTGGCTGCCATCGATGACCCAGCTATTCGTAGTCTGTTAGAGGAAGTTAAGAGAGGAGAACAGGGTCCTGCATCAATGGAGATGGCAGAGAAGATTCTGAGAGGTATCTTACCTAGTATTCAAGGTGCTCCTCCTGTACCACCACAAGCACCTCAGGTAGAGATGCCTGAGGGTGATATGTCACAGGCTCCTCCTGCTCCTGTTCTTCCACCACCCCCCGGTGGTGCTAAAGTAGCAAGGACTAAAGTCGATGTGAATGTTCAACCATACTCCGCCCCTCAAAGGGGAGGTGGTCCTACAGTAGCTGTCCCTGTTGGTCAACAACAAGTCAATAGTGCTGCAGTAGATGGTGGTCAAACAGTTCCATCATTCTCAGCAGAGGATTTAAACAATTTTGATCTGGTCGTGGTCAAATCAATCTATAACATCGTAGGATAAGTTATGGCAATACCTTTACTACTAGGAGGGATAGCAAAGGGTATCGCTGGTGGTGCTGCGAAGGGTGCTGCCAAGAAGTTTGTTACAGGAAAGAAGAAGAATAAAGTACCATCCTCTAAGAAAAAGGACAGACCTGAATCATATGGTGGAGATAAGGAAGTAAAGAGTGCCGAGGTAAAACCCAAGCAGAGAAAGGTTCAGACTGTCAAGTTACCCGATTCCGTATTCAAGAACAAAAGTGATAGTCCATCTCAAACAAAGGATAGTGATGTATCTTTTGAGTCATTAAACGAACAACTAGAAACAATCAATAAAACTACTGAAGGATTGTCTAAAGTAGGTAAGGGTGAAGTTAAAGCAAAGAAAGATCTCCAAAGGGCAGAGAAGAAACAGGCTAAGAATGCAAAGGCTCAGGCTAAGGAAAAGAAACTTGAGAAGAAAAAGAAGGGTGGAAGTTTTCTTGGTGTTGTTGATAAGGTAGGTAGTAAATTAGGTATCTTTAACTTCCTGAAGAATGTTGGACTTGGCATTCTTGCAATGGAACTCCTGAAGAACTCCGGTGCCATTATGAATGTCATCGATAGTCTCATTGATAACTTTACTAATCCAATCACCTTGATCAAGGGATTGTTTATGGGACTAATGTTTCTCCTTAGAGGTCCCGTCACCCTTGCATTAAGAGCAAGTAGTTTTGTTATAAGGAAAGGTTTTCAACTCACAAAGAAACTTGTCACAAAGATAGGACCAGTATTTAAAAAAGCATTTGGTAATCTTGCTAGAGGTATTTCAAATCTAGTCAGGAATACTGCACAAGCTGCGGGAAGAGGTGCGGGAGCGGCTGGTGGTTCGGCGGCCCAAGCAGCAAAACAGAGGGCAAAGGCAGCTGGTACTCCAGCAGCTCAAGCTGCTAGAGCTACGGCACAAACCTCAGGAAGAGCTGCTGCCCATCAAGCAAGTAAGTCAGGGATTACGAGAATATTTGGAGCTGCAGCCCCTAGAGTTCTGGGTCTGGGAAGAGTATTCAGATCTACTCCTTTTATTGGTGGATTTATATCGTTAGTCATTGACCTCATGTTAGGTGAGCCATTGGATGCTTCTTTCGTTAGGGCCATTGGTGTCGGTCTAGGTGGAGCAATTGGTGGTGGAGTGGGATCATTCCTCTTCCCCGGTATAGGAACAGCTATTGGTGGTTTCGTTGGATCAACTATAGGATCAGCAGTTGGTGATTTCATGTTCAACCAACTTAATAAAAAAGTATCCCAGTTACCTCCTGTTGAACCAGAGAACAGATTGATCTCTGGTATTGATGTGATGAATAATACCCCAAGTAATGATAAAGAAGTTAAGGTCGGTCAACAGAGAAATGTTGGTGGACTTATGATGGTGTGGGATGGACAACAGTATGTTACTCAACAGGAATACATTCAGAAGACAGGTAAACAACCACTACCTGTAGGTGCTCAATCAACACCCACTCAACAAGCGGTACCAAATCAACCCACTGGCACAAGACCTTCTACAGGAGGAATTACAAAGGAACAACAATCATTGCTTGATGCAATATCATTTGCTGAGGGAACACGAAAGAGTTATGGAACAATCTTTGGTGGTAAGGTAGTACCTGAATTGGCACAAGGAAAACTTACCATTGGTCAAGTCCTTGAGATGCAAAGGACTGGAATGTTAAACGGAAGGAATGTGGGATATGGAACCTCGTATAACTCTGATGCAACAGGTAGATATCAATTCATGTCTTTTGTTTTGAGAGAGGAGATGCAGAAGCAGGGCTATACTCTGGATACTTTATTCACACCAGAACTTCAAGACAAAATGATCTTAGGAAGAATATCAAGATTTAGGGGTGTAACTCCAGCACTTCTTGCAAAGGAAGGACTTAGTACAAGAGTTCTTGATATGCTTGCTCCGGAGTTTGCATCGTTCCCTTACTCTCCTAAGGGTGGAAGAAGTTATTATGATCAACCGGTTAAGACTGCCGGCTCTATTAGAGATGCTTACAATAAATCTCTCGGGATGCCTCAATCATCTCAACCTACACCTACGATGCAACCCACATCACCAGCTGTACCACTAGGAAGGACCGATCCTTTTGCTCCTGTCTCACAGACCACACCACAGGCACAATTAGCACAACAACAGAATCAGACTGTTACGACACAGGGTACAATCAATGACATGTATAAGGGTGCTACCAATACTTCTACATTCCAAACCACAAGTGGATATGGAATGAGAAAGCATCCCATTCATGGTGATATGAGAATGCATACGGGTGTTGACATCGCACCACCTGGACCAGGTTATTTTGTTGGACTTAAAGTACCTGGTAAAGTGACACGGATTGGTAATGATCCTGGAGGGTATGGTAAGTTCGTCATCATCACATCTCAAGAGTCTGGTTACAGTTATATGTTTGCACACATGGCAACCATCGATGTCAAGATGGGTGAACAATATACTGGTCAACCTATCGGTGAGATGGGAACCACTGGTGGCAGTACAGGTATTCATCTACACTATGAGGTTTATAAGGGTGGAAAGGATGGTCCCGCCATTAATCCAGAACCATTCATGAACCTGTTGACTATGGGTAAGGTAGATGGTCAGACAAGACAACAGACCGCACAGGTTTCACCTAATCAACAGACACCTAATATGAGTGCTAGTGTTAGTTCCCGTCCTTCTTATGATCCTTATAGTGATACTGAGAATGCTGGTGGTGGTGTAGTCCCTGTCCCACAAGAACAAACAGTATCAGGTGGAGGTGGTGGTGGAGGAATGATGATGGGTGGTCCCTCTACACAAGAGGTATTAAATAGTTACTATAAATCTCAACTCCTCGGGTTCTTATATAAACAAGGATAATGCCATCACAAAACGCTCCAACTAGTCCAGGTAATATATCTGAGTTCAAAATATCATCTAATAGTGACAGTAATGCTGTTGATTTGTCGGGTGGTGTGGTTGACTTCAGATACTATGAGAGTGTCCTCGCCAATAATATAACAGCCACTGCTGTCATTGTTGATAGTGGATACGAGACTACTGGTGGGAATGTAAAAGCATCTAAAGGTGTATTGGATTCTCTTCCTATCAGAGGTGGTGAAAGAACAGACATTACTGTAGAAGATAACTTAGGTAATCAACTTAAATTTAAGACACCTTTATATGTTAACAGAGTAAGAAACGGTGACTCTGGTACATCTAAAGATGTGTTCGTGATTGACTTTGCATCACCTGAATACTTTGCTAATGAACAACAGAGAGTAATGCAAAGGTTTGAGGGAAAGATATCTGAACATGTCAAGACTATTATGGAGTCAATTAACGGAGAGTTTGTAGAGTTAGACAACACCTCACTTAACTATAACTTCATTGGTAATGATAAGAAACCATTCTATACCTGTACTTGGTTAGCATCTAAGGCTGTACCTGATAAAGATGTAGGTGCCAGAGCTGGGTTCGTATTCTATCAGACAAGAGAAGGATTTAATTTTAGATCTATTGACAAGATATTTGAACAAGAACCAGTCAAGAAATATACCTTCAATAATACACCCGATACTCCTGTAGGATCTGATGGTAATGTATTAGATTATTCTATCGACACAGATATTGATCTAAAGAATAACATGACCCTTGGAACATATAATAGTAGAGCTATCTACTTTAATCCATTCGCCATGGATTATTATGTTAAGGAGTTCAAGTATGAGCCAGAGCGATTAGGTAAGGCAGGTAAGAAGTTTGCAGGTAACCTTGTAGCGAAGGAGTTCACACAGTCACCTACAAGATTGATGAGTCATGTATTTGATGTAGGTGCCATGCCTAACGGAACAGGTAATGATCAATTGGACCAATGGAAGGCAGCTAAAACTGATCCTAACTACGATGCTGAGAACACCATGGCTCAGTCAGTCATGAGATACAATCAGATGTTTTCTGTTAAGATCAATGTAACTGTGGCTGCTGACTTCAGTCTCAAGGCTGGTGATGTTGTTGAGTGTACATTCCCAGAGGTGTCAGGTAATTTAGAGACCGATGCAAATGAACAGACAGGGGGCATATATATGATAGCTAGTGTGTGTCACAAAGTCACACCACGGGAAAGCTTTACACGATTGGCTCTTGTTAGAGACTCGTTCGGTACAAAGACAGGTTATCAATGATAGAACAGGGACTCTTTAAAAGATATTTCGTAGGAAGGGATGGGTTTCTCTGGTGGATCGGTCAGGTAGCTCCTGAATCATCATGGGCTGAGAACAAGACCACACCTCCTCCCATGAACAATAGTACCATGAAGGGGTTCGGGGAGAGATACCGTGTCCGTATCATGGGGTATCACACTGCTGACATCGATGAGATACCTGATGGTGAACTCCCCTGGGCGTATGTAATGTACCCTGTCACTGCTGGTAGTGGTGGTCGATCCAGTTCACAGTCAGCTAATATCTCTCAAGGTGATTTCGTCTTTGGTTTCTTCATGGACGGTGAGGATGCTCAGATGCCAGTCATCATGGGTATCCTTGGTAACAATGAGTATGCTGCAGTCCAAAAGAGTATCACCAAGGCAAGGTTCATTCCCTTCAGTGGTTACACTGAGAATGATAATGTATCATCGTCTTCTGTCAATGTAGACAGAGGTGGTGAGATTGTTAGACAGACTGGTGCTCAGACTACAGAAGGTAAGACCGAAGCACAAGGTGATCTAGCTGGTCCACCTAACAATGAGACAGTCAATGAGGCAGAGACAGGATCAACAGAGAAAGTTGATGCTGCATCAGAAGTCCAGGCAGAGGAAGAGAGTTCTGCATTAGCTGAGTCTGAAGACTGTGAACCTGTCCCCACTGGTAGGATCCAGAAAGAGATCCAGAATATTATTGTAGAGGTACAGAAGTTACAGAAGTCACTCTACAAATACTCCAGTGCTGTAAAGAATAGGTTCGGTGATATCGAGGCAGAGATCCAGAAGAGAATACAGAA
>Ga0208666_1000801_pt1 | contig 14413 bp, 16 predicted proteins | sample 5B_taG_FD_184078 | JGI IMG/M metagenome (GOLD analysis project Ga0208666, IMG submission 184078) | Marine viral communities from the Subarctic Pacific Ocean - 5B_ETSP_OMZ_AT15132_CsCl metaG (SPAdes) (version 2) | ecosystem: Environmental > Aquatic > Marine > Oceanic | place: Pacific Ocean...
AGACGAAGTTCGTCAAAGTTATCAAGTTAGACCTTCTATGCGAAGTTATAGGAGACTTAGTTAATGGCTTATGCAAACGGAAGAAGAGCTCTAGGACAATGTGATAGATGTGGACAAAGATATCTACTAAAAGAATTACACAATGAGTGGAATGGTTTTAAAACATGCTCAGAATGTTGGGAACCTAAACAACCTCAACTTGAAGTAAGATTAAACTTTGCTGATCCACAAGCATTGTATGAACCAAGACCTGATAAAGATGTACCAGCGGGTGAAGGTTTAGTTAGAACAACAAAAATAAATGCTTTTAACTCTTTGGTAGTAGATCCAATTGGTACAGCACTTACATTCTCTTCTATTAATGGTAGTGTAGGAACAGTAACGGTGGTAACAACATGACATTAGCAGAATTAAAAACACTTATACAAAATTACACACAAAATAATGAAGCTACTTTTGTAAGCAGTCTAAATGATTTTATTATATCTGCTGAAGAAAGAATGTTAGAGCTTGTGCAAGTTAATGTTTTTAGAAAAACAGCGACAGGTAATGTAACGCAAGGAAATAGATTTTTAAAAGGTCCTACAGATTATTTAGCGTCTTTTTCTTTAGCAGCAATTGATGCAAATGGTGATTATCATTATTTAGATAAAAAACACCCATCTTTTATTCAGGAATATGACATAGACCCAGCTCAAGCTAATTTAAATGGATTACCAAAATATTACGCAGATTTTGATGCTGGTAGTAATACAGCAGGTGAAGACAATACATTTTTAGTTGCTCCTACTCCTGATGCAAATTATACTATGGAATTAAATTATTTATATAGGCCTCCAAGCTTAACAGTAAACACAAATGGTACTTACTTGTCTGAAAATTCAAGAAATGCACTATTGTATGGTTCTTTAATTGAAGCTTATATATTTATGAAGGGCGAACCTACCCTTTTAGCAGAATATGAAAAAAGGTTCATGGAAGAAATATCTCGTCAGAAAAACCTATTTGAAGGTAGAGACAGACGAGATGAGTATCGTTTTGATAGTTTAAGAATAGAGGTGACTTAATGTTTACAGAAGAACTAGGACCTAAATTAGGTCAAGTAGAAGTGGTAACTACAAACAATACCGGATTAGGAGTTGATTATTGGGCTGATAGAGCTACTGATAAAATTATTTCTGTATCCGCTGACGCTCCTCCTGCAATTAGAGAGCAGGCAGAAGCATTTAAAGAAAATGTAAGAAGTGTAATGACTTATTACATAAAACAAGCTATCTTGTCTGAACGTACAACTATATGTGGTACATTGTCCTCACAAGGACACAATGATATGGCCGAAATTATAAGGAGAATATAAAATGGCAATAACTCAAGCAATGACCACCAGCTTTAAGGTTGAAATGCTTCAAGGTGTTCATAATTTTACTAATGGTAGTGGCGGTGGATCCGCTAATACAGGAGCAACATTTAAAATTGCTCTATATACATCATCTGCAACTTTAGGTGCAGGTACTACCGCATTTACAACAACCAATGAAGCTTCTGGAACTGCTTACACATCTGGAGGAAATACATTAACTAATGTAACACCATCAAATCCATCAGGAACTACTGCTATTACAGATTTTGCTGATACAACGTGGAGTACTTCTACTATTACAGCTCGTGGTGCAATGATTTATAATTCAACACAATCTAATAAATCAGTAGCAATTCTTGACTTTGGTTCAGATAAATCATCAAGTTCTGGTGATTTTACAGTTCAATTTCCAACACCTGATGCAACAAACGCTATAATTCGGATAGTCTAAATGCCTCATTTTAGCTTGAAAATAGCTGATAGGATTAAAGAGGCAAGTACAACAAGTGGAACCGGAACTCTTACTTTGTCTGGTGCTACTTTAGGGTTTCAAGCTTTTTCTGTTTTAGGAGATGGTGCTCGTACACAATACGGAATCACTAATGCAGCTGGAGATTTTGAAACAGGTATAGGAACATATACTGCAAGCGGTACTACGCTTAGCCGTGATTTTGTTTTTGAATCTTCTAATTCAAATGGTTTAGTTAATTTTAGTGCAGCGGAAAAAGATGTCTTTGTAACACTACCAGCTGAAAGAGCGGGTGTTTTATCTGCTGTTGATATATCTTCTGCTTCAGGAAATATTAATGGAGCACAAAGTGTTATACCAGAAACAACAGGTGGTTTTACACTAGGTGCAGTATTTACAGCAAAAGATGGAACAACAATAGGTGCAAATGGTTCAGTAACTGTTTTTGATAATGCAGTATATTATATTGCAGATACAGCATACGCTAACGAAGTTTCTCCCTTCTGGTCTGCTGGAACGATTACAGAAATTACAGTTGCTTTAGGGCAATTTAATGTGGTAGGCTCAGTAGCAATTACTGGCTCAGGAAGTGTTGAAGTCATTGACGCAACTTCTCATGCTGTATTAAATTTAGGTGACACGGTTACATTAAACGCATAGGATAAAAAAATGTCATTATTAACAGTAGATCAAATACAATATAATGGAGGAACAGCTCTTACCTTGCCAACAGCAACACCTGCAGCTGGTGATTTATTACAAACAAATGGTTCAGGCGTTCTTTCATGGAGAGATAGACTTCAAAAAGTAACAAATGCAGCAGGTACAGTTACTTACACAACCCCTGCTAACATTCAAGCTGGAAAAGCATTAGGAACAGCTGGAGGAAATACTATGGGTTGGTATTCTGCTGGTGGTGATCCAATGGAAATAAATTCTCATGTTGGTTGGAGGCTTGGAGATAAAGCAGATTTTTGTTCTACTATTAATGGTTATGGTGGAGTTGAAAGTCCTGGTCCTAATGCTAATGTCTCATCAATAAATTTAAAAATACCTAGTACTGTTAATGCATCAGATGTTATATCTTATTATGTAAGAGGTATTGGTATTGGTGGTTCATCTGGTAATTTTTACCTGCGTGCTAAACCTATTGACGCTAGTAATAATCCTATTGCCTATTCTGAAATAGGTCATTTGTTGCAAGTAATGGCTTCACAAAATGCCTCACAATATTACACAGGAAAAAATAATTTCATTGTAATAACAAACAATAGCCCTAATTATTTTCAACAATCAACTGCACAATCTGATACTACTAATGGAGATTTTAATGGATTTGGTGCGGCTAATATGTCAAGAAGAAGACAAAATTTTTATTTGCAGCATTATAATGCTAAATATGATTTTGATGGAACAGTAGATAGTTATTTACATAATGATACAACAGAAAATAGAATTTCAAGAGGAAGTCTTGTGTATCAAGGAACAGGTAATCAAGGTTCTTTTGCAATGTCAACAGGTTATGCTGCAGGTTTTCAATTCTATATTAATAGTGGTCAATTCCGTAATGGAACTTTAGAGTTATATTACTGTCTTAGAGATGGTGTGTAGGAGAAAAAAATGAGTATTTTAGTAGTAAATAGTTTAAAAAATTCATCTGGCGGTTCTCCAACTTTAACATGGCCAACTACAGATGGTACTGACGGACAAGTTTTACAATCATCAAACAATGCAGGTAATCTTATTTTTGGAGGAGCTCAGTTAGAAGCACAAAACGGAACTAACATAACTTTTCCTGCAAGTGCAGCTGATGATCGAACTTTTGTTACGGATGCAAATGGTAATTTAACAGCAACTGCCGTAGGTACAAACCCAATGAACACTCCTGATAATTCACATCAAGGAGAAAGACTTTTAGACAAATATGTTATATCAGGAGGAGGAACACCTGCTTCTAGTATTAATTTAACTGTACCATCAGGATATACAAGTACCGATTTAAATACTATAAGAAATTTTAGAATTGTTATAACAGGTCTTGGAATAGCTAGTGGTGCTGATTGGAGAGCACTTTTTACGCCTTTGGTAGGTAAAGCAGGTGGATCAGCGAACAGTAATATGTATACTGCTGGTTCAAATTATTCAGGAGATCATATGCAACTAGGTGTAGAGGGTAAAGGTTCTGTTAATGTTCAAATGACTGAACAATCTAGTAGTCAGCGTTTTTATGGAACAGCTCGAAATGTTTTTAGAGAAAGTAATTCCGCTAGCAACAATATAGATTTTTTTGTTAATGAAGCAACTGGAGGTGCTAGTAATGCTCTAACGTGGAATGGGTCTCAGAGTCTTTTATTTGGAGAAGTTACTTCCGATTGTAATAGTTCACCAGTGTTTGTTAGAAAAATGCAATATATTAACAATCAAAATACAGGTAATTATTACGATGAAATGGGTATGTTTCCTACTTATGGAACGTCACTAACAGATGGAAATAATGAGGGAAGACACAGTATGGGAATAAAAATAACAAATACTTTAGGTGTTAATTTTACAACAGGGTTTGTAGAAATGTATGGAATGTTTAAAGATGGAGTAGTAAGCTAATGGGTAAAATAGTTGTAAAAAAAATACAATCTCAAGCAAGTAATACTGCTTTTACTATACCTTCTGCTGATGGTTCCGCAGGAGAAGTTTTAAAAACAGATGGTTCTGCTAATTTAGGTTGGACAGATAAATCATCAAAAATAGGAAGTGCTGGTATAGATTATACAATGCCTCCTTCTGATGGAACTGCTGGTCAAGTATTACAAACAAATGGAACTGGTGGAGTCTTAGAATTTGTAACTCCTGCTTCTAATCCATTATCAACCCCTGATGGAAATCATCAAGGTTATAGACTTTGTGATAAATATTTTTTTGGTTTAAATGATGCAGCTAACGCTAATTCTGTTACTTTGACTGTTCCCTCTTCTTACACAACTAATCCTTCAGATGTATTAAGTATGGAAATTTACATGAGTGGAAGCGGTAGCGGTCAATTAGGTACAAATGATGGAGAGTATTTTATTTATCCTTTAGCTCAAGACGGAACTACAACTACAAGAAAAGCAACAAGCGATACCACTATGATGCAAGGTTATGGCAGTTATTATAAAGATTTTAATAGAGACTTTAATTTTGGAACTGACGCTACTTCAGGTAATAGTGGATATTTTAAAATGGGCCATGATTATATGTCTTTTAATAACGATAGCACCACAACAAGATGGAATGGAGGTAGAGGAACTTCCTTTCAAGCACATCCTGTTGGTCAATTACTTTTTAAATGGTGGAATGCTAATGCATTTCCTCAAGCGTATTATGAAGGTTCAATAGGAAGAACTAATTATTATAATCAAGAGTTGCCTGGTCAAAGAATTTATTCTAAAGCAGCTAATTACTCAACTACAAGTGGTTTTCATAAAACAAGTGCTGCTAATGTAAAGCACAGCATGGGTTTTAGAATACAAGGTTTTAATAACGCAACATTGTGCGATGGTGTCTTTATGTTGTTTGCTAAATTTAAAGATGGCGTAGTATCTTAGGAGATTTAAATGGTATCTAAATTAGTTACTAGCTCAATTGTATCAGCAACTTCAACAGATTTAACTCTTCAAGCTAGTGCAGGAAAAAAAGTAAAATTTAAAGTTGGTGAATCAGGATCAGAAATGAGTCTTCCTTCTGCTGATGGTACTGCTAATCAATTTATGCAAACAGATGGCAGTGGTAATTTAGGTTTTGCTACAGTAAATTCTGAAGTTCAGTCAGCAACTGCTAAATATCAATTTGATAATCAAACTATGCAAGGACCTATCTTGCTTAGAGTTTGGGATTATGATAAACATCCTGTTGCATCTGAAAATTTGCAACAAATAGATATGCTTGTTCCAAATGATTTTATACCATACAATCGAATAAGTTCTTTTATTATAAAATGGTACAATGTAAACTTTTCTTTTAAAAATGGAATCAATAGTCAAAATACTGTATGGGTTCATACTTTTGTAAAACCATTAGATTATGAAGGAAATTCTTTAGTACACAATAATACAAATTTTAAAATAAGAAGTGGCACTACTTTTGTAAATGGTAGCAGTAGTTGGAATTCTAATTATGATCAAACTGGTAATGGAAAAAATGGTCAGTGGAGTAGGTCAGGTGGTAATCCTGCATACTATACAGTAGAGGATGTAGGTTATAGAATAATAAGAGGCGAGAATACTCAAATAGGTATTGTTCCTAGCACTAGCAGTCAAAATACTATGATTCTTAATCAAATTAACAATCCATGGAGTGTAACAAGTACAAGAAACAACAATCATCAAGCTAATTTTAGTGGAGAATGTATTATTCATAACAGACAAAGTTCTTGGAGAGCAACTACTAATTTTAATTATCAAGGAGCAAATAGTTGGTACAACAATGGTTATCCTGCTATGGGTACTAATCAAATGGGTCAAGATGCTGATAATTCAACAAATAACTATTATTTTATGAATAGTAATTATGCAGCAGGTGTAAAATTAAGTATGTTACCTCATCAATTTACCACTGCTAATAATGGTAGCAGTGGAAGTAGTGGACAAGTTACTGCTAGTCATTTTGGAATATCAGGTGGAAGATTTGAGTTTTGGATAAATACTGTACCTGCAAGTTATTAAGATAATTTAAGTTGATTAAATATATTAAATAATATAAGTTTTAAAAATTAGGAGTATTAATATGGCGTACACACAAGCAGATTTTGAGGTATTTACAGTAAGGCCTAAAAAAGCAATTCGTAATGCTGAAGGCGTAAGAGTTGTTGAAGACTATACAGATGCAGAATGGGATGAAGCTAAAGCTGATTGCCAAGCACTAATAGACAATTATGATGCAAATCTTTTTGAAGCAATTAGACAATACAGAAATAAATTGTTATCTGATTCTGATTGGGCTATGCATTCTGATTCACCTTTAAGTAATTCTGAAAAAGAAGCATTAACAACATGGAGAGCAACTCTTAGAGATTTGCCAGCATCTAAAACAGATCCTGATGATATTACTGTTCCAGATTGTCCTGTTGATTCTTTAGGAATTGAAGTACTTCAACCAAAAGTATAATAATGAGTGAAGAAAAAAAGGACGAATGGGTTCTACAACAAAAAGAAATAGAAGCACTTCATACTATGAGAATAGAACACAACTATGATGTGAATTTTTCTGTTATTAGCGATAAAAAAGACTTCTTAGACGCTCTACTAGAAATTGACTCGACCGAGTTAGGTAATCAAATTAAGCAATTAATAGAATCTGAAGATAGACAATTCACAGTAGAGTAGTGTAAGTTGTTTATATTACAGGAGTAATATAAAGCATGGCTTTCGGTGCAACTACATATTCAGAAGATACCTATGGAGGATCCGGTGAGTTTACACTTAGCGTTACAGTCTCCGTCACATCTGTATCAGCTACTGCTCAAGTAGGACAAGCTTCTGCTGGACAATTTGTAACTGTAATTCCAACAGGTGTTTCTGCAAATACAATTGCAGGAAGTGTTATTGTTTCAGCGGCTCGTACTGAAGATATAAGTGGTGTTTCAGCAAATGTTTCTTTAGGGCCATACTCAATTGCTACTCAAGGCAATGTAAGTATAGTTATAGAAACACCTATAACAGCTACTATGTCTGTAGGTAATGAAACTGTTAAATTTGGTGTAACTTGTTTCCCTTCAGGTGTTTCTGGAACAGCTACATTAGGCAATCCAACTATTATTGCTAATGTTCTTGCTAAACCTCGTCAAAATGAAGATTTTGTAATAACAGTAAAAAGCACTAGCAGTGGTAATAAATATTTTGTTAATGGCATTCAACAACAAATGCCTACTGCATTGCACAAAGGCTTTACTTATAAGTTTGATCAGTCAGATTCGAGCAACAATAATCATCCAATAAGATTTTCTACAACACCTAATGGTTCTCACGGAGGAGGATCAGAATATACAGATGGCGTAACTGTAGTAGGAACACCAGGTCAGGCAGGAGCTTACACACAAATTACTGTAGCTGATAATGCTCCTTCTCAACTTTATATGTATTGCACAAATCACAGTGGTATGGGTTTTGGTGTTACTGTAGGTGTAAATGTAAATCTTTTAATGACATTGAGCGAAGGAGATGTTAGTTTATCCATGGGAGCAACAGCGTTTCCTTCTGGCGTTTCAACACTAGGTCAAATTGGAACTGTGTTGGTGCAAGAAGGTTCTACTGTTTTCCCAACAAGCGTTACTGCCACTGGTGAAGTTGGCGAGTTGGTGTTATGGCAAGAAGTAGATACAAGTCAAACACCTAATTGGACAAGGATTGCTGCATAATGGCTACATATAGTAATTTAGGAATAAAATTAATTCAAACAGGTGAAGAATCTGGTACATGGGGTACAAGTACAAATACTAATTTTGATCTTATAGATCAAGCAATTGCTGGTTATGTCAGTTATGCAATGTCTGATGCAGATTTTACTTTCAGTATATCTGACGGAAGCTCTTCTGACGCTAGAAATAAATTTATTAATTTTACAGGAACCTTAACTTCTGGAAGGACTATTACCTTTTCTCCTTCTGATTTAGAAAAAACTTGGTATGTAAAAAATGCTACTTCAGGAGGTCACACTCTTACTTTTAAACAAGGTTCAGCAGGTAACACTATTACACTTCCAAATGGTGCTACAGCTATGATTTACGCTACTGGTCAAGGAGCTACTAACGGATCTATTGAAAACGGTATTGGAACTTTGTTAGTAGATGGTCTTATCCCAGAAGTAACAAATACAGCTAATATAGGAACATCTTCTAAAAAATTTAGAGATTTATATATTGATGGAATTGCTTATTTAGATCAAGTAGATATTGATTCAGGAGTTATTGATGGTGTAAATTTAGGAGCTAATTCACCTATAACTAATTTACAAGTAGATAATGTTAATATTGACGGCAATAATATTAAGTCAACAACTAATCAATTAGCATTTGTAACAGGTGGTACAGCAGAAAGAGTTAGAATAGATGCTTCTGGTAATATATTTTTTGGTGGCATAACAAGTACATCACAAAACGCAAATGCTAGTGCTTACATAGATACAAATACTACCTTAAAAAGTTATCAAGGTTCAGGTATACAACACATTACATTTTTAAATGGGGCTACAACTGTAGGCTCTATTAGTAACAACGGAGCTAACGCTTCTTTTAATACAACTTCTGATTATCGAGTTAAAAATAGACTTGGTACAATAGAAGATGCTGTTGAAAGAGTTTTAGAGTTAGATCCACTTCTTTATTCTTTTATAGGTAAAGATGATGTTCACGAAGGTTTTATAGCTCACGAAGTTGATGCTGTAGTACCTAATGCAGTTACCGGTGACAAGGACGCTGTTGATCCAATAACAGACGCACCAATCTTACAGCAATTAGATTTATCTAAGCTGGTTCCTTTACTTACTCAAGCTTTGAAAGAAGCAATTTGGAAAATAGACGATTTGCAAGAGAAAGTGGAAGAATTACAAGATGCCGTTAGCGAAATTTAATTTCAGACCTGGAATAAATAAAGAAACAACAGATTATACAGACGAAGGTGGTTGGACAGACGGTAACCTTGTTCGTTTTCAATCAGGTCTTCCACAAAAGATAGGTGGATGGGAAAAGTATTCGCAAAATTCTTTTTTAGGTAGTTGTCGTACATTGTTTGAATGGTCTGACTTTGACGGCAATCAATATGTAGGTGTAGGAACTAATCGTAAATTTTATGTATTAAATCAAGCTGTGTTCTATGATATTACACCATTACGATCCACAGTATCAGCTACAGACGTTATGACTACAAATGGAACAACTACTGTAAAGTTTACTGTTACAGGTCATGGTTGTGCTACAGGAGATTTTGTAACTATATCTGGTTTGTCAGGTCCTATTAATGGTATTCCAATAACAGAAATAAATGCTAATCATGCTGTAGCTGTTGTTGATGCTAATAACTTTAATATAACAGTTACTACTCAAGCTAATGGTTCTACTTCTAATACGGGTGGGACTTTAACATTTGCTTTTGAAATACCTGTTGGAGAAGACTTACAAAACCTTTTAGGTGGATGGGGCTCTGGTACTTGGAACGCTGGTTCTTGGGGTTTTGGTGCAACAGGCGACTCATTTAGATTATGGAATCAAGATAATTACGGCGAAGACCTTATTATGAATTATAGAGGCGGTGGTATTTACAAGTGGGACGAGAGTGCAGGCACAAATACTCGTGCTACAGATATTACTGCTGATGCAGGAGCTATCTTAGCTCCAACAAAAGCAAACCAAGTTATTGTCTCTGAAAGAGACGGCCATGTTGTTGCATTAGGTGTTGATCCTATTTCTGGTGCTTCTAGAACAGGAACAATAGACCCAATGATAATAGCAATTTCTAACCAAAACAGTGCAGTTGATTGGCAGATACGAACAGACGGAACATCTACAGCTGATCAGATTGAGTTAAATCTAGGTTCTGAGATTATTGGCGGGCTACAGACTCGTCAGGAAATATTAGTATGGACCGATATCGCATTGTTTTCATTGCGATTCGTAGGGGGACCCCTGCCCTTTACCACTTCTCTCCTCGCAAGGGGTCCCTCGATACTAGGTCCAAATGCAGCGGTCAATGGAGCCGATGCAACATTTTGGATGGATAAATCTAACTTCTATGTTTACACAGGTTCTGTTCAAGCATTGCCTTGTACTGTAAAAGAATATGTCTTTAATGATATTAACTATGATGAAAGATATAAGATTTTTGGTTTCTCTAATCAAACTTTTGACGAAGTAGGATGGTATTATCCTTCTGCTGGTTCTAATGAAATTGATAGATATGTTACATATAACTATGTGCAAAGAACATGGGCTATAGGTAAAATGGAAAGAACAGCTTGGATTGACTACGGCATTTATCAAAAACCAAGAGCAGCTGGTGGTAGTTCACCAGGCTATGTTTATGCTCACGAAGTAGGTTATGATGATGACGGAGCTCCTATGGATAATGTATCTATACAATCAGGTGATATTGATATAGGTGACGGCGAACAATTTGCTTTTGTTAGTCGAGTTATACCAGACTTTAAGTTTATAGGAACAGACGGTGCTGGTCCGCAAACTGTTGATTTAATTGTAAAAATGCGTGATGCACCAGGTGGAACATTAGTGGCTGATGCTACTATTCCTGTAGATGCAGAAACACAAGTAAAAAACATAAGAGGAAGAGGAAGACAGTTTTCTTTAAATGTTTCTAGTTTTAATGACGGAAGTAATAACAATGCTAACCGTCTCGGAGTTGGTTGGAGATTGGGCTCTACACGACTCGATGTTAAGCCAGATGGGAGACAATAATGCCACGATATGATATTAGACAGGCCTTCTCATCATTGCCTCGTTTTACACAAGGCAACATAGATGCTGAACAATTAAACAGAATGGTGCGTACATTAGAACAAAACCTTTTTCAATTGGATTTAAATGTGGTACCTTCTTACACAACTACCGAAAGAAATGGTAGAAAATTTAGTCCAGGTGGGCTAATATTTAATACAACGATGGAAGTACACCAAGCGTACGACGGCAATGCTTGGAGAAATTTATATTTACCTGTAGTTTATCCAACAGGTTTGAGTTTAACAAGTTCCGTGGGAACAGTAACAGTGGTGACATCGTAATGGGTATATTAGGTTTATTAGCAAGAAGTGGACAAACAGCATTAGGGGCTTTAAGAGCAGCAAGGGCAGGAGCAACTCCACTTTTAAAACAAGCTGTGCCAACAGCTCAAAGTATTTTAAAAAGTGCTAGTAATCAAGGATCTAGATTTATTAGAGGTGCAAAACAATCAAGTGGAAGACCATTAACTGGATCATCAGCTGAAATTGGAAGAAAAACAGCATCAGCCGTTGGAAGTCTTGGTCAAGCAACTAAAGTCGTAGCTGATGACATAACAAAAATTGCACAATCAGTATTACAAGGGGCAGGAAAAACTAATGCAGCATCTAAAGCAGCAGCTGTTCAAAAAGCTATCTTACAAAAATATCCTGGTGCGGGCGAAGTTGCCGCTTCTTTAGCATCACGCATAAAATCAGGTACAACAAGTTTAAGAGGTTTAGATATTGCTGGAGCTTTAAGATCTAGTCCTGCTTTTTTAGAAAGTTTAGGAGCTAGCACTAAATCAGGCATACAAACACTTATTAATAGTTCTACGGGTCAAAAAATTGCAAGTAGTCGATTAGGTAAAGGAACTAAAAATATACTTGATAGATTTAATAGAGCTACAAACCCAGCTATTAAAAATCAAGCAGCAGACGATGCTTTTGGTTCTGTTATGGCACAAGGTCGTAATATAGGTTCTCAAATTGGATCAAGTGTAAATAATCAGTTTAATAGATTAATGTCAGGAATTGGAGGTTTTTTAAAATCTACTCCAACAGGTAGAGAATCCTTACGAAATTTTAGCTTTAGAACTGGAGCTCCATCATCAAACGTAAGTAAGTTTCCTATGGGATCTTATAGAGGACCTACAAACACAGCTTATGGCTCTACAATACCTAACGTCAATACATCTTTTGCTGCAAAAACTACAGCACAAACTATGGATGATTTAGGAATACCTGCCTCAAGAGGAATAAGAGATCTTTTAAACTTTAGTAGACCAAGTAAGCCTCTTTTAACTACACCAACTATGGGATTAATGGAATCTGGTGTTCCAACATATACATTAGGAAGTATAGGTAGAGGATTAGCGGGAGCTACAGGAAGAGGATTAAAAGGTATAGGTAGTTTTAGTATGAAACATCCATTCATTGCTGGTGGACTAGGAACAGCTGGCGTAATGTATGGCCCAGACGCTTACGATGCAGCTACAACAGCTATGTTTGGTAAATCTCCTGAACAACAATTTAGACAAGGTGTAGGTTCCTTAATGGGAACAGAAGAAAATAGAAGAAGAACTCTTGGTGATTTAGGTGCTTTATATGCACAAGGAGAGTTAGGAGAAGCTATTGGAACACCAGGTGCTAGAAATTTATCTCAACAACAAATGAGACAATATCTTGGCGGTTCTATTTTTGGTGATGAAGGTTATGCTAACATACCAATGAGAGGTGGAACAGGTATATTTGGTGGTGAAGACTCTCCTACTATGGCAGGAGATATATTTAATAATCCTGCTAGAGAAAGTATTATGAGACAGTTTGGTACACAAATGAATGACGAAGAAATAATGGAAAAATATGCAGAGATACTAGATAAACAAAGAAAGAAAAAATCTCTTGATGCTGAAGATCTTCAGTTCCTTATGATGTTTGAAGCTTTAACAAAACCTACAAACTTACCTACTGATCAATTTAGGAGAAACGCAGGTTTTGAATCATCAAGAGCAAGACAAGATGTACAAAATCAACTAGGCGGACAGTTTGAAGTTATAGACTACAATGAACTTTACCCTACTTACGCTCAACCACAAACAGCAATTAATATGGCTGAAGGTGGAGAGGCTTTTCCAGACTTAAATAACGATGGCGAATTAACATATGCAGATATTTTAAAAGGTAGAGGTGTTGATTTAAGAGATGGCGGAGAAGCTAGTGGACCAGGAACAGGAACAAGTGATTCTATTCCTGCAAGATTATCCGATGGTGAATTTGTAATGACAGCAGAAGCTGTAAGAAACGCTGGTGACGGAGATAGAAAACAAGGTGTAAGAAAAATGTATGCCTTAATGAATAGTTTAGAGGGTAGATAAATGACAACTCCAGTTAATCAAGGACAATATACTTTTGCAGGAACTCTTCCTAGTGTAACAGATGCTACTTATGGTGGTAATGTAGAATATAATTTAGCAGACCCTTATATAAGAGCTTTAACAGAATTTTTATTTAATCAAGGTTATTCTTTTTCTTCTAAACCACCACCTATTGAGGCTATTACAACTCAAGTAGCTCCTTTTAATCCACTAGAACAACGTGCTCTTGACATGACAGCACAAGGTGTAGGTGCATATCTTCCATATTTTCAAAGAGGTATGGAGGCTTATGAAGGTGCTCTTCCTTTCTTAGGAGAAGGTGCATCTGTAATGAGAGATGCTTACCCACTTTACTCTGAAGGAATTGGTGGTTTAAGAGATGCTGCTATGTTAGCTCGTAGTGGTTTAGCTCCAACAGAGCGTGGCATATACGAAGGTATGAATATGTTACAAGCTGGTCTTGGTTCTTTTGACTCTGATGCTGCTAACTTTTATATGAATCCTTACATGGAAGCTGTTGTAGAAGATCAATTAGAAGATATTGATGAATTTTATGACAATAAAATAACTGAATTAAATATAAATGCTGCTAACTCAGGTCTTAGAGGTTCTACAAGAGCTGGTATGATTGAGTTAGAAATGGAAGAACAAAGACAAGAGCAAAGACAAAAACTTATAAACCAAGCTTTAGCATCGTCTTATAATCAAGCACAAAATCAATTTAATATTGAGCAACAAGCATTAAGAGGA
>Ga0208666_1000802_pt1 | contig 14394 bp, 17 predicted proteins | sample 5B_taG_FD_184078 | JGI IMG/M metagenome (GOLD analysis project Ga0208666, IMG submission 184078) | Marine viral communities from the Subarctic Pacific Ocean - 5B_ETSP_OMZ_AT15132_CsCl metaG (SPAdes) (version 2) | ecosystem: Environmental > Aquatic > Marine > Oceanic | place: Pacific Ocean...
TGGAAGTTCTGGTGCTGATGGATTTTTCACCGATCCAGGTCTGAATGAATCTCCATGTGGAGGTATCTGAGGTTGAGTTTCTACTTGCTCACCAAGGATTTTCTTTTTAGCCAGAGTTTTAACTGCGGATGGTGCAGGAGAACTTGCAAGAACTGACATATAAACCTTCATCATCTGTTCCTTACTTGCACCGGGTTTTAACTTACCCTTTGCCTTGTAACGAACATCAGAAGCCAGTTGAGACGCTTGCTTTTCTACGTCAGAACCGCCAGCAGCGTGACCTTTTCTAGCACCCTCATGAATAGAGGAATAAGCATCCATTAACGACTGGTCAAATTTACTTGGTCTATCAGTTGGAAACATTTCTCTTTGCACGTTTTTTCCTAGATTTATTTATAAAATTAAGGATAACTGGATTATGTGAAAGCCTTTGAACATACTCACGATGTGCATCAGTACCAACCAAACGTTGATCTGCGGGAACCCCAGACACATCGGTGAACTTCTCAGCGATATCCTTAATCCAAGACTTGAACATCATGTTATCCTCAGTCACCGCGATGATATAGTTTGCACCACGACGAATAATCTTTCCAACTAGTCCGGTATTATCATTCTCAACGATGTCACCCATGCGAAAAAGATTACCATTCACATAGTTTTCACGGAGATTCTTCCAATCAAACTTAGGAGCGATCTTCCACATCTCCTTCTGAACTTCTTTCTCTTTGACACCCATACTCTTACGAAGAGTGCCATAAAGTTTTTCTGCTCCATCATCATCCAGAGCTTTAGGCATACCCTTACGGAATGTTTCAAAGTCACCCTTGACTGCAGCAGCACGCAATTTGGATGCAGACATTCCTTCTACACCCTCAGATTCTGCATCTCTCTCACCCGCAGAGATCACGCGAATACGATCAAAGTCATATAAGTCACCGTTGTATTTGTTTGCAAGATTCTCAAACTCTTTGAGTCTATCTGCACCAACAACGATATTAATACTTTTAGCACCACGACCACTAGCACCTTTGAGAACATCAAAGATAGTTTTTGCACCTGGGTCATCAACAATCTTTTCGGCATGACCAGGGAACATGGCCTGCATGTAGGAGATTTTAGTCTTAGGATCCAGAGGATTCTTCTTCGGATCATTGGACCGCGAAGGATAAATCAAATACTCACCTTCACCCGCAGCACTCTTCACACGATTCAGAAGTTTCTCATGTCCAACAGTGGGAGGATTGAAACGACCGAATGCAACTGTCAAATCTGCAGGATCACCTTCTCTCTTGCGAACTTCTTCACGTTCTGCCTTCTCTTTGGCTTCTGCATCTACCTGTTGTTGTGCAGCCATCGCACCCCTTTCATCAGGAGTAGGTGGACGACTAGCACCAAAAAACTTCAGTTTACCGTTAACAGTCTTAGCAACTAACTTACCTCTCTTATCATAATAATCGCCATGACCATCACTCTGCAGACCCATTTTCTTGGCCTGGTCGGATGCCTGTGTGACAACCTCAAGAATAAATTTACTAAAACTTTTCATTGTTTATCCCAGTTCTTTGCTGCGGTGAAGTTGGCTCTACTGAACTCAAGTCTATCTACTAGTTTCAAAGCTCTTCCAGAACGAATTGCAACAAAACCCTCAGGTGCAGTGACTCTGTAACCATCGTCAGTCCTAAGGAAAGTGCCAAAGGTATTTACCTTTTGCAACTTGTCAATCATAAACTGTTTCGCTGCCTGCAAATTGTAGTACGACGCGATTGTCATATAAATTGAATTTGAATTTGCAGATATAAATCGAAGACCATTGGTCTTGATTTCTAAGTATTTATCTTGTGTCTTTTTTGTCTTTTTCGATTCAATCTCTTTATCAAGAGCATTACTGAAATATCGTGCAAAATCCATTGCAGTGTTACGTACAGTCATTCCAGACTTACCCTCACGTACATAACGATTGAAAAAGATCTTAAACATATAGTTGAGGGAGAACTTATCATTTCCCTTCATTAGATCCAAGAACTTTGATGACTGTCTAAGAGAACCTTCTGCGCGATTAATGAGTGCGTTGTACTTGGCTTTGTCTGTGAGAGTCATATTGGCTTCACCAGACGCATTAGAGAACTCTGCAGATGCAACAAACACATCCGCATCACCAGGGACATTCGCACCAAAAGATGCAGACATCGTATCCAAAGTGCTGCCAGAGTAAGTGGTGTGGAACACGATACCCAACTTAGCAGTTTGAATCTTTTGTCCCAGAGGACTCTTTACAGGCACTGCATAAGTGATGGTGTTTGGTGTGAAAGCAATGCAACGATCTCCACCAATAGTTGCAATATACGTGTCGTCAGTGAACAAAAGATCACCCTGCACCACACCACGGATAGGAAGTTTAGAGAGATATCGATATGACGCTTTGAGTTTCTCTGCAAGTTGTCCGGGTGGATAGATCTTATCCACATCCTGTTCGGAGTAACAAATCTTTGGATTCACTTTGTTGAACACAGACTTTGTGCCGACAAAAAAGTCACCCTTCTGTGGATCAATACCACAGATGACTGCAGGAGCACCATCCCACTTCACAGTCACGCGAGTGTCATCTGCACCTTGATCCAACATATTACCAAGGGATCGAAGAAATGCAATCGCCTCTCGTCCACCCTGCGACCCATCATTCATGATGTTGTCTTCTAGGTGTTCCAGGTGTGTGTTTTTCATACCTTTAGTCTACCATGGATGGTCTGGTCTGTCATGACATTTTAACACCAGATGTTGATATGAAAAGTGATTTACCAGCCCAACCACCAGCAGCTCTTGTTCTACAGGTGATAGGAATTGATACGTTTTTTAATTCACCATTTGTAAAGTTCAAAGTCATGGTAAATGATTGTGATTGACCATCATATGATGATTTAATTCCTGTTAATCTAGATGGTTTTTTGTTTATTAATAATTCTTTTAAACTTTCATTTTCACTCACATCTTTAATTGTACTTTCACCAGCTTCTCGACCAATTAAAAGTTTATATGGACATGGGGTAAATGATTGATTAGGGTCATCGTATGTGTAGAAATATATGGTATTTAAAAAATATGCCATATTTAATGGATTAAGTAAGTAGTTTGAAAAATTACTGATTAAATTATTTCTAAATTTATGATAATAATCTTTTCCAAAAAACTCTAAACCATTATCTTTAAATGCTTTTGATAACTCTGCAAAGGCAGCTCTGGATGATGTCTCACTAAATGTTTCTTGAGATATATCAAAGTTTTCTATTGCCTCTCTGGCAGAGTCACCTCTTACAGTTGCAGCTGCCTGATTCCATGATTCGTCAATTATCTTTCCAATATTAGCCTGTTGTGTTCCATCACCTAGTTTTCCATAGAAGGCATAAATGTTAGTGTTAAACTTTGGAGTATCATCTGTTTTACCAGCAGTTATCTTATTTGAATATCCTCTAAAAAAATTATCTGTGAATTCAATAATTACATCTGAGGGAGTCTTAGGAGAAATGTCTTTTGGTTTTCCCCTTGGAACCCAGTATAAATTTTTAATTCCCTTTCCTATTATATCGTTTCTTACAGCTTTTGCATTGTTTAAACCAATTTTAATATCTCTTGCTGCTGTTTCATCTGCATCAATTAACTTACATAAGTCTTCAAAAGTAACTGGTCTACCTTCACCAGTTAATACTCCAGTTGATGCGTTACCTTGTTTACAAGAATGATTTTCTAATTGTTCTGGTGTCATCGCAGGGTTGACTAAAAAATAAACAGTTAGGAATTCATTTACATTTGAGGATGCGGTACTATCTTTTCGAGAAGTCATTCCAAGATGACCTTTAACCTGTCTCTTTGTTACCTCAATACCGTATGGTAAATCCTCTGTTCTATCTGTTGCTAATTGAAACTTATACTTACCTGTTGATTTAATAATTGTTTTACCTTGTATTCCATCAGTCGCTTTGAATAGTAATCCTCTTTGGTTTACATTATCTATTCCCTCTCTCTTTAATGCAGATACGGTTTGCGTAACAGTAGCTGCATCCAAAATATAGTATGGATTAGCAACGCCTCTCTGTTGATAATATGGTGATACTGTTGGCATAATCCTTTTGGATTATTTATTCATTTAGAAGGGGTGAGATATTCTTTTTCTGTTTGATAAGGATGTTTCTCACCTGACCATATCTTATATCCTTCTATTACTTCTGGTACTAACCACTGGTCCACACGATAACAATGTTGCCAATTAACTGGTTGTATACAATTGATTACAACAACTTGAAAGAATGCTACCGTATGAATCCAGAGACTAAGCATCTTCTTCTTTCTTTTTGTTGAAACCAAACGGAGGAAGTTTTTCGTCAATTGCAACTTTAAGAGCAACTCCCCCAATTGCTTCCATTACTTTGAGAACGTCCTCTGGTTTTGAATCTTCACCAAGTTCTTTAGCAACATACCAATACTTGGGCCAAAATTCTTCACCAGCCTTTTGGTAATCTTCAAGTGTTAGTGTCTTCATAATCACAAATCATCCTCAGCACGATGTTCGGAATAGTAAATGTCAAATTTACCACCAGGATAACGTTTTTCAAGTTTCTGGACGTTACGTGCAATGACATCTTCAAAATCAACTTCAAGTGCCATGCAAGCTTGTGCAACATACCACATGAGATCACCCAGTTCAATGATCATATGTTCCTTGTTATGTGCATCAAATGGTTTGCCCTGAAAGATCATCTTCTTGACAATCTCAAGAAACTCCCCACCCTCAGCGTTAATGCCGACACCTGCGGTTAGAAGACGTTCAATATTTGCACCCTTACGATCTAGTTCAACAAGTCTGTCAGAGAGTGCAAGGAAGTCAGTTGATTCATCAGAAGTGACTGCATCAACAAACTTTTGATATCTTTTAAAATCAATACTATTAGTCATCAGAACTTAAAACCTTCAAATTTTCTGGTAGTTTTCTTTTCTTCGTAATTATACTCTTCATCCTGTCCACTGTCAAGCAAATCTTCCTGTGCCGACTGTTCGCAGTCATAGAGTCGCATCTTAGCTCGATCAACACCAACCACAAACCTCTTGTTCATATTGATATCATTGTACCTGTTCTTCAATTGTTTCACCATAATTTGTCCTAGATTTTCTAATTCCTCAGTAGATATAAGAGCAAACATAAGATCAGCAGTTGCGGGAAGACCGAAGGATTCAGAGGTATCGGTAAGATCAACATCAGAACTACCAAACCCAGAGCGAGTGGTTTGAGTCGCAGAAACAATCGGCACGTTCGCTTCAACAGCAAGACCACGGAGTTCTTCTGCAATCGCTTTAATATACGAGTAAGAGTTGACATTACTATTTCCCCGATACCGTGAAGATGCACAAATATTAAGATAATCAATAAAGATAATATCAGGTTTAAATGATTTCTTAAGTGCAAGTTCACTCAGAAGAGCTCTGAAATGTCCAGAGTGAGCTGAGGCAGTGGGATACTCTTTGATGATCAATGTACCCTGAGTTTTAGATGAAAGGTTTGATACCTTCGATTCAAAAATCTGTTTAGGGAGATCAATGATCTCTTGAATATTGACATTCAATAAGTTTGCGTCAATTCGTTCAGCAATTTTCTCTTCTGCCATCTCCATTGTAATATAGAGAACGTTCCGTCCTTGGAGCAACACGGAGCTAGCGAAGTGGCACATGAATAAAGACTTGCCGACACCTGTACCAGCGAGCGCGACATTAAGAGTCTTGCGAGGTATACCACCTTTCGTAATTTTGTTGAGGTATTCAAGGTCGAATTCAATCTTGTCTTCCTTACGATGGTAGAGTTCATAGCGTTGTTCGTAGTCTTCTAAGTAGTCGTGTCCAACATGACGGTTAAAAGAAACCGCCAAGGCTTTTGAGAGTATGTCTGGGATGGCATCTCTAGTTTTGTTCTTATCCTCATCGTTTGCAATGCCGATAGACTCCATCAGTGCAAGATAGATCGCACGATCACGACACCACTTCTCAGTGGTATCACTCAACCATTCAAAGTCTGCATCTACATTCTCAAGAGAATTGATTATTTTATTGATGTTAACAGATTCGTCTTCAGTAATATCATTACGATTCTCAATCTCAATGGAAAGAATCTCCTGAGTCACCAAGTTATCATAATCTGCAGCATACTTTGCAATCTGTTCAAAGATGATGCGTTCTTCCCTGGCATTGAAATATTCAGGTTCAATGAATGGAAGAACTTTTCGCATGTATTCTTCCCGAAAAACAAGGTTTCTCAGGACAATGTTTTCAATTCTTTCCATTTAAAATTTACTCGCCGTATGAAAATTCTTTCTTTGCGATGTTGTCAAGTTGTTCCATAACCTCTGGAGTGAAGTATTGTTCTGGGTCTTTGTAGATGGCTTTGGCGTAAACTTTCTTGCCGTCTATCTCATAACGACCTGCAACATTTTTCCAGAGACCTCCGAGTTCACCGAGTTCAAGAAGACCATAATATCGATCAAGACCACGCTCATCGTAATACAAACGTATGGTAACATCTTTGTTCTCCTTACTCAAACGCGACTTTGCTGTTTTAGCTTTAATAAGATTTCCAATGACTTCTGTTCCATCCTTTTCTTTCTTTTTGCTGAGATAAATGATCGTAGACGCAGCATATTTGAGACCGCTGCCTCCGCCCATTTCTTTGGTGGGAACGTATGATCCAATGACATCGTAGGTGTGGTTGGTAACAATTAGTGGGATGTTTGCCTGACCCAACTTCAAAGTCAACATCCTGAACGCACCTTTTACAAGTTGTGATTTGGTCATGTCACGAACTTGTTTGTTGTTGAGTGCGTCAGTAATTTCCTTTTCTGTCGAAAGCATTCCTAAAGAGTCTAACACAAACATGCAAGGTTTGCGAGAGTCTTCAGGAGTTTTTAAGTATATATCCACAGCCTTCAGAGCTTTGGATCTAAACTCTTCAATCGTTACAACATTGACCACAACAAGGCGATCCATGTCTATCCCACGACTTGTGAGAAGAGATTTGTTAACAGCGGCTTCAGTGTCAAAATATAGACAATACCCGTCAGGATTAGTATCCAAGAAGTTCTTGACGACTGCAAGTGAGAAAAAAGTTTTTCCAGTACTAGACTCGCCAGCAATGGCAGTAATCTTATTCCCAGATACACCACCAAATATAGAACCTGAAACAAGTCCATTAAAAATGTACGAACCCGTGTCCACATAACTTTCAGTGTCATCGATGTCTGAGGCGAGTTGTGTGTATTCATCGCCAATTTCTTTTACTACGTCTTTAAGAAAATCCATTAGATAAAAAATGATTCAAGGTTTGCAGTTTTTTCGGCTTTCCATCCGATGGAATCCAAAATAATCTTCAGAGGTTCAAGAAAACTTTTCTCAAACTGTAAGTCATAATCCACATATTTGTCAAGTTTCAACTCGTTAGGAAACTGTTGAATAAAGGAGATGATGTTCTCCTGAATCGGATTTGGTTTCTTCAAATAACAGAACTTGATCTTCTCACCGTTACCGATCAAAGAATATTTCTGAGTGAGATTGTTTTTCTTTATGTAGTGATTATAGAGGAGTGCTCCTCGTGCATGAATTGGTGTTCCTTTATCGTAGATAGCATTCACACTACGATACTTATCAACACTGGTTACCGTGCGTGGAAAAGAGATGTCTTCTGGTGTGAGTTCTTTGAACTCTCTTCTAGAGTTCTCGATGAACTCAATCACATCATCCTCAGTCGATACCATGATCAACTTCAGAACATCTTTAATCATCTTCCTACAAGGTGCCGGAGTCGAAGATTTCACAGCTTCAATACCCATAATCTTCAGTTTGGGTTCTGCGTAACGTACACCCTCACTATCCCATACATTCAGGATGTATCGTTTCTTAGCAGTCCAGATTCCACGGTCAGCGATGTTCTCTCGCTTCATCTGCATCTTCTGGTCATAGGCATTTACATACGACGCAAGTTCCTGATAGCTCTTATCGATGAACGGTTCAAATTTTTCCTCACAAATCTTATTAAGTAGGGAAACAATTGCTGTTTTATCGCCAGACTTATTACTAAAAAATTTATCAACAAGAGGTCCGAGATTAAGATAAATTGAATCGGTGTCAGATGCAATTACGTAATCCTCGTCGGTTGTTTGTAAAAGTTTATTTAGATATTCATTCATCTTATTCTCAATCCAACGGATAGAGACTTGACCAGAAAGCGTAATCGCCTCCGCATTGGCCAGTTTATAGTACCTAAAATATTGATTACCAATGGCACCATAAGCAGAGTTGAGTGAAATCTTCTTAGCCATCTGGATATTGTTACAACGAGCGATCTCTTTTTGTAGTGAGGATGAAGGAGTCTTTTCATTTTTCTTCTTAGCATCAATCATCTTCTTTTTAAAGATGACCCGTTCATTGTAATACTGTTGCATTAACTCAGGAAGAAATCCCTGACCATCTTTGCGATACATCGCACCATTAGCACAGACTGCAAAGTCTTTGTGCATCTCAAAAGTTATTTGTTGATTAAGTATCTTATCAACTGTTGCTGATGGGTGCCTGGTATCTTGTAATGTCTCCGGTGAGATGTTGTACTGCATAATAAGATGGGGGTAAAGACTGTTAAGGTCAAAACTGACCACCCAATCATACTTTCCAGGAATCGGTTCTTTGACATATGCACCTGCATACTTAGAGTCTTTGTCTGATCTTTCCTTTGGTGGAATGACAATATTCTTCCTCTTCAAATAATTATAAATGATGCAGTCCCAAAGTCGAACTTGAAAGAAAATGTCCTGATAATTGACCTTAGCGTCATACGCCATGGTCAATGCCAATTCAATCAGTTTAAGTTTATCCTCCAACCTGTCAACCAATTCCACGTCAATGATGTTGTATTCAACAAACTTCTGCCACCCATGAGTGTAGAAGTCTTTGAAGGTATCAAACTCACTGTGATCTAGTTTTTGTTGGCCCAGTTCCTGTTGTGCGATGTAGTCCAGTCGAAACGATTCCTGGTTAGGCGTACCAGGAGACCACCGATACAGACGCATATAGTCCAAGATAGACACGCCACCGATGTCTACACAGTGATTCTTACGACCCTGCACAAACATCTCTGTCTGCGTCACCAGACCCCACGGAGACAGTCTCTTCATCAACTTCTCACCCAGGATGCGACTGATGCGCCCTGCGAGGTATGGCAGGTCAAAGAACTCACAATTCCATCCCGTCACCACATCAGGAGTGTTCTCCATCCACCAACTAATGAATGCGTTCAACATGGTGGGTTCATCTGCGAACTGCAGATAATTCACATTATCCTGTTTATTGTTGAACGGTCCTACGCCCCAGGTGGTGATCTGTTTGGTATTGAAATCCTGCAGAGTGATAAGAAGAACCTCTTCATTAGCACTTTCAACGTCAGGAAATCCCTCTTCAGATTTGGTTTCAATATCAATCGTGTACAGTTTGATTTTGCGAATATCAAACTCTAAATGTTCTTGAGGATAATTATCTGAAATATATTGATACACATACCTTTCGTTTCCATAGATACGAAAGTTTTCAACTTCTTTGTATTTGTCATAGAACTCACGACAGTCCCTAACAAATCCAGGTTGAATAGCCTCAACGCACTCACCCTCCAGGGTGCGATACTCACTCTTCCTCTTTGACGGTACAAATAGAGTGGGTTTCCACTCTTCTCGTTTCATCACATATTTACCGTTTTCATATCCACGAACAAGGAACTGATTACCGATGAGTTGTACGTTGGTGTAAAAATTCACTTAAGGATTTCCTGATACATGGTCAAGTATTTTTCGTTGGGATCAACGAGTGTCAATATTTTATCAGAATAAATCATCATCGTATCCTGAGTTGTGCATTCATTCATCCACGGAGTCATATTGTCTCCATCGATGGCATGTGGTTTTATGAGTCTGCAATTCGGATCTCCGATTTCAGCTCCTACTTCTTCAATCTGTGAGATTATCAACTGATTCGTTGATAACAGAAGGATCTTGATCATCTTCTGGTCTTCCATTTACACGTTCCTCATACAATTTTACCAGATTTTCCTGTGGACTAACGATTGTGACTACCCAATCAGCAGAACAAGGGATCTCACGATCTGCTGACAGAGGCACCCAGGGATAAAAAGTCACACTGAGTTTAGAACCAAATTTTTTGGTGGTTCCGTTTTCAGTTTCTTCACCCGTCTCTTCACTGAGAACTTGAGGTTCCTCCTCCGAAAATATTTTAAGAATTAGTGGATCGGTGAACCAGTATCCAATAACGTCTTTACCACCTGTGCTTCGGATCTCTTTTACATCTGCAATGAGATCCTCGCCAGATTTCAGTACGACAAGTTTGATATTCATTTGAAAAGTTTTCTCCATTGACATTATAAAAGGCCACCCGACCGAAGTCAAGTGGCCACTGCATGGCATGCAGGTGAAATTATTTAGATCTCAAAATCCTTACGTGCATGGTGTTCTGGAACAATCTTACCAAGCACAATACTTAATAACCCATCCTCAAATTCAACTGATCTAACTTCCGTTTCATCACTGAGGGTCCAAGATCTGGTGAAAGATCTTTGAGCCACTCCTCTGTGGACATATGAGGTGTCGGTTTCTTTGTCTTCTTTTTGTCCTTCGACAAAGAGTTTTCCGTCTTGTGTGTAGACATGAACTTCTTTTTTGTTGAATCCTGCTAATGCTAGTTCTAGTCTTGATTCTAAGTTACTGATCGTGACTAGGTTGTATGGTGGATAATTAGTAGTTGTTTCGTGAAGATCAAACACTCTACTAAAGTAATCATCCATACCGATGCTGTTCCTATTTATACGATCCAACAAGGCAGGCAGATCTGCAGTGTGGAACCTAGCAAGGTTTCCCATGATTCTTAGCTCCTTTGAAAGCGAGTTTGTGTTGTGTGGACCCCGAAGGCATCCGTTAGCGTCAAAGGGGGATACGTAGATCCCTCTCCCCTGACACATATATTTAACCATAAAACTAAAAAAGAGGCACGGGTAATAACCGTACCTCTCTATATGGTGTTCCGACTTTCGTAGAGACCGCACGAAAAGGTCTCACGTTTATTTATTCACCTTCTGGTTTCTTTCTCTTGCCAATGTTATATTTAGTTTCAAGTTCCCACTCATTCTTTTCTTTATAAGCAAGAACTTTAATCTGATTCAAAGGTGCGATATCAGTTACCTTTGTTGTATCAACAACAGAAATCAATCCCCAATCAAGGAGAAGTTGAATAATACGATTACGTCTTTGAACATCATTCACGGTAATGTTAGCTCTCTTACCATCAAGAGCGAACAGTTCCTTGAAGTGAACAATAAAATACTTACCCTGTTTGTGCAGGATATGGCAACTCTGATAGAGTTTTTTCTCCTTCCTTGATGCAACTCCGATGCGTGTCAGTGTTTCACGAACCTTGAGAAAATCATCTGGTTCATTCAAAGTTACCTCAATCATCTGGTCTGGGGACCATCTAATTTCAGGCTCAACAATAGCGCTCATCTTTTACCTCCAGTCTCAAGTCGATCTCTAATATGTGAAAGTTGTTCTGTAGTCAGAATATTCAAGACTTGTTTGGCTTTTTCATTACTATAACCATAATAACGTTTTACAAGGTCAAGGTCTTTAATCTGATCTTTACGGAGCCACGGAGAGAATCTCTTCCGTTTCCTGAGACTATTTAGAAGAAAGTCATATTGTAACTTTTTCGCAAGGTTTGGACTCTTATTCAGTTCATTCACAAACATGATGCAATCCAAGTGTCCAGAAAGACATCGGTTGATGATATAAGGGGGATAATCCTTTTCAATCAAAGGATCTTCATCAATCAAATTTTCTTTGTTGATGTTAATAGAGTTGAGCCAGTCTTTGAGTTCCATTATCTAATGATGTCAATGTCCATGTCTTTACTCCACACCTCAAGTTCTGTGCGAAGTTTTCCTTCAGACTTCAAACTGTCGTATCGTTTTGAAGCTTTGTTCTTCCACCACTTGATCAAGTTCTCCATGTAAAACTTGTCATAGTTGATTGGATTTTCGATCAACTTATCAGTGTCACCACGAATCACTTCGCGTGAATTGGAGAAACCATAGTCACTGAAATAAGTACGTTTCTTCTCAGTCAGAGACTTTGCATTGGCAATTGCAGCCTTGAAGTCCTCCAGTTTTGCACCCTGAAGACTTTTTTGAATCACTGCGATCATTCTCTGTTGTGTCTTGAGTTTGCGACTGGATGCGTCCTCCTTCACCAACGTCTGATCGTTGTTCCGTGTGATGAACCATTTGTTTAAATCCTTGAATACGTTGTCATGCAGAAGAGGCGTGAAATCACTCTGTGTGAGTCCTTTGTACCTCAGATAGGGTTTGAGTCCGTCATACTGCGAGGAGGACTTTGTAGACCCGTACAGAGAGGTTGTTTCAAACAGGCATATGTTGGAGTTATATTTACTATTGATCTTCTCTCTGGCTTCATGGGAACAACATAAGAGTGCAAGGAGTTTCCCACCCAGATAGTTGAAACCAAACGGTTGTGTAGGCACGATAATAAACCCCATAATGGAGTGTCTGTTGAATCGAGACAACTCTGGGGTCATACCAAGCCACTCATTACGTGGTTTGGAATTAATTGTAGGAGAACCAAATCGAACAAAACCAACAATCTTCTTGGTGTTAGTTTCTACGACAATCCACTTCAGACTCTTTCCTGGAATTGAGTCCTCAATTGAGTGAGACGTTGTGATCTGTAGTCTCTCGTTATAATATTCATTCGTAAAACTATCTTTCTCTCCTGCAGCATAGACCTTGAAGTCCATGTCTTGTGGATGCATGTCAAAGGAATCAAACATATCATCCTCTGGACCACATCCAGGGAGATACGTTGGCATCTGAGACATCCTGTCAAGTTTTATATTACGGAGATATTCATCAATACGTCCCATGTTAGAGAAGTAATCGATGAATTGATCCGCCGCATATGTCGCATCATGTAGATCCAGTTGCATCAGTTTTCAAAAGCCTCCTGTAAAGTATAGGTAAGTCTCATTACACTTTGTCCCATCACACGATATCCAGTTCCAACATAAAGTTGTCCCAGGAATACAATAACAGTCATAGCACTCCAGAAATAGTAATACATTCTGGATTTCTTTTGTCTAGATTTCATTTGAATTCACACTCACACATAATTTCAGTTAGTGCAGCCAAGAGATTGATCTCCTGATCAGCTACAAAAGCTGATTGGTATTGATATTTAGCAACAATAAGGACAGCAGCAGCAATGGAAGGACCGTCCAAGGATGGATAAAGATTGTCATAAACATGGCGCAAAAGAACACCAGGATCATTGTCCAGACTATTGACACACCATTTACGTACTTCAGAAAAGTTCTTCTCTTTAAGGTTTTTGACCAGTTCATTTACTGCGACTTCTTTGAACGTTGTAAGAATCCCCGTATCAATCTTACCACCCACGGCGTATCGTTGGCACTCATTGAGGACACGTCGCCAGTCTGGGAAGTGTTTGTTGATGAGTTCGACGAGGACTTTATTGTTGTATTCAACTCCTTCGGCATTGAGGATGTCTTGGAGTCGTTTGAAGAACTGAGCTGCAATGGCGGGTTTTTGTTTTCCTCCAATTCCGAACTCAACCACTGTGCAACGGGAGTGGAGTGGTTCGATGATTTTGTTTTTGTAGTTGCAGGTGAAGATGAATCTGCAGTTGCCATAAAACTCCTCAATAGACGCCCTAAGTAGGAGTTGTACGTCGTTTGTTGTGTTATCAGCCTCATCGATGATGATGACTTTGTGTTTAGCAGTTGACGAAAGTGATACGGTCGAAGCGAAGTTCTTTGCATTATTTCTGACCGTATCAAGGAAGCGTCCCTCATCGGATCCATTGATGACATAATAATCTACTCCAAGTTGATGGCAAAGAGCCTTCGCAACTGTTGTCTTTCCAACACCAGGAGGCCCAGACAACAACATATTTGGAATCTCTCCTTTATCTAGGAAGGATTGAAATGTTTTTTTAGTTGTATCGGGAAGGATACATTCTTCAATAGTTTTGGGTCGATACTTCTCTACCCAAATAAAATCACTCATAATCAAATCCAATCAGGTTTACGATCAGGGATGCGAAGGTAATTGTCCTTCACCCAAGGTTTAGATGCAATATACAACTTATAAGCAGTAAACGTATCTATTGTATCATCTTTTTTCCATTCATCAGGCATAGCACGAGAGAAGTTCTCTGCCATACCCCAACAGACAATAGGTTGATCTGTCTTACGATGAAAAATCTTCTTTGCTTCAAA
>Ga0208666_1000803_pt1 | contig 14391 bp, 7 predicted proteins | sample 5B_taG_FD_184078 | JGI IMG/M metagenome (GOLD analysis project Ga0208666, IMG submission 184078) | Marine viral communities from the Subarctic Pacific Ocean - 5B_ETSP_OMZ_AT15132_CsCl metaG (SPAdes) (version 2) | ecosystem: Environmental > Aquatic > Marine > Oceanic | place: Pacific Ocean...
TTTGTTCAATAATTTGAAGGGCGTCATCATTTAATTTTGACATAATTGCCAATTCAAATTGCATATTATAAGGAACAGGCATATACTGTTTCTTAACAACTGATCCATCATTTGGATCTTTTACTGTAAAATTTTGAACTGTAGAAACTTTTCGTGAAGGATCATAAGTTAGTCCAGTAAACTCAAATGACATCCTTGGCAAGGTAATCGCAAATGGTTTATTCAGATCAGGAGATTGATTTATTCTTGCAAGAAACTTTTGAGTAGGGCCATATGCCAAAGGAATCTTTACAACGCTGACAACGTTATCCGAAGAATCTTCGTGTTTAATCGAAATATTATTAAAGAGTGTGCCAAAAGATATAATGGTCCTCCTCAAAACTTCGTTGTAAAAATATTCAAACATTTTTAAGTCCTACAATATCTTTATATTAAGATATTTTTATTTAGGGAATACCAAATGGGTTCCTTTCGCTGAAGTCAATAATTGCATCGGCTTCGGTTTCAATATTGATATTATCTGCAAATCCATCATCTGCTGGATTAGTATCTGCAACACGTAAAGCATAAGATGCTCCAGATGTAGATCCAACAATATTTTCTCCAACGGTAAATTCTCCAGTGACTGTCCCAACTTCAAGAGTGCTTGTTTCAGAGTTCCAAACTCTAACTCTTGCTGTTGTTCCACTAGAAGATCCAGTTACGATCTCATTAAATGCAAAGGTTCCTGAACCAGAACTTTCTGGATCACCCACGACAATAGTAGGTGCAACTGAATATCCAACACCAGTATTTGAAAGGTGAATTTCTGAAATTGTTCCAGCAGCACTTACGATTGGATATGCGACAGCAGATGCAGTGGTTACACCCGCATCGAATATTTCATTAGTGAACGTGATTGTTGGTGCCTCTGTATATCCTCCACCTCCAGATGTAACGGTGATAATACCAACAACACCATCACCAATTGTTGCTGTTGCTGTGGCTCCACTTCCTGTTTGATTTGATGGAACACTAAATTTCACACCAGGAGCCACAGTGTAACCAGCACCAGATTTTGCAACATTTACTGCTTGTACAGATTGTAATTTTGCGTTTGTATTTTGGTTGCACACATTAATGCCGCCAATCATAGTGGCAATACCAACAGCGGTTATTCCTCCTGCTGGAGCTGATGTGACGCCAACAGTTGGAACAACACTATATCCACCACCTCTATTTGTAACAGTAAAGAATCTAACACCACCATCAAAGATAGCAGCAGTTGCAGTTGCTGTTACACCGGCACCAACTAGAGTAAGTGTTTGTGTTGGACCCTGAATGGTATTAATTCCATCATCAGTAAGACCATCATATTCTTCGCCAATAAGATTATTATCCACTTCTTCAATACCAGTTGCGATAACTTCGTCCTCAAGACGGAAGAGTTCGCAATATAATTCATAAACGTAGAGATTTTGTAACTGATAATATGGTTTTGCATATTCAATGTCTTTAATCTCATAGATCCTATCATCAAGAGGAAACCAAATAAGATCTCCACTTTTTGGTCTAGTTGATAGTTTTACATTAGCTTGATCTTCGATTAATGGCGTAATATAATTCTCAAATCTTTCTCTAGAAATAATAAGTCTTACTTCGTCTTTTGATTCAATTCCAAACTTTGAAAGAATATTACCCGCTCCAGAATATTGATCATAATTATCAACATATGCCTCAAGAGGAAGTGCCATGTCAAATTTTGATTGCACAACCTCTCTTATGACAGTGTTTTCCGTCATGTATTTTCTAGGAAGATAAAATATATCCACTCCATATGTTCGGAGTTGTTCATTGATTAAATCCTGAACAAGATTTTGCTCCGATGATGTTCCTTGTGTAAAAAACGGATTTAACACCATGATATTAACCTATGAAATCTAATGGAGGAAGTTCATAGGTATTTGACATTTGCTCCCTAATAATTTCTAAATCCTTTTCTGCATCATCATAAATCTGTCTTCCATTTAATTCAATTCCACCGGGTAACTTAACACCTTGGAACTTGATTAAGTTCTGACCCCACTGCCTTTTTATAAGAGCTGTGAGATATCTCTTTAAGAAAGAATCATTATATACTCTAGTAAAATCATTAGGATCTAAAAGTCTGGTGCAATCTATAACAAGGTAATCATTAACACCCACAGATCCCCAGTCAATATCCAAATAAAGTCTATCTTGTCTTTGATTAAATCTAATTTGTTTCTCTGTTGTGAGAAGATAATCTATATCTTCAAGATATGTTTTTGTCATTGCATAAGTCAATAACTCAGTTGATCCAAAATAATATATGTCATTTAAAAATAGTTGATATCTAACACTAAACATGTTATTAGTAACGGTGTTAGATCCATCAAATCTGAAAATTTTTGATATTCCTAGAATTTGTGGAGGAACCTGCAGGTAGTTGCTATTCTCTTCAAATTGAAATGTTGCTGTTTGTCCATTGATAGAAGTGCTAGCACTGGTGGTAACAATGCCAACCTCATTTGTTCCTTTTCCTCTATCAATATCTGCTTGAGTAATTTTATATTTTAAATATACTTGACCTACTCCATCAAAATGTCTTTCATGAAAATATTGTAAAGCATCATCTACGAGATCATCAACCTGTTCATCAGCAACATTAATCTCAAGGACCGGAGCCCCAAGTTGCCTTTTACAATAATTGATTAATTCCGATCTACTTGCTGGTTGTGCCATTTATTCCACAAGTTTCCTAACTGTATTTAGGGTGCTGAAGATACAGGATTATAAACATAAATGTTTCCGTTTACTAAACTGTAAACTGTAGTTCCAGAACTTACTAAAACATCGTACATATATCTACCTTCAACCAAACTTCTGGTGTCTGTTCTTCCAAGAGATATTGACATCTTTCCATCAAATGCACTTGTAAATCCTACTGTAAACTCTGTAGTAATTCCAAGTGTTGCTCCCACTGCAACACTTTTTGAAATGGCTGCAGATCCAGTGTAATCCGTTAGATTAAATGCAGAGTTTGATGTATCTAAAACATTCAAATTCGCAGAAAAATCAGAACCACCATAAATCGTTAGATTTAATCCGTAGGGAACTCCTGAATCTGGATCAAAGGTGATATTTTTAGTTGCCATCTGCTAACCCTATTACTGCCATTGTTTCTTGTTGTTTATAATAAAGTTTTGCAAAAGATTTTGCGATGTTTTTTAGTTCATCGCGATCATCACAATTATCTATATCAGTTGCAATCTGTTGATATGCAAAACTTTTTGATAAGTTTTTTAGTTCGATTGTATCAGGATCCATGTAACAACTCCTTTAGTAAAGATTTAATTTCATCAATATCACTTTTCATATTAGCAAGTTCCTGCTCCATATTCTGTGTCTTATGACTCATTTCAGTTTTCACTTTACGTCTTGAAAGATATTGTTGATACTCAAGACTATTTACATTTACCACAGCATTTGTAGAAGGATCTCTTGCGAGATCCTTATGTCCCTCTAATCCGTAAAAATCCATTATGCTAACGCGATTGCTCTTAGGTCCTTAATTCTAGGAACAAAAGACTGACTGTTAGATAACAGTGAGATTTTTATTCTATATGTTCTGAATGCAGGGAGTTGATCAACTGTAAACGTGTATTCTCTATAATCAAGTTTTTCACTATCAAATGCACGTGCAATTGATTTTGTAATGAAGGAATCTGATTCTCCATTATTATTTTCTGAGGCAATTACTTGACCTCTTGAATTCAAGTTTGAATATCCAGGGAATGGAGTAAATATTGGATCGAGTCCAATTTCATTACTTACTGAATAAAATGCTCTAATATCAGCATCTTCTCCAATGTGTCCAGCCAGTATAATTTTAATTGAAGATGCAGAATTTTCAAGAACAATCTCTTTAGAGATGTATTGACATGCTGTTGGATCTTCTTCAATGGTGTTCACTCTAGAATCAGTAGCGTAGTTTGTAATAATATTATTGATTCTATTAGAAGTTACAATTGTGTTTACTCTTTGAGAATCAATAACAGGACTTAATCTACTATCGGTAGTGTTCAGTGCAAGACTCATTTGCATTGATTTATTACCAGTAATATTATTCAGTTTCAAATCTTCATTCACTTTAGATGCAATCATTCTTGGAGTATCAAAATAATTTTTTTGATTAATCGTGATGTCTTCAAATCCAGAATCAACAAATGGGATTTCATTACCACTAAAACTCTTACTGGTAGTTGTTCTTACTTGAGCAGTAATATTAGTTCCAGTAACAGTGAGATTTTGAACTTGTGGAGTAATAACTTCAAATGGCATATTTTGAGTAGCCCTTATATTTCTTCCACCAGTTGATTTTGTACTTCCAATATAAAGTTTTGGATGTCCAATATCAGTGCTTCTGTCAGTTCCAGTGGTAGAACTCATATCAAGTTTAACTTTATATGAATCAAATGTAAAGGGATTTAACTCAGTTACATCACTCAAATTGTGAGTTCTATTAATTCTCAACAAATTAATACTTGAGTTTTCATATTTAAACACTTGAGTTCCAACTGGATATGTTCTTGGATCAGTTCCTCTAACAATATCTCCTCCAATGTTGTTTCCAGAGACATTTGTATATTGAATAATTTCTTCACCAATTAACAGATATCCAACATTGGTGGTTCCAACTCCAACTCCCTCAAAACTTGAGAATGTTGTTGCTGCACCAACTGCTATTGCTCCAGTAGAATCAGAAGAGAGTTCGGCGGTTAATTTAGTTGGTCTAATATCTGGAAGCACTCCTGATATTTTAACCGTATTATCCGCAAAATACATTCCATGATTCTGATGGTTGACTGTAAAGTGCGTTCCCTCATTATCAATGTTAATTGTAGATATTTGAACATCACCTCCAGTTCCAAGTCCAGCAGCACCAGAAGAATTGAGTTCCGTTGTAATACCAGAACTATTAACATACATCAGAGTTTTTGCTGCACCAACAACAAACTCACCCTGAACATTACCAAATACTAATTCATTAGTAATACCAATTCCAGCAATTGTTAATCTTGCATTTCTACCAATAGTTGCAATACCAATGGTGGTAATACCAAGAACATCACCCACCTGATAACCAGAACCTCCAGATGCGATTGTTGCACCACTTGCAACAATGGATCCATCTTTGATGCTGATGTCAGCAGTTGCACCTCTACCATTTCCAGTAATTGTTACTAGATTAACTCCACTAAAAGTCAAACTTCCATCAGCTGGAGTATATCCAAGACCAGCATTACTAATAGTGAGACTACCTACAGCAGAAGCTGCTACTCCTACCAAATCTCCAGTTGCATTTGTTCCTTGTTGCGAGAAGGTATTACCTATCTCATAGGAATCTGCTACTGTAGTTCCAAGACCAACTCTAATTTGTCTAGAGTTCATTACAATTGAATCTGGAAGAAGTTTTGGAATCTGATTATTCCCTCTCGTAAGTTCTGGACTGTAGAATTCCACAGATCCATTGTCAAAGAAATCTCCTCTATAAAGAGTAAACTTCAAATCTTCCCATTGACTTGGTTCCCATGTCGATCCATTTTGAGATTTGAATAGTGATCCAAGATATGGTTGATTTGAAACAAATGTATCAGTTATAAGATCATTTTCACCAACCCTTGAGATATAAACACTATACTTAGTGGAGTTTGATAATAAAGTTACTGTATACTCAGTTAAACCTTCAACATAAACGGGAGCCTTAAACTGAATATTAGTTGCAATAGATCCATCAGGAGAAGTTTGAATATCATCTGGATCCAAAACAACTTCGGAGAATGGAAGAACTCTAGTTGATGGTAGTCCATTTACAATAGTTCTAAGTTGGAAGACAACTGGAATATCCATATCATCTTTTGCTCTAAAGAAAATGTCACAACTAGTTAAAAATACTCCCGTGCTATCTTCAACTATAAATGATTGTGATAGTGGATCTCCTCCACCACCCCATCTTGGTGGTGGGGGATCAGGAGGACTGAAGAATCTAGTTCCGACTCGTTGAGTTCTATTTCGTCTAGCAATAACTGTGCTGCCAACAACTTCTGTTCCAAGATTTCTAGAGGTTTCTTCGCTTTGGAACTGTTCTTGAGTTTCAACTTTTGCATTTCTAACAGAAACAATGTTTTCTTGAACTGTTTCTAAAGTTCCTGTAGAAGCAAACCCTTCTTCTGCGAGAGTAACAGACTGATCCTGATTATTATCGATATTATCAGTTAAGGTAAATACTTTACTTCCAGTTGCAAATTTGGGGAAACTTATGTTGTTAGGATCTGGAATATAGAAACTGCCAATCAAAGCAGCTGATATATCGGAAATAAGTCTGATATTAGATACTGATGCTATGGCACCACTGGTTTGTCCACGGAGAACCATTCCTTCTCTTACCCAACCATAATATTGTCCCTGAGCTTCATTAGAAAGAGAGAACGTATCAACATTTAATATAGTTGTTGTTGAAGAATATGCACCAGACAAATCTTGAGAATTATATGGATTTTTGCGGAAGGTTTTTGTTGGAGCATCATATGGTCCTTCTTTATGATTGGATTGTGCAACTCTAAATTGAACGAATGGATTAGATGAAAGAGTATTTGATCCCATGTTACCAGTGACAAGACTTCTTCCGACTACAGTCTCGCCAACCTCAAAAGTGCCAGAGGTCATTGTGATTTCCAATAATTTTGGCACACAATACTTAGAAACATTAACACCATCAAAGAATGCATATAATCTAGTAAGTGGTTTTACTTTTTTAGCAACAAACTCAATATTTCTAGATCTCATGAATGGAATGAGATCTCTACTTACAACCCTATCACCTACTGATTCGCGATCAAATTGTTCTGTTACGATAGTTCTAGTTCCAGTTCTATCATTAGTTCCAAATTGTCTACGTGTTCTAAGATTTTCTTCAACAGTAACATCAGTAACAGTTCTAGTTGACCAACTTACACGGTTTCCACGTCCCTCTCTAACAACGCTAGCACCACCACTAATAACTCTTTGTCTTGTGGATTCAACAACTTCAATGCCGACCCAATTAGTTTCCCATGAATTCCACAATATTGGACCAAATCCTGTTTGAGGATCTATAGTTCCACTTTCTACCATGTTGCTAAAGGTTGATGCATAATCACCTTCAACATCAATAATTTTAGCTTCTAATCTTGCAGTGTCCACCCAGTTATCACTTGCTGGAGTCAATTCTAATGTTCCAGTCCAAAAACTAACCAAGAAAGGAGTAACACTTTCAGCTCTTGTACCAAAACTTTGCTTAATATATTCAACTTCTGCGTAATCTAGGGTAATTATATCATTTTGTTTCCTTACATTATTACCTTCGATTGTTGCAAAATTTAAATCCGCAGTTGAGTCTATATCTATGACTGGACCAAAAATCATATCAACAGAATTAGTATAATGTCTTGGTCTTAATTCATTATACTTTCTATCAATCGAATTATTAAGTTTGAAAGTATCTTCTTGTACTAAGAAGTCATTAAAGTTATCTACAAAAAATCCAGACTTAAATCTATTTAAACCATCACTATCAGTAATAAGGAGATTAGCAGTTTCTTTTTCAAGAAGAGAAAGAGTTGTGTAATATTCAAGACTCTTAATTCTATTTTCAAGTTCTTTAATATCTTGCATTCTAAATCTTTTATGTTGCAAGAATGAAACTCTTGCATCCCTCACATTATAAAGATATGCTGGAAGTTCTACTCTGCAAATTTCAAGTGCATCATCGATTGGATCTGGTCTCTGAGGATTATCTGATGGAGTTCCATAAACAACTTGGAATTTTCCATTTTTTGATAAAAATACTCTATCAATTCTTCCTTGGTAATAAGAAATATTAGTTAGAATAGCTTCATCAGAAGCTAATGGATTTGCTGCAGATTGTCCAGACCCATTAAATTCTCTTCCAAAAAATTCAAGTGGAGATCTTGAATTTTCAGTCACTACATAACTGGAAACTCTAGGTCTAATATCAATAATATCAGAATTTCTAAAAACATCAATATTTTTAATTTCATCTGTGTAATTAAACTGTCTATATGAGTTAACAGTTGTTATGTCTCCATCATCTGTATTTGAGTATGATGCACTTTCAAAATAAATTTTTATTTGTTTTGATGGGGGTGAAGAATCACTCTTTCTCTTAATTGTTCCATGATCATAGAAAGTAATTTCTTGTCCTGTTTTAAATGTATAATTAGAAGAAATATTAAAACTAGGGGTAGATAGAGATGATACCAATGCACTAGAATTTGATTCTTCAAACTCTACAGTTTCTCCCTCTATTAATGAAATTTCATTTCTATAAAGAAAAGAAATTGTTGAATCATTTAATTTTTCTGCGATTATACAAACAGCACCACTTGTTTGTCCGACAAATTTTTCACCGATTAGCAATTCCGCAGTTGTTGTTGAATTTGTGTTAATCGATTGTAGTACAACTTGTGGGCAAGATGGCTCAGAAGTATCTGCAGATTCAAAAATTCCTTGAATTTCAATAACATCTGGAGTATTCAACGAGATAATTTCATCTTCAACTCTAACACCAAATGGGAAATTACCATATGTTAGTCCATTATTCAAAGTTGTTGAACCAGTTCCAGATCCAGCGAGTTTTGATTTATTTACAACAATAGAGTTGACTCTATTTTTAATTTTTTCCTTTGCTTTTGGTTTTATTTTTTTAAGTGTAGCGATCAAAGTCGCATCAGTGTCATTAGTTCCAAGATTACGAATTAATAAAGTTTTACCATTAGTTGAAATATCAAACTTATCTGATGATAATGCTTCTGTTGATCCGTCAGATCTGATTAATAAATATCTCTCTTCATCAAATGGTAAAAATGTTTCATTTGTCCCTGCTACTACCTGTGCAGACAATTCATTACTTGCAATATTAACACTGAATGTTTTTCTGATACTTAACGAAGCATCTGCAAGATCTACATTTGAAACATTTGCTTTAGGTAAAGGAGTAAACAGAGAATTGTCAGAAGAAGGAGCTAACTGAGTTGTAAGAACTTTTAAATCAGTTACATTTAAAGTTGCAGCAGGTAAAAATCCACTAGAAATTCCAGTAACCGCAGTTACACCAGATACAGTGACATGAGTTGTGCCTACACTAGTAACTCTAGCAACAATCGGATCACCATCTAATCCTGGAGTTGTGTCGCTGTATTGAATTAAATCATTTTCTTTTACAATAGTTCCTGGGAATAATGCGTTTGTGCTTCTAATGGTGCTAATTCCACCAGAGAGGGGACTTACAGTCGCAATACCTACAATAAATTTATTTGATTGAATTACATCAGCACTAAAGGTATTGATACCAGTTGTTCCATCGTTTGTTCCATATACTGATTTAATATCAGAAATGTTGTGTTCTGTAATTGCAATAGCAATTCTACCGTCAGCAATTCCATTAAAAATAAGTTGTTCATTAGGAATAAAAGTTCCGCTGGTTTCATATACAGTTATTGCTGTTCCAGCAGAAACAGCATGTCTTAAGAAACCAGTTGCTCCACTATTATCTCCCTTTACAAAGGTAGGAACTGTTAATGTTTGTGCTTGGTTTAAAGCAATATCAGTTGTTGTTTGTACATCATAGAGAGCAAGATTCCATTCATTTTCATCAGCATTAGAAAGACTATAAGAACCAGACTCTAATCTAAAATCATATACTCTTGCAACGCCAACTTCATTTCCGGGAAGGGTCTCTGAGCTACTACCAACTCTTTGATCTCTTAAACTTACAAAATAAGTATTTCCAATACCAATTGTGGGTGTTCTGTGTACTCTATTAATTCTTAAAGTAGGTCCAGTATTATAAATTATATTTTGATCTTCAATTATTCTAGTTGTTCTTGGTTTGTTTACGTCAAGATAAGAAACATTAGTGGTTTGGATTTCATATCCTTTAATATAAGCTTTTCCAGGGGAAATTTTATATAATGCAAGATCATCAGAAACAGTTACTCCACCAGAAGAAAATTGACCTACATTAAAAATACCACCATTGCCAAGATCATCATTTAAAGATTCTACGCAACTAACATCAAAAGCTTGTACATAATAATTTCCAGATTCATCAAAGGTCCTTCTTGCAAGAGTATCTGATAAATCATTAAATCCAACACTACCTCCAAAAATAGATGGTCTAATTTCATCTTGAAGTACACCATTAATTACTGTTGCAAGTAAAATAAAATTATCATCATTAAAATCATCAAGTGCTTTTTTAAACAAACTTGTGCTAATTTTAAGTCTATCTGCACCTGGTGCAGCATAATTATTAAATCCTTGAGAGTTGTCGTTGAGAGTCTCATCAAGATCGGAATTTATAATCTCTTCGTTTACAAATAATCCAATTCTGTAACTAGGACTGTTTGAATATTGATCAAGAATTAAAGTCTCTTTAGATACGTTAAGAAAATTTCCTCTAATAAAATAAACTCCATTATCTATCTGAAGTGCAGATCCTGTTGCTGCTGCATTCGTTTCTATTGTTGTTGCAAAAGGAGTTCCAGCGGCAATCGTCGTATTGCCTAATAAACCAGAGGTTATAACTTCACTAGATGAAAGTTGTTCGCCATCAAAAAAAGTTTGAGTTGAATTATTTCCAGTGCTGGAAGACAAATAGTTGATATAAAGAGTTAAAGTGCCATTTTCAGAGTCTTCTGGTAAAAGAACACTATCAACAAACGCAGTGACCCCGGATCTTTGTCCTGTAATTTTACCTCCAATTAATTGGTCTGCATACGCAGACACAGGAACCCCTTGAAAAGAATTTTCTAACTGAATGGCATAATATATTCTACTATATCTGATATTTCCTGGAATTACTTTAGCACCTTCTTTAAAGAAGTGTTGTCCAAATCTTTCAATTTGACTTTGTAATATGGATTGAAGAGAAGTTAGTTCTCTTGCCTGAACCGGATATCCAGGTTTAAATAATACCTTATGATAATCGTTTGTAGAATCAAAATCGTCAAAGTAGGGAGCTACATTGAGGTTCGTTTGTTGTGGCATAATTCTTTAGAACTGCAAAATAACTTTTATGTCTTCCTTTTGGTTTGACGATCTTGTTATAGATGGTCTGTTGTCAACGTAAATTATATTACCAGAGTGTTTCTTAACCTCTGGATTGGCAACACCACTCGTAAAGGTTTGTCCGAGATAGTATGTACGATTATTTATTACGGTAGATATACCGGAGAAGTTACTATCAATTGATAAATCAATGCCAGTCGTAGGCGTAATGGTTACTGCTCCACCAGTGCCAGGGGAAGAGGTAAACTCTTCTAAATTAAACCCATATGTTGGCTGAGTTTGTGCAGTTCCAACCGTATTAAATCCAGCAAGAGATCTATCTTGCCAATATTTAAGAACCCCAGTGTTTTGATCATAACTTACAACTCTACCAACTGCGGTTGTACCTGTTGATACAGTTTGGGTAAAATATGCATCTGCTGTAAAAGTAGCAGTGCTATATCCAGATCCAACTAATTTAAGAGCACCAAGAGCACTAACTTTATCTGCAGAAAGTACACTAGATGATCCAAATTGTTCTGGGTTTTCTACAACACCAACTCTTGCAATTTGATTTCCAGTTATAAAATCTGGATTATTATTATCATTTTCGATTCTAGAATAAAGCAAAACATTATACGCGCCAAGTTCTCTATAGATGTCTGCACCATGACCGCCTTGTGGAGGTATAATTACATCAAAACTTGGTCTTGTAGTTCCAGTTGGAACTCCCCCTGCTTCCAAATCAATGTTGCCGAAAGTATATCCAGATCCTTGATTTGAAACAGTAACAGAACTTACCTGTTGATTTCCATCAATTGTGATAGTGCATTCTGCACCAGAACCATCTCCTTTAATTGGAACGGAAGTATAAGTGGAATTAGCGGTTCCGAGACCAACACCTTTATTTGTAACTGTTACAATTTTAATTGATCCATCAACAGCATTATCTCTAACAGCCTCATTATCTGCTGCTGTTGCCCAATCATTGGGAACTGGCATGTAGTCTGTTGATTCAAATTTTGCGACATCACTTGGTTTAATTGTATAAAGATATTTCCACACATAACCATCGCCACTTGTCCCTGCGGATTTTGGTTCTAAATCAGTAAAAGTTGGCTCATCGAGAGAAGGTCTCCCAGAAAGATTATCAGGATCAATTCCGTTTTGAAGACAAATATAAACTCTAAAATCACTATTCATTACAAAATAAGTTGCAAGATATAGTGATGTTGATCCAGAAACTACAGCAGTATTTGATCTACTATAATCATGCCTATACATGTCATAAGTGGTTCCCGAAGACCAAGTTATCTTAGGTACAACTCTTCTGGCATCATCAGTATTAATTTTTTTCAAGGCAACCATTGTGTTCCAATAATCATTTTCCTGATCAAAATTATCTTTAGGTGAAGGTGGATCTTCATCCCAATCAGTCTGATAATCCGCAGGATTAGTCAAACCAATAAATGAATAATATGAATTGCTGGAGTTAGAAACTCCAGCAATGAAATTACCAGCATTTAATATTCTAATTTGATCAGTTATAATGGCAGCCATTTTTAAGACTTTTTTACTTATTTATTAGAGATTAAACCACATAATTTTTAAATTTCAAGAAGTTTGATCTTGTAACCATAGTTGAGGTTGAAATACCAGATCCTTCAGTCAAACCAATACCACCCTGAGTGTATGCAGAATATGAAGTAGATTCAGATCTTCCAGAAATATCAATTCTTCCCCAACTATAATTTCCAAAGAAATCTGAAGTTGTTATACCTGATGTAATGAATTGATCAACATCAACGGTAACTCTTCTAACATGAGTGGTGATTCCCTGAACACTGGTAGAGATAGAGACTGCGGTTCTAACTGCATATACATTATCTGCGAAGGATGTTCCTACGCCAACAGTGTTACCTGCAGGATCAAATGCAGTAATTGATGTTGCTCCTGCACCAATGTTAGAGTTTTTAACTACAAAGACATCATTTGCATTAAGGGAACTAATTGTAACTGCAGTTCCAGCAACTTTAGTATCTCTCAAGAATGAGTCAAACGGAATGTGAATGTCAAAGATTAGTGATGTAGTGCCAACTCCAACATTTGTGGTTCCAAATCCAACAATAACACCACTATCACCAGAATATGAAACAACACTAACCTCCTCTTCAGTATATGATGGTGGAGCAACAAGAACTGGTGGAACACTTGTATTTGTATATCCAGTTCCAGCATTAGATAGTGTGATACTAGTAACAACACCTGCTGTAATTGATGCAGTTGCTGTTGCTGTGGTTCCTAGTCCAACAGATTGTGCTGTACTTCCAATTGTTACTACAGGAGCAGATGTATATCCAGAACCTCCATCAGAGATTGAGATGGAAGATATGGTTCCAAGTCCAGAAACTATTGCAGTGGCAGCTGCTGCAGTTTTTGATTCTTGAGATATGAATTTAATCTTATTTTGGAATGTAAGACTTGTATCATTTTCATTTTGAGAGTTAAATATGGGTCTTACGTTATCAACATAAATTGCCGTTGATCCAACACCAACTGACTTAGTAATATAAGCACTTGGATTGATAACAGGTTCATAAAGCTCTCTGCTCTTACCAACGGGAATTTGGTCAATGAAAACATCTTCAGTTTGTCTACACCAAATAACTGGTCTTTCTAGAGTAACATCATCAGTATTTCCAGGTCCTAAGTATGGGTTAGTTCCAACTATATCTGTGGATTTGACCTGATCAACAACTCTTTCATCCTCATCCAGAGAAGATGCTTGTCCAACAGACGCATCATGCATAATTTGGAGGGTGTCTCCCTTCTTAACTGTTTCGATGATATTTCTAAAGATAACATCAGAATCACCCGACCCCTTATAGAATAAAATGTTTATAATATCACCAACTTTAGGTGCTTCAGTAAATGTTATGATACTTCCACCTTTGAACGTATAAGATTCACCGGGAACTTGGAGTATATCATTTACAAATATAAGAAGAACATCTTGAACATCAATCTTTGATCCTTTTCCAGAAACAATAGAAATAGAGTCTCCTGCTAGAGAAAGTGGGAAGTTCTTTCTGGATCCATTAATGAAATTCTCGACATTATCGAGTTGTTGTAATTCTCCAACAGACCATCCAGAGAAGGAGTCATTAAAGACTTGATCTATGGTGAGTTTAAATTCATTTGCAGTCGAGAATGATGATGTTGTTGGTATTCCAGTGAGTCCACCAACTGGAACTGTCAATATTTCACCATTACCAAATCCAT
>Ga0208666_1000806_pt1 | contig 14368 bp, 3 predicted proteins | sample 5B_taG_FD_184078 | JGI IMG/M metagenome (GOLD analysis project Ga0208666, IMG submission 184078) | Marine viral communities from the Subarctic Pacific Ocean - 5B_ETSP_OMZ_AT15132_CsCl metaG (SPAdes) (version 2) | ecosystem: Environmental > Aquatic > Marine > Oceanic | place: Pacific Ocean...
AAGATCGGCCTATGCCGTACTATCTATGACTGAATCGCCCGAAGAAGTGGCGAAAGTGCTTGGTGGGTACTACGGTTACGATTTTTCTCCTGTTGCACAGGAGCTTGGTAGTTTTGGTGGCAAACTTCAAACAGGAGCACAATCTCCCGAAGAGTTTCATTCGTTTATTGAACCCATCTTACAAGAGCAAATACCGTATCTACAGTTGACTCGCGGACTAAACTACCAAGAAGCGTTACAAGCGTCATTTAACGAAGACCCAATGATACAAGCACTGTATGGTAAGTACGGTGTTACTCCCATGCGTCAAACAGACGATGGGTCTACTTATCTATACGACCCGTTTTCTTATTCAGAAATACGCACAAAAGAAGTAAAAGATAAGGACTTTGAAAAAGCAATAAAGATTGTGGGGTCTATCGCGGCTGCATATTTTGCCCCTCAACTATTACTACAAACAGGTCTGTTTGGTGCCCCCGCCGTAGCTGCTACTGCCACCACCGCTGCTTCTTACTCCGCGACTCAAATAGCTGCCGCCAGCGCAATTACTGCTGGAGCCACTACCGCAGTGCAAGGTGGTGATTTTGAAGACATACTAAAGAGTGCAGGGCTAGCCTTTGCCGGTGCTACTGTTGCCGATAAATTAAGTAGTGCGAAAGCAGCCGCAACTCCCGGCACCGCTGAACACCAAGCAGCTATAAAGGCAGGTTCTACCGCTGCACAACTTACAGCGGCATACGACACAGCTAGAGTGCTTTATGCAGGCACGCAAGTAGCTTCTGGTGCTATCAGCGGTAATTTAGCTAGTGGAGTTCTTGCTGCTTTTGGCCCCAGCCTTACCACTACAGCGTTAGACAAAGTAGGGCTTAATTCTGAAGCGTTAGATAGGTTGGGAGTAAACCAAGACGATCTTGTTGCAGGGTTAGTTAAAACCCAAACAGCCTTAGCGCAAGGAGCAGATTTATCGACTGCATTGGGTGCAGGTCTAGGCGCTTATGTAAGTGCTGGCGGAGGTATACCGGGGCTTAGTAAAGATGCTTTTCTTAGCAAGATGGGGGAAGTGTTACGTGGTACACGCGATGCAGTAAACAGTGCTTTCGGCGCAGAAAGTGACTCAGACGATGTGCTTGCTGATAAAAACTTACTAGCAAGTGCAGATGCAGATTATTTTAATCAGTACGACTACGGGCCAGAAGGTGTCTTATCGGACTACACTAGAAATGCGAACTTACCAGAAGAATTATTAATAGATACTGACAGCACATCTGTTAATTGGCGGCTTCAAAATGATGGAACTTTACTAGATACTGAATCTGGCTATCTAATCGACCCCACAAAAAACCCAGAAGCTATGGCGTTGGTGCTAAAGCTAGGGCACAACTTAGATTATAGCCAGCCACAGATAGACGCAATGTTAGATGGCTTATCTGGGTACTTAGGAAACGTATCACTTTCAGAACTAAAAGCCGCAACGGTTCCAGAGAAGCTGCCAGAGCACTGGCGAATGGCTTTTGGCAGTTACGAAAACCTATTTCAAGCCATAGATAATGGCATGTCTATGGAAGACATAAGAGCAGAGATAGATGGAGTGCCCTATAACCCAGATATAGGGTTAGGTATAGCACCTACAGGTATGGCGGACACGTCTGGTATAACCGCAGATCAACGTGCTTATTTGGTTGGTAACGCTATAGATACTATAGCGCAGAGTATGTATGAAGAAGACCAAGCTAGCGGAGGAGATGCTACTAGCGCGGATGACTTCAGAACCGAAGCCGCTGAAACCTACCAACAGCTACGAGATGACGGTTACTCGCACCTACGAGTAATGGAAGAAATGGGCATGGATACCTCTGGCCGCGTGTTAGATGCAGCCCGTGCTCTTGATACTGCTCGACTAGAAGAGCTACGTGACGGAGATGATCGTGAAGCCTACTTACGTGCGCTAGGTTCAGTAGACGAAACTACAGGTCGTTACCATGAAAACGGACTCTACCAAAATGGTGTAGAGCAGGCTTTCAGTATGTACGACCTTGCAAAGAATGCTCTTGAAGCAGCAGAAGAAACAGGCGACGACAAATGGATTATAGGCACCGCTGTTGCACTAGAAGCGGGTACTGAGATAGCACAGTCGTTTTTGGGGTTAGCAACCCTAGTCGGGTATGACCCAAGCAATACCGAAATCGGTAAGACACTAGACGCAATCACTAAAATGGCTGGAGATAGTAAGCCAGAAGACTACAAAGCGGGCTTAGAAGACATTCGTAATCGTATACAAGCCGCTAAAGACAACCTACCAGAAGACGCAGGTTGGCAAGATAGCTTTTTTGATGTAGGAGCAGCTATTTTTGGCGCTGCTGTAGATAACCCCACAGAATTTCTTGTTGACTACGTAGCCAAAGAGTTTGTACAAGAAACCGTGCCGTTTGCCGTAGGTGGACTAGGTTTCGCAGGAGCAAAACTATCTTCCGCAGCTCTCAGAAAATTTGGAGATGATGCGGCTAAAAAGATAGCCGATAACATGAATGCGTCTAAGATTGCTATGGATGCCACATTGTTAAGTGATGTAGCAGAAGCAGCGGGGGGTTCGGCTGGTGGAGCATATGAAGATGCACATGCTACATTCATAAGAAAGCGCCAAGAAGAATACGCACGTATAGCAGAAGCAACAGGACTACCCGCACGAGAAATCAGTGACGTAGACTTACAAGAAGCCGCAGAATTTGCCACAGACGTGGCACAAAAAGCAGGAGCTATGGGCGCTGTTATGGCGCTTACCGCGTCTGAAGTTCTTGGAGGTAAGCAGTTAGCAGAGTCTCTGTTTGGGCCTAGAGCAAATAAGGCTGCTGTAAGCGCAATGGAAGAGTTTGCTTCTAGGGTAGAAAGAACTGCTAGCGGTGCAACAAGAGAAGGGTTGCTTGAAGGACTAGAAGAAGGCGTTGTTCAGTACGTTACTGATATGTCAATACTAGAAATTGACCCTGATAGAGACGTAAAAGCTAACGTAGCAGAAAGCTCCATAATTGCAAAAATTGTCGGCACTGGCGTAGGTGGAGGACTTACAGGCGCTGCCGAAATATCGGATGTGGTTGCTAACATAGCAAAAAGCACTTCCGCACAAGTCCAAAAAACAATTGCAGATGCGAAAGCAGGTTTAATAAATGCCTCAGAAGCAGAAGCTAAACTCGCTGAATTTGGTATAACCAGTGATGGATTCGGTGGGGTACAAACAAGTCTAATGAATGATGCGTTTGACGCAGCCTACACTACTACGTCAGAAGCAAAAGAAGCCTTTACCGCAGCAAACCCTAACTACGACCCCTCCGATGCCGATTTAGCTAGATATACAGGTAACAAGCCTGATACCGAATTAAATACGATGGTGGACGAGTTTGTAGACAGCCGGTATGTAGACGCTCAAGAGATTATAGACGCTGCGGCAGCGGAAGGTATTACGCTAACTGAAGACCAAGTAAGTGATTTTGTGGGGCAAAAGTCTGTAAATGCTGACTCAGTTATAGACTACATAATAGATGGCTTTGTTGACCAACAAACAAAAGACGATGAAGGCACTGATGATACTGGTGCTGATGCTGGTACTGATGCCGGTACTGATGCTGGTGTAGATGCCGGTACTGATGCTGGTGTAGATGCCGGTACTGATGCTGGTGTAGATGAAGGTGTAGATGGTGGTACTGATGCTGCTGTTGTAGATGGTGGTACTGATGCCGGTGTAGATGCTGGCGGTACTGATGCCGGTGTAGATGCTGGTATAGATGACGGTACTGATGATGGCGGTGTAGATACTACCGAAGATGAAGATACTACCGAAGATGAAGATACTACCGAAGATGAAGATACTACCGAAGATGAAGATACTACCGAAGATGAAGATACTACCGAAGATGACGATACTACCGAAGGTGAAGATACTGCTCCTGTAGATACAAGTGATATAGACAACGCTGAAACTGTTACAGACACTTCCGGCACTGACTTAACTACAGACGATTCAGCCGTCTCTGCAATTGACCCAAACATTCGTGGTATAGCAGGGGCAGACCTATCTAAGTTATACGAAGGTGTAACTCTAAACGACGACGGCTCTTACACATGGCGGGGGATAAATATGACCCCCGAATCTATGGCGCAGACGATTGCTAATAGCGATCCTAGCATGTTCCCCGAAAAGCCAGACCGCTTAGACACTATAGAGTCCAACCTCACAGGTAGCTTATCTGCTGTAGAAACTAACTTACTAGAACAAATAGCAATTAATGAAGAAGCTGGGTTAGGCCGCGATAAAGCTCTTGCTGAAGCAATAAAAACTGTATCTAGCAATCTAGGCATTACAGAGACCAACTTAAAAGAAGCTATAGCAGCAGGTGATTCGGCATTATCGGATGAGATTGGTGATCTTTCTGACCGTGTAGGCACTGCTGCTACTGACGACGAAGCTGCAACAGGGCTATATGCAGAGGTAGATAAAACAAATACCGCTGTAGATGACCTTGCTAGTGAGTTAGGTGTAACAAAAGATGAGCTTCTTGACACCATAGGCCAAACAGAAGAAGACCTACTTACGGCACTTGGCGAAACAGAAACAGCGTTAACTGGTGAAATAGACACCATAGCCGCAGTGCTAGGTAAGCCTGCTCAAGACGTAACGTCTGCTGACGTTGACTTTGTTACTGACCTTATTGCACAACAAGAAGCACTGGCTGACCCGTCCACGTTTGCGTTCACTGAAGAGCAGTTAGGTTATGACGTTACGGGCGACGGTATAATCGACATAACAGATCAGCAAATGTTGGAACAAGTGCTTGCTGGTGAAACAACATTAGACCCACTTACCGACAATCGTTTCGCTGCAACGGGTGTGTTCGCCTCACAGTTACAGCAACAACAAGAACTGCAACAGCAGCTAGAGCAACAGCAACAACAACAGCAACAACAACAGCAGCAAATGCAGCAACAAATCCAACAACAAATACAACAAGAAGCCGACCAAAATAGGCAAAGAGATCTTTTTGGGTTACTTGCTGGAGCTAGTGATCTTACGGGACAAAAAGTCACTGTAAATCAATCCCCATTAGCGCAAATTGGCTACACATATGACATTGGTAGTGGCAGTATATTTGGGGGTGGTGATAGAGCTAATTTTTATGAGGGGCTGTCTCCTTATGGCCCTACCATAGCTCCACGCCGTAGTCCTACTGGGCCACCGACACGACGTAAACAGGGTGGTATAATAGAATCTAATAACGAGTTACTACGACTGTTAGGAGAAAGCTAATGAGCAGTTGGTGGGATGATTTTACAGGTGTATTTAAGCAAGGACTTAGTGGTAAAAATCTAGGTACGATGCTTGGTACAGGGATAGCGGGATACGCAATAAATAAGTCTGGGTTATCTAGCCCAAATGTTCCTGTAGTTGGCTACCAAGGCACTGTTCCAGAGTATACCGCTGTGCGAGAACGTGTGCCTATGCAGCAAGATCCTAATCGTCGCCCCGGATCAGGTGGTAGACGGTACTTTAGCGATATGATGTATGCAGATCGTCCCGAACGCCAACCTATGACCGTGGCTCAAGCCCGCGCAAAAGCGCAAGAACAAGCGCAAGGCATAGCAGCCCTACAAGCACCCAGATTAGATGAAAAGCCTATGATGGCTACTGGGGGCATTATTGGTATGAATACGGGCTATTACTTAGGTGGTATTACCGATGGTATGGCTGACAAAGTACCTGCTAGAATCGACAATGGGCAAGAAGCACGGCTTAGTGACGGGGAGTTTGTCATACCTGCTGATGTGGTTAGTCATCTAGGCAATGGCAACTCAGAAGCTGGCGCTAAACAACTGTATGAAATGATGTCAAGAACTCGTAAAACGCGCACGGGTAACCCAAAACAGGGTAAAGAAATTAACCCTAGAAAGATGCTACCGGCATAGAGGCAGATATGTACAAGTACAATGAAGGTGGAGTAACGGCAACACCAACACAAGACCCAAATGTAGGGCAGCAAACAGGTACTTCTGATTCTTTAGCTCAATATGCTGGGGATTACGTCACTGGGATGCTTGGCAAAGGGCAGGCTGTATCCGACATGCCTTATCAGGCGTATATGGGGCCGTTATCTGCCGGTGCTTCTGATGTGCAACAACAAGCCTTTACTGGGCTAGCCAACCTATCATTGCCTAGCACTTCAGCTACATTTGATGCTGCAACCGCACAGTCGTATATGAATCCTTATATAGAGGGTGCTTTGAACCCTCAACTGCAAGCGGCACAGCGGCAAGCAGACGCACAGAGGTTGGCGAGCGCAGCTAAGATGGGTCAAGTAGGTGCCTTTGGGGGGTCTCGACTCGGCTTGGTAGAAGCAGAAGGACAACGTAACTTAAACGAACAACTAGCAAACATACGTGCAACGGGTTACTCCCAAGCGTATGACAGAGCCAGAGATCAGTTTGCTGGGGACAGAAGGTACGGCTTAGAGGGACTTGCTGCACAAAGAGCTGGTGGCGCAGAACAACGCGCAATCGAAGCTGAAGGTATTGCTCAAGATTACGGGCAGTTCCGCGAAGAGCGCGACTTCCCATACAAGCAATTAGCTTTCCAATCATCCTTGTTGCAAGGACTTCCAATAGCAGCGCAAAGCTACTCTTACTCACAACCTTCCACACTAAGCACTATTTTAGGTGAAGGCAGCGGGTTGTTGAAGTTGCTCGGTATAGGTGGTGATTCTAGCGGCAAGAAAGAAGGTGACGGTGGGGGTGATAAGTAATGCTAGGTGACCAAGGTATAGCTGGCGAGATTCAGCGTAAAAAAGAAGCCTACCAAGGCAACCCACAAGCCCTTCAGCAGCAATACCAACAGAGTCAACAGTTGGTAGACCTCCTCGCACTGCAACAACTTAAGTCTGAGAAAGAAGCTGCTGCACGCCAGATGCAAATGCAGATGCAACAGAACCCTGCGACTATCGCACAACAACGCGAGCAAGAAGTGCTCGGCATGATTAAGCAAGAACAAGGCCGAAACTTGGGCGATGTTGCAAAACGCACCGCCGGTACGTTGGATCAGATCAATAAAAGCGCACAACGAAACGTGCAGCGCACGGCTAAACAAGGTCTGCCTACTATGGGTGGCCCACAGATGGCTGCTGGCGGCATTGTTGGGTTTACTAACGGCGGTGGTGTCACTGACGATGAAATTGATGAGTATCTAGCACGTAACCCTCTTGAAGAGTATCTACCTAGAAAAGTGATCGCCGGTAGAATTGCTAGTGCAAAAAGAGCAGGCACTTATGTAGGTGGTACACGCGCACGGCTAACCGATTCCGCAAAGAAAAAAGTACCCGCAGCGATAGCAGCAAAAGCAAAAGGTTTTCCCAACGAACCAAAAGAAGAACCAAAGCCAGACCCAGAGCCAGAGCCAGAACCTACTGAACCTGTAGATCAAACACCCTACGGCACTGCATTAGCCGAAGTCTTGCAGGCGGGGCCAAAAGACAACCAACTAGACCCCAATCTTGCCGTAGGAAAAAGGGAAACAGAATCTAAAGGTAAGCTAACAGGCATATTAGACGGTATGAATGTTAGTCCCGAACAAATGGCGGCAAATAGAAAAGCTGCTATAGATGAAGCTGACACGCTAACAGGACGTTCTGAAGGCATAGCAGCACTTAAAAAACAAGAAACAGAACTAGCTGACTTTGACAGGCGGTACTCAGACCCCGACCAGCTACAATCACAAGCCCTTATGGCAGGATTGTTAAGTGCAGGGTCTGGCCCTCTAGCTCGTGCTGGTGCGGGCATGTTCAATGCAGAAAGAGAGCAAGAACGACAATTACGCAACATGCTCAAAGGCAGACAAGAACTTGGGCAAAAAAGGATAGACTTTACACGACTAAGTGGCGCAGAAGTATTACAAGAAGCTGCTAAAGTTCGTGAGCAAGACAGGTCAGACCGTCGTGCTGCTATGACCGCATACAGCACTTTAAGTGCTTCGGAACAAGCAAGACTTGATGCAGAGTCAAACAGGCTAGTAAGTATTGCTCGCGGTAACCAAGACGCACGAAGTGCTAGCGAAGCTCGGTATGTAGATATGCTGACCAGTTTAGCAGAGTCAGAACGTCGTAGAATTGATTCTCTTGAGGCTAGGCAGCAAGCGGGTACATTAGACGCAATTACAGCAACAGCAGAAATGCAAGAAATACGTTCTAAAATACTAGCGACAAAGAAAGAAGCCGAGACATTGCTACTGGAAAATGACCCAGAATATCCAGCAATTGTTCGGGCAATACAGAAAGCGCAAGAAGACGAAGATGATGAAGATTTAGCAGCAGCAAAAGCTGAACTCAGTAGATTAAAAGCAAAAGCAGCTTCAGACGCTACTGCACTGGGTGTTTCTGAGCTAGAGACTAAACTTGATACATTAGAAGAAGCGTTAGGCGGTTTAATTTCTCCCTCTACCTCTGCAAGTCCGCCTACTATAACAGCTAGCCAAATTAAAAGCGCACGGCCTTCGTAGGACAACTGCATGGCGTTACAAACCCTCACGCTACAAGATGGTAGAACTCTTGAGGTTGACGCCCCTATCGGTGCAACTAAAGAAGAGTTAGCACAAGCAGCAAACCGCGAACTTGCTATGGGTGTTGGTGACCGACGCCGAATGCTCCGAGCGCGTGAAAGAAGCGCCGCTGAAGAAAGACTTATCAGCGCAAGAGAAGCCGCAGAGGAAGCTGCGCTCATAGCCAGAGAAAGTGATCGCACTTCCTTTACCAGAGGCTTAGACATAGGTACAGACCTTGTAGCACAAGCTACAGGCTCCTCATTAGAAGGTATAGGCGGTCTTCTAGGGCTTGAGGGATTAGAGCAATACGGTGCCGAAGTAGCCCTTGAAAACGAAGCTGACATACAACGCAAGTCTAGGTTCCAAACCCGATTCGACGATATTGAAGGTATTGGAGACTTTGGCTCTTATCTAGCCGGTATCGCTGGTGAGTCCTTACCCGCTATGGCTGCGGGTATTGCTGGCGGTATTGGTGCCGTTGCTACTGCCCCTGCTAGTTTAGGTGCAGTTGGTGTTGGTGCGTTAGGTGTTGCTGGTGCCACTACCGCAAACGTACCGTTTTTCTACGGCATGAACCGTGAGCGTCAGAAAGACGCTATAGAAGCTGGACTTAGAACTGAAGTAGACGAAGGTGCGGCTTTCTTTACAGCACTGCCTCAAGCACTGCTCGACGGTATTGCTGATCGCTTGCTGGTTGGTGGACTGCGAATTACAGACGAAGCTATCCGTGCAGGGGGTTTGTTTACCAGAGCCAGTAAAGGAGCTACAGCAGGTACATTAGTAGAAGCCCCTACTGAGATGGGCCAACAATTACTAGAACGTGCTCAAGCAGGACTACCCCTAGATAATGAAGAAGCACTCGCAGAGTACCGTGAAGCTGGCATTGCCGGTGGTTTGTTAGGTGGATCTATCCGAGGCACCGCCGCTACTATTGGTGGTGACAGCGTAAGACAAGCAGAAGAACGTGCAAAAGCTCAAAGAATTGCAGAGCTGCCCACTGTAGAAGAAGGCAGAGCACAAGGGGAACTATTCCCTGTTGCTGAAGGGCCACGAGAAGTAACTCCTGTAGAAGAGACTCCTACGCCTGTTGAAGTCCCAGATACGCAACGGGACATGATTGATGAACTTGAAACGGCGCAAATAGAACAAGAAATTGCCGCTGAAGAAGAAACAGCGCGTACTGAAGAGCAAAAAGAAGAGCGAAAACGTATAGCGTCAGAACAGGAAACTCTTACTGGCGAACTAGACACCATACAAGCTAAAGAATCTGAAGAGCGTCGTCGTGAAATTTTGCTAGATGTAGTAGAAAACCAACCGACACGACAATACAACACTCTACAAAAAAGGTTTTCTCGTGCGTTAGAAGCAGCGGGTATAGCTAATACACAGCCTACAGAGACTGAAACTGCCACTATGCAACGAGTTATAGATGTCGCTCGTGCAGAACCTGTACCTGTGGAGGCTGTACCTGCTGACTCAGATGTCAGTGCTATAGAAGCGCAAATACCTGAAAGGCGCACGGCTCCTGAAATTAGTGACACCACTAAATTACGTCAAACATCTCTTGAAGGTCTTGGGCGTAGGGGGCAACGCACCGAGGCAGAGCCAGAGCCAGCTTCTGAACCTCGCCCTGTTACTGAAGAGGATCTTACAACTGCGGGGTTCAAAAAGAATGCTGCAATACGACAACGTGTTACAGGTAAGGATCTGAACGACCCCGGAGTGCAAGCAGACCTCACAGAAACAGCAAATCAATTCAAAGAACCAAAAGTTAAAGAGGGCGTAACTCGCCTTTTGGAAGGAGTGCCTAGTGAGCAACGTGGTTTATTTGACCCAGCCGAAAGACCAGCCGAAACAGAAGCAGGTAGAGTTAGCGTTCAAGGTGATACACCGAGCGATGCAGACGCGCAAAGAGCAGTTGATCCCACCGTCACTCAGCCATCTGACGGACTACCAGTGGACACTGCTGGAAGAGGCGCTGTGGGAACTGCTGGAGGAGCAAGAAGAAAGCGTCGTACATTAGTACAGAGAACAAGAGACAAGATTAAAATGAAAACGGCAGGGGCACCCACCCTGTCTCAGCCCGATGCCGAAACTGGTGAAATCACTGTTACGTTTAACGACGGTGAAACTAGGACGATGAAGGTAGAAGACGGGTTGTATGTCGCCACCGATAGACCCGACCCAGAAGGTAGGATTCTTGGCAGTACACCTAAGAAGGCTGTAGAAGCGTTACAGAAACAACGTAAAGGGCTAGAGCTGCAAAAAGAAGCAAGCAAACGTATCGGCGTAACTAAGACCAAGCGGAAAGCCCCTGCACGACCCAAGGCAAAGGTAGCCGAAGAACCAAAGGTAGATAAAAAGAAAGAAGCCGCAAATAAGAAAGCAGTCACAAAAGAACGTAACGAGTTACGCAAGAAACTTATAGCTGACGGTGCAGATCCAGCAGACGCAGCAGCAGTTGCACGACAAGAAGTAGAAGATGCTGCAAAGTTTTCTACTGAACCACCAGAGCCACAAAGTGTAGGAAAACAACAAGAAGATAAAGGGTTCCCTACATCACGAGAGTTAGAACAAGGGCGTACTGCACAAGAGTTAACAGCAGAGCGTGACCGGCTGTTGAAAGAAACAGTTGGGGGCACATTATACGACGCTGTAAAGAACGTAGAACGTAACGCAAATAGCAAAGCTGAAGCCTTTATCGCGAACAAAGTAGCAGCGTTAATGAAGCGGTTAGAGCGTGCTGGCGCTAAATTTAACTACGCTATAGCAGATATAAAAGGTAACCAAGAAAGAAATGGTATATCGGGTCAAACCCTCTTCCCACTTAGAGCAAGAACTGGGTCTATAACTGAATATACAGCAACTGTTCGTTTGACCCTTACCAACGATGCAACAGCAAGACATAACGGAGTAAATCATAGGATTCTTCTGCATGAAGCAATACATGCTGTAACTCTTGTATCTCTTAAACTAGCCGCAGACCCTACATGGGCTAAGGCTAATAAAGGATCTAAGTTACTTAAAGACGCGCAAGATTTACAGACGCTTACCGAAACAATACAAAACCACTTAAAAGAAAAACTAGAAACCTACGAGAAAGGCTTGGGAGGAATGTCTTCGTTTGAATTTGAAGCAGTTAAGAAATTTAACAACGCTGTTGAAGACGCTGATGAAGTTCTGGCATGGGCGTTGACTGATAAAGACATGCAAAATCTTTTAGCTAAGATCCCTTATGATAAGGACACCGGAGTGGTAGGTGATGCTAAAACAGCGGCAGAGCTAGCGTTCGCACCTCAAAAAGATAAACCGTCACTGCTTTCTGAACTGTTTGACAAAATACGCAAATTGGTAGGGCTTGCTCCTAAAAACTCTAAGCCCGAAGAGTACACCGCGTTTACTGAACTGCTGCGTATTTCAGATTCTTTGTTAGACCCAACGCAAGAAAATGTAGAGGTGTTAGGGTCAATCAATGATAAAGATGGGCAACAGGTGAGTTTTTATGCGTCTTTACGAAAAGATGATGCCTTTACAAGCCGTAACGAAACCGAGGCTCGCAATGCCTTAGATAAGGGCATCAAGAGTGTGCCGATTCTGAACTCAGACGGTGCAAAACGTATTGCTGATACCGTGTCTGACGTATCGCTACCGCAAGCGGCTAAGGATTTTGTCTTAGGTATATTAAGTCTTAACGGCCTAGAGATGGTTGCTAAGAAGTATGTGCCGAAGATAACCGAGCTACGAAAACTTGTCCTTGAAGAAGGTGGGCGGTTGCTAGAACTCAAGCGACCTATAGACACTGCCGTAAGCAAAATATCTGCGTTTGCAAAAGCAAACAAAGAGAAGGTAATTATCCTAAATCGGCTTATGCCGTACAGCTCTCTAGTCGGCGTAGACCCGTCTAAACTTAGAAGTGATTACGATGGTGACGCTGAAAAGCAAGCTGAATGGGACGCTATGCACGAGGGGGATTGGAAAAAGTTAGGGAAAGAAGGTCAAGCGGTATACAAGCAGGTACGCAATATCTACGCCTCGCTATTCAACGAAGTGGGTAGAGCAGTGCAGTCCCGCCTAGATGCTACTGACCTAGATCCGAATGCCAAGAGAAGCATTTACGACGAGCTTATGAATAAGCTGTACAAAAAGGCCACGATTGACCCGTTCTTCCCCTTACTGCGAGAGGGTGAGTATCGTCTGGAGTACACAGCAACAGATCCTGAGACCGGACAGCTAGAGTATTACACAGAGAATTTTGAAACTAAGAGCGCAAGAAAAGCTGCTACACAACAGTTAATAGACATGGGTGTTGACCCAGACAAGATAAATGCGTTTCAAAACATCGACAAAGCGAACTACCGTGATGCTCCTGCCGGTTCGTTTGTAAATAACGTGTTAGGTGTATTAGGTAAGAACGGAGTAGATTCGACAGTACAAGATGAAATCATAAAATTGTTCCTAGATACGCTGCCAGAGCGTTCGTTTGCACAGTCATTCCGAAGACGAGAAGGCTATCGCGGCTTCATTGGTGACCCAAGGCTATTACGCGAAGAAACATACCCAAATCACGATATGGTCAAAGCATTACGAACCAGAAGTGCGTCTATAGCACGGCAGATTGTACGTTTAGAGTACGGGTCTAAGTTCCAAAAGCTACAGCAAGAGATAGAAGAAGACCTAAAAGCGTTACAACAAGATAACAAAGCAGATGAAAAGACTAAAGAGATCGCTTCTCAGTATGTGAGCGAAGTGCAGAAGCGCGTCAAGTTTGCTAAGAACCCTGACGTTGAAGATTGGGCTAAGAACCTTACAACTTTTGGCTTTACCATGACCTTGGGCCTCAACGTATCGTCCATGCTAGTCAACTTCTCGCAGCTACCGATGGTGATTGCACCGCACCTAGCAGGTACACGCGGTGCTGATGGTGAACTGTTTGGGTTCAAAGAAACTACTAAGGCCATTGGAGAAGCTGTTCGACTGTTTAGAAATGCAGGTCTAACTGACGAGCGATACAAGTACGTACCCTTTGTGAAGAAACGCCAAGCCATCATGGATATGATTGGCGAAGATGGTGTCGAAAAGACAGCCGTAGGATCAGCTCCGTCATTAGATAACTATGACTTTGACTCAAAGGACATGCCACCAGAAATAAAAGAGTTCAAGGTCTTGGTCGAAGTCGCAGCGGAAAGCGGCCAGCTTAACCGTTCTATTGTTTACGACATGCTTGATCTGGAAGAGATCGACAGTGTGCGCGGTAAAATCGGCGCTGTATCTGGGTTCTTGTTTCACCACGGTGAGCGCATGACTCGACAGGTTGCACTGGCTGCTTCTTACCGCTTGATGTTGAACTCCATGAAGAAGGCTGGCAGAAAGATAGACAACGCTGCCATGCGTGAAGCAGCGCAGTTTGCTGTCTACGAAGTCGAGCTTACCAACGGTGGCACAGCCGCAGCATCTGCACCGAGACTCGCACAGGCAGGGATAGGCAAGGTTGCTTTCTTGTACAAGCGATACGGCATACAGATGATGGAGCTGCTAGGCAGTCTTATCAATGACTCCATCCGAGGCACAAAAGCAGAGAAGCAAGCTGCACGCTATCAATTTGCAGGGGTGCTTGGTGGATCGGCTGTAGTTGCTGGGGCACAGGGGCTTCCTTTCTTTGGCGCAGTGGCGCTTGTGTACAACACGTTGAAGGGTGATGAAGACGAAGAGCTAGACACAGTGGTACGTAAGGCCATAGGCGAAGGATTCTATGGTGGTATAGGTAACTACCTCTTGAGTGTAGACGTAGCTAGCCGT
>Ga0208666_1000810_pt1 | contig 14336 bp, 17 predicted proteins | sample 5B_taG_FD_184078 | JGI IMG/M metagenome (GOLD analysis project Ga0208666, IMG submission 184078) | Marine viral communities from the Subarctic Pacific Ocean - 5B_ETSP_OMZ_AT15132_CsCl metaG (SPAdes) (version 2) | ecosystem: Environmental > Aquatic > Marine > Oceanic | place: Pacific Ocean...
GCTCCTAGTGGTACAAAACCACCTTCTCTATAATCTTTTTCTAAGCCACCCATATCTATCATGCCACCTTCTGCATATCCTGGTAGGCTAGCTAATCCACCATCAGCAGCATAGAAAGATCTTTGTACTGCAGATTTAGGAGGCATAAAATATAATGCAGATTGTGTTGGATCTGAATAATAATCTTTAGCTTGTTGTCTAATGTTTGCTACCATTGGCTGTACACCTGTAACAGGTACACCTTCGTCAATTTCTTCTTCATCATCACCACCCATAAAGAATGGTGCAGCTATACCTGCAGCACCTAAACCTGTTAATGCTGCTCTACCTAAACTAAAATTACCTTCAGGATCTCTTACTAATGGTGCAAGTAAACTACCTTTATCAAACAATCCTTTAGTTTTTGCAAATAATTTAGTAAAATTACCTAGACCACCACCGCCTCCGAGTGCGCCTCCAGCTAAATAAGCTCCACCACCAAGTAAAGCCAGTTTACCTATTGGTGATTTAACAACTTTTTTTACAGCACGTTTAGCTTTTTTTACAATCTTACCTAGAAAATACCCTTGTCTCGGCTCGTCTAGTGTCATGATACCACCGCCAGCTCTAAGTTGTCTTTCCATATTCATTCTTGAAATTGCCATAGTTTGTCCTTTTTAACGTCTTTTTATCCTATAATCAACATCTAGTTAAACCTGTTTGCTGCGATCTGATTGTCAATAAACATTTGTTCATCATCTGATATAGGTTCATTATTTTCTATCATGTTAGTATAGTTATCCATCTGACCTGTAAAATCAGATCTAGCAAATGGAGAATCATAATAAGCATTTGTTCCTGTCAAACCTTGATTTGTAACTGGAAGTTTTAGTAAACGATTATTTGGATTGTCAAAAGAAACAATGTTTGGTTGAGTATCATCATCTTCGTCATCTAGAAACTCATTGTAGATATCTAAATAATTTGGATTAATACTACTAAGACCACGCATATCGTATGTCGGTTGGTTATATCTTTTACCATAACCTAGTCGTTGTCCAATATTTCTAATTATATTTCCTAAAAATCCGCCACCCGTAAAAAGACCCATAAGACCACCACCTCTATTGTACATAGCTTTTCTTGCAAATACGTTATCACCCCTTCTTGCATAAGCTTTAGCTCTTGCCAACTCGGCTGGTGAGATTGTGTTTTTACTATCGAAAAAACCTGGGTTAACTCTTTGTCCACCACCGGCTGTAATAAATGCACTTCTATAATCTTGTATATCTGATGGTAATTGTTTTGTAACACCGGGTGGTAATTGTACATCGGTCATTCGATCTGTACTTATATTTGATTCAAGTTCTCTTCTGTCTGCTCCACTTCCACCACCTGCTTCAGCAGCACTTGTTGCAGCACCAGACATACCTGTATCTTGACTTGGATCTGGACCATCAAATGATCCATAACCGTTTAAACTCATAATACCTGATGGTCCTCTATTGACACCACCTTTTAATGAACCATGTAAATCTTGTTTAACAAGTAAATCTTTTTCTGCTTTTGTGATATATGCTAATTCTGTTTCAGGATGATCAGGGCTAGATTTCCATTTTATAGGAGCTTTAACTTCTTTTTGTTTGCCCAGATAATTTTGAACTCCGCCTTGTAGTATTGGTTTTTTAGTCACTCTGTTCTCCAAATAAATCTAAATTATTAAGCAGGCGTAGATAACCTGAAATACTATATTTTATTTTATTTTTGTATTTTCGTCAACTTTTTTAACGAATTGTAAGGTCTATTCTAGATCATCTTTGAAACGACCACAATAAGAATATTCTCCTACATGGGTTATATAGTCGTTTATATAGGCATATACTTTGCCACCTATGTCAACCCATCTTTGGCAAAACCCGAAGTCTTCTCCAAAATAACGTTTAGTAACAGGATCATGCAACGTATCAAATAAATTGTACATATTCTCTTTTTTAACCTCAACTCCATTAATAATGGTAGGTTGGAATATCTCTAAATGAGAGTATTCTTTAATCATTTTTTCAAGAACATTTCTCTTAATTAACATGCATCCAGTAGGAGCATGAGTTAATTCTATAAGTCCCTGGTCCACGGTAATGGAGTCTGGATTATCTAACTTTACAGGAAAAGTAAAACCTGATTTTGCTAGATCATCAGCACTATGTTTCGAGGTATTTCTTTTCCATATTTTATCCCAATTTAATGTTTTCATAGGATAAGGAACACTTATAATATCTTTGTCAAAATTTAACATTTTAAAAATAGTTTCAGAATTAAAATCAATGTCAGAATCAATAAACAATAAATGCGTATAGTTGTCTTCATGATTTAACATTTCTGCAACACATAGATTTCTACCTTGTGTAACAAGAGAAGATTTTAATAATGTAAAACTACACTGTATTTTTTTGGCCCAACATGCTTGTTGGAATTTTAACACAGCTTGACAGTAATGCATACTGACATCACTATGACATGGGGTACATACCATTATTTTATAAGGAGATTGTTCTCCTATATTTATTTCTGTTACCGTGTTTGTTTTTATTGTTTGATAAGTGTCATTATTCTCAACAACAGTTTTATCTTTATTGAACCATATAGGATCATTTGGTTTTTGCATCTAAAGCTCCTTTTAAAAATCTAGTCCAGCCGTTTGCTATTTTATTCCAATTGTAAAAAATATTTACATAAAGAGATTGTGATTCTAAATGATTATGTATCTGTGTACTGTGTAATGTATTTGCTGCAGCATCTATACTATGAGCAAATTTTTCAGCTAACCTTTTATAGTTATTATCGTAAGGTATATACATTGGAAACTCTGCACCTGTTTCAAACAATGCTCCATAGTTAGTTGTAATACAATACAGACCACCTGCCATACATTCTAATAAAGATATACAAGACGTTTCTTCGAAGATACTAGGATAAACATACATATTATATTTATGCATGTTTTCTTTTATGTATTCATTAGGTTTGTAACCTATGTAGTTTACGTTAGGTAAAGATTCTGCTTGTTCATATAATTTCCTATAATCATGATCATTTTGTTCGTAAAAATTTTTTCCATAAACTTCGGTTGAAGAATATACATCTAAACTAATTAAAGGATTCTTAACCAATTGCATAGCACCTAACAACACACTAAGTCCTCTCCAGGGTGTATTTTGATGTATAATTTTTATAGGCTGACCAACTTTATAAGGTTCAGCTTTTTGAATATTATCTATACCATTTTTTATAACAACACATTTTTCTAAAGGTAAATCAAATACGACTCTAAATTTTTCAAAAGTCCAATGTGAATTAAATACATACCAATCATATTTATGATGATTAGATTTATCTTTAAACCAAGGAGTTATATTAGGCTGGTCCCATGAATTTTTTTGCCAAAGTATATTTAATTTAGTTGGGTGTAACGGAATCTTTTCAGGTACAGATGTTGTAATTTGTACTTGGTCTAATATTTTTTTATCTACGTATTTTTCTAAGTAACTAAATTGTAACTCAGTCCCACCTTTAGGTGTTTGATTTTTTATCATCCATTGCTTTCTGTAATAAATTTAATCCTTTCGGTGATACTTGAACTGTTATGTCTTGTGCAATATGATCTGCAACTGTATCAGTGTTAGGATCAGCTATATCAGCATCTTTCTCTTGTTCATCTTTATATACTTTATTAGTTCTAGTGTTTCTTAGAACTGTTATTGTCGTACAATCAATTTTTAATATATCATCCATTCTGTTGTGACCTGTCTATTAAAGCATAACTTATCAGGCCCTGTATCTTATTACTGCCTGTAGCTGCTGTTACTGTTATAGCATCACCTGCTTCTAAATTCAAGCCTTGAGGAGAAGCATTTACTTGCGACTTAGCTGCCAAGTCATCTCTAAAAAATTCATATTCAGTATTTGAATCAGATGAGTCTACAAAATTCATATTCACTACAATAGCCGATGATGCATCATTGTTTGCACAATAAACACTTTTAACTATAATTGTACCATCAGTAGGACAAGTAAGCACCGTTGCTTTAGCTGTATCAGCTTGTTTAAAACCTTGGTTTTTATATTGTATTGTCATGATAAAAAGTAACTATATATATCTTGTTCTTCTTTCAAGTCTTCTTGAAAAGAAAAATTAAGTTGATTTTGTAAAGAAGTTAAAGACTCTAATATTTGTCTTTGGTTTTCTACGTCGTACTCTGGTTTAGGTTCAGGTATGTAGTTATTTATTTTAGCCATTATCTACGTCCATCAGGTTGTGCGTCTAATCTAAATGTACCATAACGCCATGTTTCACCTGTACTATCATTTTCTATTTTAAGGGAAACTAGTCTACCTCTTGCACGTGTATCTATTTTATCAGTAGATGAAGTTACTGTAAAAGGACCAAGTGGTGAACTAGTAGCTGTGTTGTTTGGATAATTATTTACTAGTAAAGTAATTTTTGAGTTACCTGTAAGAACTTGAAAGTCTGGTATAAATCTTCTAACTGACATAAAAAATTCACCGTCTCCTCTGTAATTAGGAATTGCTGTTGTCTTTCCAGTTATATTCATAGATGCAGTAATATCAAAATCACCTGATTGAATAAAAGCATCAATAGAACTAGTACCAGAACTATTTACTTGATCAGTTCCTTTTTCATGTTCATAATATGTAGATGCTCCATAAGTATTTGTAATTCCTTGTATATCAAAATTAGGTGTAGCTGTTTTATTATATTCAGTTGCAAAAGGTAATTCAAAGACACCTTGATCTAAATAACTACTTCTTGCAAGAGAACTTGTAGTCCATAAATTTTCTAAATAATTATAAGTAACACATCTATCTATTTGAGTAGAATTTGCTTTAGGGTAAAACCAATTTATTTCTGTATACAAAGAATTATGTTCTGCATAAACTAGTTGACTAGAATTATAATTTATACCTAAGCCATCTCCTTTTGTTGTGAATACAAAATCTTCAACTAAACAAGGGATAGATTTTACAGTACCATCAAACATAAAAAACCCGCCTTCGCCCGACATCCAGAAAACAATACCGTTAGAATAAGTAAGTGCGTTTTGACCAATTAGTCCGCAGTTTGTACCCACCTGTCTAACAGAGAATGTAAAAGGTGATCCAACAAATTGAATTAAATATGCAGAGGTATCTGTTAAAACCAATGTGTAGTCTTTACCAGATACAGCTCCTATAATTTCATTACCTTTATCAAGTCTAAAAGTACCTGCAGTATTGGTAGCTGTAGGTAAATAAGTATTGAAATCTTCTTGGTTAGAAAATCTTATAAACATTGGATCAAATGTTGATGTAGTTCCAATAGTTGTTTCTGTACCAAAATGAAACACGTGTCTGTCTCTATCTGATACTTGAGTTAATCTTGTTTTAGTAGGAGCGCCCGTCATTACTGCAGCTCTATTAGTTGTTGGATTAGCCGCTCCCGCATTCCAAGTAAATGTTCTACCATTTCCAATAGTTGCAATTAATATTTGACCAAAGTTATCTAGCGACCACAAGCCTGGATCTAGAATTACGTTAGTAGTTGATCTAGGTGTATTCCATGTACTAGTGCTCCATGTAGAAGCACCCCAACCAAAACCACCGGTTTGAAAAGTTGGACCAACAATTTCATAGGGGTCAATTTGAGCAGACCCTGTTCCACTACTTGCACCCGCAGAATTAGAAGGCATTGTAATTTGAAATGTATTTGATGTTTTATTTAAAACTTCAAAAGTATTATCGGTAAAATCTGCCGTTGCGTAGCCTGAACTTGTTGGAACAGATACACTTGAAAATGTTATATATCTTCCATCTAACAAACCATGTGAAGTTTTATTAACCGTAACTGTTGCTGACCCAGAGGTAACTGTAAAAGTAGCTCCTGTAATTACATCATTATCTAAAGGAGAAATGTCATAAAATCTATTGTTAGAATATAAAAATAAACCCTGTGAGGTTCCTATTGCTACATATTTTTCACCAGCAATACTAGTAAAGGCATGCTGAGATCTTGCTACACCTGGTAGCGTGTTATTTGAACTAGTTAGTTGATTCCAACCACCTATTTTTTCAGGTAAACCATATCTAAATCTTACAAAATCTCCATCAACCCATTGCGATTCAGCACCTGAGTCTGTGACTTGTTTATTAAAACCAGGTTTAAAATTAAGTTTTTGTAACATATTTTATCCGTATTATAAAAGAAACAAGGATAAATATATCACTTTCTAAACCAACTTGGAAGTCCTAAATGTGGGCGTCCATCGAACATATTCTTCTTCGCCCCTGGTGTTTTACGATTATTATAATGTAAAAAAACTTGAACACATTCTTTACCTTTAAATTTATTTCTCCAGTGTTCTAATTGACAACCAGAATACACTAACATATCTCCTGGTTTTAAATCTACTTTAACACCCTTCTTACCTGTTTCTCCAGATGGTTCTAAGTATATAGGCCAAGGATCTCCACCAAGATTCATAGTAGTAGATATCTCACAACTAAATCTATCTTTGTGTCTTTTTAGTACATCTCCTTTTTTATATATCCTAGCATATGTATATGCTGGATATAATTTTAATCCAGTTGCTTTTTCCATAGCTGGTTGACATTTAAGTAATAAAGTTTCCATTGCAGTGTCAGAATAACAACAATAAGTATTTGGTATTTGATCGTCTTTATTTTCATAGAATCCAATTATCTGTTCATATGGTGAAAAATATCTTTCTTGTTGACATGTATCTAAAACTTGTTTCTGCATAGAAAAATAGTTTGCAATAAATGTAGCTAAGTCTTTTGAGATAGCCTGACGAATAACTGTGTATTTATTTTTTTTAAAGTCCATTAAAAATAGTTAAAGTTAATTATAATTCTATTATTACAATCTGTAGAATTTGTCCCGTAATGTGCTTTATCAGAATCAAATAAAACCATTCTATTACTTTTGCTTTCTACTTTTTTATCTCCTATCATCGTGTAACCATTATTATCATTTAAATAGTATATTGCAATTTTACATTTAAAATTTTGATCGTAGTGTTTATCGGATTTAATTAATTTATGACTTATAGGAGTTAAATTAGCTTTTACTCTAATTAAAGATAAAGGTTTTAATTTTTTTATTATAGGATCTAAGTGATCAAACTTATTAGAATTAACTTTATTATCGCTATAAAATATGTGCACAAACTGATACTCAAATAATTTTGGATCAGAAGTAGGTTGCCAGGTTTTATTATGATTATAGTACCAAGGAAAATAAGTTGATTCCATGTTATTTTTTAAAAAAATATATTCTTCAGTAGATAAATAATTATCTTTTATTTCAACCATTTCTAGCCATTTCTTTTGGTACTGCTTGTATGTTCCAATGTATAAATCTAAAAGGTTTAACTCCATGATCTACAACAAACTCGTGTTCTAAATAACCTGGAAATATAATTAATGTTCCAGGCAACGGTCTAAGATCTATCAAATCATTACCAGGCCATACTCCCTTTAAATTTTTTTTCATTTTTAATTTTGTAGCTCTAGCTCCAGTACGTGGCTCATGAAATACAGGATAAGAGGTTTTATCACTACACTTTAAAAAATAAAAACCCGATACGTGTTGATTCCAATGCACGTGTGCTGAATGGTGACCACCACCTTTTTTAGAAAACTCTTGTACCCACATTTCACTAAACATAGATATATATTGTTGCATGTCAAAACCTTGATGCTCTAAATATTCCCAAGATTTTTGACCAACATAGTTTCTTAAATCAATAAAATCATTATCATGAATAAGAGGTGTTGAGTGATATGATCTTCCAAAATCACCATGCTCTTTTATATAATTTTTTTCTCTTTTACGTGCTTCAAGAATATATTTGTTACTAGCTTTATTTACAGAACTTAAAAATTCTGGTTTATGTTCACTCCAAATAGTTGTGTTAAAATAATTATTTATAATCATATTATTTATAAGGATATCCAGTGCTCCACATTACCAATGAATATCTTGTTCCTTTCGTTACTGGTTTAACTCTATGCCATACAAATGAAGGAAATACAATAATACTTCCTTTAGGTAGAATTTCTGTTGCTTTTTGTATATGTTTAGATTCATCTCTCATATGGGGATCATATTGTCTAAAGTCAAATTCTAATTCTCCTCCTTTATATTCTGATCCATCTGTTAATTGACAGGTCATAGATAGTTTTCTAATCATACCTTTACTACTACCTTCTGTATAAGGCAGTGAGTAACTATCACAATGCCAATCATAATATTGATTAAGTTTATATTTTGTAAATTGACAAGACTCCGATCTTTCCCAATTAAAATTCCAACCTGCATTTTTATTAGCTAAATTAACAAAAGGTTGAAGTTCTTTGTAAATCCATGCATCATCCATCCAAACTACATCTGAATCTCTTTTACGTTTCATATCGTTAATTTGAGTTTTACTTAATTTCTCACCATTGTACCCGCCAACTCTTGCCATAATTTCTGATTTAGATAATCCATATTTTATAATATCATCGCAGACTCTATGTGGTACAGCGGATTTAAAATACCAATAATAATTACTTAGATTCATATTTTTCTTTCTCTATAAGTTTTTTTTCATCTACAAAATAAATAGCATCTAATTTACTTTTATTAAATAGTAATATTGTTTCTTCTTTCGTATTAACCAGAGGTTCCCCTGCTAAATTTAAGCTAGTATTTAATAAAATAGGACATTTAGTTAATTTATTAAATTCTTTTAATAAATCATATAAAAAACCTGAAGAGACTGTTTGAACCCTACAGCTATTATCTACATGGATAACTCCCGGAAATAATTTTTCAATGTTTTTTTTACATTTAAAATTAATAGTCATATTATTAGATTCCTCTAAACCTAAAGTATTAAAATATTTTTTAAATTTTTCTTTAAGTATTACTCCAGCAAAGGGTCTATACCACTCACGATTTTTAATTTTATTAACTATGTTTTTGCAATTTTTATTTCTAGAATCAAATAAAATAGATCGATGCCCCAAAGCTCTTGGTCCAGCTTCAGCAGCACCTTCAAAAATAGCTACACTTTTTTGATCAATTAATAATTTACAAACATCTTTTACTGTAGCTTTAGTTCCTTTATTAATTTTATTATCTTCATAATAATGATAAAAATTATTTTTAGGTTTAATAACTTTATTATCTTTTGTTAAATTTCTATATTTAAAATAAGCAGCACCTATGGCAATACCTGTATCGTCAGCCACAGGTTCAAAGTAAAAATTAATATTAGGTAAATTTTCAATATAATAATTGTTAGCAACTACATTCAAACCGTAACCTCCAACAATGCAAACATTTTTTATTTTAGTTTTACTAATATATTTTTTTATTAAACTTAAAGATTCTTTTTGAGTTTCTAATTGTACTTGTTTTGCTTTATCTGCATAAAATTTATAATTATTTTCTGTTATGTCTTTAGTAATTTTATCTTGTTGGTCTTTAAAAATAACTACATTATCACCATCTTCATTAATTATATTTGTAAAATAATTTGTAATAGGACTTCCATTTAAAAACAAAGAGGGGTATTTTTTATTTATACCATAAGAAGCAAGACCCATAGTTTTTCCATTTTCTAAAATGGGTTGACCTATTAATGTAGTAGCTGCTTCATATACTTTAGTTATAGAATATTCATTATCAACATGTATATCTGATAATGGAAAATTACTTTTTATAAGTTTTTTTAAATTATCTTTATTAATTCCTATATTGTCATTAGTCCAAAATGATTTATATAAAGGTGTAAAATTATCTGGATAACTACATAAAAAAACACTTTCTGATTCCCTACAGGCATCAATTTTATTATCAAACAAAATTGAACCATTCCGATCTATTACAAAAGTTAAAGCTTTTTTAAAACCACTGTTATAAAAAGCAGATGAGGCGTGACACAAATGATGAGTTAATGAAGAAAAATTATGCATCTCCATATCAAATATTTTTTTAATATATTCCCTATAATAAAATTCTGATTCCCCACCATAGTTTGAAGGAGTACAATATAAAATATGATCTATTTTCCCAAAGTTTTTAGATTTATATAATTCTAAAGATTTAAAAGGGTGTTTATCTCTTTTAATTCTACTTAATCTTTCTTCTTTGCAAAAGAATTCTATGTGACCTTTATTTATTGAACATACAGAACTATCATGAGCAATATTAAATGCTAAAATTCTCACTAAAAATAATTATAAGTTATTGTTTGAATAAAATTTAAAGAATCTTTTTGTTTATTTGAAATAGTATACATATTAGTAGAAGGAAACATAATAAACATATTTTCTTTCAACTCTATATCAAAACTTTTACCTTTACGTCTGTTGTCATCATAATATATTTTAACCCAACAGTTTTCTACTTTAGTGCCATACAAGGCTGTATAATCAGGGGAGTCTCCAAGATTAGAATAATCTATATTCATTAAAGGTTTAGATAATGTATTAGGATTATATGTATCTGACCAAGTTTTTTTATTGTATAGTTTTAAAGGACCATATTCAACGCCTATATGTTCTCTGATATAAGTATTTAACATATCCCAAGTTCTTGAAAATGGAAATTCTTTATTAGTTAAAGATGATTTTAAAGTGTCAGTAATAAGTTTATCTTTATCTATTTCAAAACCTTTTGGCATTGAAACATCGCCATAAATTATACTTTGTTCTGATAATATTTTCTTTCTCATTTTAAAATGAGAAAATAATATAAAATAATTAAATTGTCAATTATTATTCAGGTAGTGTAACAGGCTGTGTAGTAAAATCCCAAGTTTGGTTTTCTTCATTCCAAATATAACCATAGGAAGTTGTAGTATCTGCTTGTTGTTCCGCTGTTAATGCTGGAGCATTACCTATAGGTGATTCCCATGCTGCGGTTGTAGTATTTTTTACCCAAGACGCATATGGTTTTTTAGGCCAAAAAATATTATTTTCTTCATCCCAAGTATAACCTATACCTGCGTAGTTTCCTCTTAAAGGAGTTCCACCTAATTTATGTGTATTATTAATTGTGTTATAAGAAGTTTGAATCCAAAGTTCTGCTGGCCAATTACAATGGTATTGTAAATATGTTTGACCTACTTTTTCATTTTCTACATTATTAGCATCCAGTAAATCATTATTGTCTACTACTGTTACTTGTATGACTTTTCCGTTAACTCCTATTTTTGCAAAATGTGCCATAATATTTACCTATTGAAATTTATACCTTATTATTACTACACCAGATCCGCCATTACCGCCTGCTTCACCGGAATATGCATTACCTGCTCCGCCACCTCTACCAGCATCTCCAGTATTAGCGCCTGCATTATTACATCCTGGGTTAGGGCCATTCCATATTCCACCTCTTCCACCTTCACTATAAGTGACTGGAGAAGTAGAAATAGAACTTGTAGCACCTGCACCGCCTGCACCACCATTAGCATTTGGGCTACCTGGAATACCTTGTAAAGGAGAACCTGCTGCAGTTGCGCCACCGCCTCCAGTTCCAGCTAAATAATCACCGTTAGGTCTTGGTCCACCACCATCTTTACCTTGAGCAGGACTAAAGGCAGGAGTATTTCCTGCACCAGCATCTTGATCTTGTCCAGGACCAGGAGTCCCTAATCCACCACCTGAACCTCCAGGTCTACCACCTTTACCGGGTGCACCAGCAGGACCAGAAGTCCCTCCGCCACCACCAGTAGCTGTAATAGTTGAAAAAGATGAATCACCGCCATCTGCTCCAGGTGCGGGGTTACCCCCACTTCCACCACTTCCAACAGTAATTGGATAACCTTGAACAGTAACAGGTAGAGCTGAAACACATGCTCCTAAAGGAGACGCTGTATAACAACCAGATGCAGCACCTGAAGATTCTCTGAATCCTCCAGCTCCGCCTCCACCTGCTGCCCTTAATGAGGATGATCCAGTTCCAGAACCACCACCAGCACCGGCAGCAACTACCATGTAATCTACAGTGCTTGATCCGGCTGGGTTACCCGCGCTTGAAACACAAAAAGTATCTGATGAAGTAAATGTATGAATTTTAAAATTACCTGAAGTTGCAATTGATCCACCTGTAGCTGCTACGAAAGCTGGGACAGGTGTTTCGTTTTGTAAACCTGAAGATACTACTAACCAACCTTTAGTAGCGTCTACATAAATTAATGTAACTGCTATTCCTTCTGTACTTAATGTAGCATCATCTGACTCTCCACCAATCTTAGATCCGTTTCGTCCAATAGTAATTGCATTTGTGTCAAATGTATTTGCGTAATCTTTAATGGCAACTATATTTCCAGCAGAAGGTGAACTAGGAAGGGTTACAGTAAAAGCTCCACCAGTAGTGTTACAAAAATATCCTTCACCAGTTGCTGCAGTAAAACCTGAAGTTTTAATTGATCCTGTTTGCCAACTTGCTACAGGTAGGTTTGAAAATTGCCCTTGGTCTAACATTGTAGTACCACATGATATTACACCCATTATGAATCTCCTTTAATCTTAGATAAATTAATTTTAAATTTTTCTCCAGATATATTATTTATCATGAATATATCATGTTTTCCTTCTTGTAAAGTCCAATTACCTTTAGTTCCGTCTACCATGTTTCCTTGATTTTTAGCTTGATTAGATAAATGTAGATCCCCTGTATACAAATTTCTCCATACATTACCTACAGCACCTAAGTCATAGGCATCATTTGAACCAGGAACAATATTTCCTGTAGCAGTTATACCCCCTGAAGTAACATTCCCAGCAGTAATGTCTCCTAAATCAGCTGTGATATCTACTATATTAGTTCCGTCTGAATATAAAATTTTATATCCTTTATCTGTAGTAGACCATGTAGCACCTGTTCCAGAAGATGTTTTAAAAGTTACGGTAAAAGCACCAGTTGTTGCATTTTCTACAAGGTATGTTTTTTCTATTGAGTCTGGAATAACTACATTTACATTAGTAGTAATAGTTCCAGTTAATCTTAAAACTTGATTTTTACCATTAGATAAAACTCCATTTGAAAAAAGTAAAGTTGCACCTGTTGTTGCATTTAATGCCTGAGCTGCATATCCACCAATGGCCTGCTCTAGTATTAATAAATTAGTATTAGTAAACTGTCCCCAAGTCCCTGAGTTTTCTCCGGTTTGTTGTACAGTTAATTTTAAACTAGCTGAAGTTGCATTTGCCATATTTTAAATTCCTTAAAATTTTATTTTATTCAATTTATTGTTAAAAATCAAGCTACTTCCTGCCAACCTGGAGGATCTATAGGAGCGCCTCCTGTGTTAACTTCTGTCCATACTATATTTTCAACAGTATTTAATGTCATTGTCATATCAATTCCCGTTAATATAGCTAATGAATCTGGTGCTGTTGCAGTACCTTCTTGCATAGTCATTGCTATACCTGTTACATCTACAGGTGTATTTAAAGCTGTGCCTACACTTCCTAAAGAAGTACTCATTGCAATTCCAGTGACAGCAACATCTACGTCAATTACAACCCCCTCGTTACCTGCATTCATTGTCATTGCTTGACCAGTAACTGAAACATTTACATCAGCAAAAGCAACAACACTTCCTAAGTTTATATTAAATCCAATACCGGTTAAATCTTCTGTTGTATGATCAGTAAATCCTTGAGCAGTTCCTAAATTGGTTGTCATTGCTTGACCAGTTACAGATACATTTGCATCAGCTGTAGAAGTAATAGAACCTAAATTAGAAGTTAAAGACTGTCCTGTTGGGAATACTTCAACACCTGCAAATATACCAACTGTACCTAGATTAGCAGACATTGCTATTCCAGTTAAGTTTTCAGTTACAACATCTGTGAATGCTTGAGCTGTTCCGTCATTTAAGGTTAAACTAATACCTGTTGGTACAACATTAATACTTTGTGATCCAGTTGCAGCAAAAGGACTTTCTGCAAAAGCTGTTATCCCGAACGCCATGATTTATTAAACTTCCTCTAGTTTAAACTTATATTTTTTACCAGATTTGTTATTAAATAAATAAAGGTCTTCTGCACCCTCTTGAATTGTCCAGCTACCTTTAGTGCCATCAACTGCATTACCTTCTGATTTAGATTCATTAGATAAATGTAAATCTCCAGTGTATAAGTTTCTCCAAACATTGCCTGAAGCACCGAGGTCATGACTATCACTAGCTCCTGGAACAATATCACCAGTTACTGTTAGTGTAGATCCATCAAACTGCATATTAGCTTCTGCATTCATACCATCAGTACCTGTGGCAGTTACA
>Ga0208666_1000813_pt1 | contig 14307 bp, 7 predicted proteins | sample 5B_taG_FD_184078 | JGI IMG/M metagenome (GOLD analysis project Ga0208666, IMG submission 184078) | Marine viral communities from the Subarctic Pacific Ocean - 5B_ETSP_OMZ_AT15132_CsCl metaG (SPAdes) (version 2) | ecosystem: Environmental > Aquatic > Marine > Oceanic | place: Pacific Ocean...
TTAGGCTCAGTAAACAAGTTAATTACCCTAGCCTTGTTATTACCATCAACTTTCATGATTGATCGGGTATCGTTACCCTGGTCATCCATTACACCTTCTTTTTCAAAACTTTTAACAATAGATGCTTGTCTTTGAGCACTAGCTGTATTTTTAATACCTTGAACAAAGTTCGCTGCAACATTTATAAACTCATCAGAAACGCCAGCCTTCCTTGCCATATTAATAGCTTTCATTAATTGTATAGCAGAGGCTCTGTCCATAGCATCATTTTGAATAAAGTCTGTCCCTTGTCTATAAACTTTACTTACAGAATCAGACCTAAAGTTCCAAACATTATCAACTGCTCTATCATATTTAACATGATCTAACTCTTTGGTGCCCTTCTTATTGAAATAAGATGTATGCTCCCAAGGAAAGCTATGTGCTTTAAAGTAGTTAGAATCCCATCTACCACCTAAATCCTTAAAGAAATCTCTGTACATCGTTTCATTTTCTGACAACTCTTGTCTTTTAGATAGTCTATATAACTCTTGCCCCATAACTTTTTGAGATACTGTAGATTGAATGGACCTAAAGCTAGTTCTTCCTAAAAGCCCTCTTATTTTCTTTTGAGTCTTTTTATCAGTTCTTTCAAATGCATCATTAATTGCTTTCAACTCAACTGCTAATTTTTCATGAGCAGCATATCTATCTTTTAATTTTTCAGGGTCAATACGTCCAGCTATATCATCTGAATAGTCAAGTGGCTGTAAAACTTCAACCATTTTAGATAACATATTACCTTTTTGATTATCTTCTAAGAATTGAATCTTATCAGCAAACTCTTTAATCTCGTGATTATAGAACCTTCTATTTTGGTCGAAATTCCTTGAAAAATAACCTCTATTGAAATTTCTAAAAGTTCCTATAGTTCCACCTTTAGCATTGAATGTAGGACTAAATTGTGTTTTAATTCCTTCATTACCATTCCAGTCTATCTTAAATAAACTATGGAACAAGGTGTCGTAAAAATGATTTGCCCCTGTTAAACCAAGTTCATCAAGTGGATCAGAACCAAATGCTATCTGCGCCCTAGATACTTCTCTTGAAAATGCTAACTCTTCTTTTGATGTACGAGGTTCTAAGAATATTTCATACTCATTATCATCACCATATAACTTAAATATTAAAGACTCTCTATTGTCTTCTTTCCATAGTTTTTTACCTGTTTTAGAAAGTCCATCATATTGAGCCCTAGTTAAAATTTTACCATCTTTATTAACATAACGTTGAACAGGATTGTTTTTAATAGCGTCATAAGATGCATTAAGTATTTGTTTAGCAACAACTGCAGGACCTAATTGATCACGACCAGTTACCGCTTTATTAGATATATCCATTCTAGCTTCTGGTGTATACTTACTAATAAACGACTTATAAGAATCATTGTTTCCACCATCATTAGTTAAGGTAAATAAATCTCTATATGATATAGGTTGATTTTTAGCTATTAAGTCTAATATTCTGGCATCGTGTGTATCTTTAGGATTCAACATATCTGCTAAAATACTTTTACCTACTAAAGAAATGTTAGCTGTTTTGTTATCTTGTGTTATTAATGTATCAGGGTCTTTAAACTCATCTTTGTTTTTATGATACATATCTCTGTACTCTTTTTTCATACCAAACATAACAAATGCTTTATCACCATCAAGGTCAGCACCACCTAAAGCTCTCATTGTTCTTGGATGGAATATAGCTCCATGGCCATCAATACCTGTAAAGCCTGCAAAAGCTAGCTCATGAGCACCAGATATACTATCCATAGGCACACGTAATGATATAGTTTTAAAGAACTCTTTAACTTTAGGCTTGTCTCTTTGAGCCCAAATGTCTTTTAGCTTCATCTTCTTGTTCTTTTTAGCACCAACAAATAAATCACTAACATCATACTCAACGTCTGCATAAGCGTTATCTAGATAAAATAATTGGTCTGGATTCTCAACACCATACTCACTTTTTAAATATGCTCTATCTTTAACAATACCTTTTCTTCCAGGAGTCATATCCATTCCCATATCAGGAAGCTCTTTAGCTATCCAAGGATCATACCCTCTCATTCTTACTGATACAGAGTAGTCCCACTTAGGCCTAATAACTCTATTGACAACAAAGTTTCTCATAGCTGCTTGTAAATAATTTCTAACGTCTTTATGTAGAAATATTGCAAGGTCGGGATATACTGTCATCATACGATTTATAACACTAGTATAATTTTTAGCCTCAGCCATAGCTTCTCTAAATTCTGGGGACTCAATTTCACCCTCTTCATACTGTAATTTTAGATTATCTGTATTAGAATGAAGAATTTTCTGGTATAGCTTTGCTACAAATTGTGGATGATTGTTGTTTTTAATAGCATCTACAACAACATCTAGGCCTACCTTGTCTAAATTTCTAAGTATATCAGCTTCATCTCTAGGGTCTATAACTTCAGAGTCTAAAGTTTCTAAAACCTTATTATTCCACTCTGTTTCCCCTAAATGCTTTTCACCTATTATATCTTTAAAGAAATTATCAATTGTCCCCTGGTCAATCTCACTCCAACTATGAGGTATTAGATTTGACATTAGCTGTTTAGGAATCTTTTGTGGATCTAACATATGTTGAGTCTGCTTTTCAGATAAAGAACCTTTTATGGCAGATATATTCATACCATAATCTTCTCCACCTTTATAATCTACAGTAAGATCGTCATTGACTTTTAAATTACCAATTTTACGAGAACCAAACTCTTTAGCTGCAGACTTAGGAACTAACATATGTATATTATTGTCCCTCATCCACTTACTTGCTTTATCAGATGCTTTATGGAACATCATTTTACCTAATAAAGCACCATGCTTAGGGTCATTATCAACTAAGAAAGCTTTATTTTGACCTGAATACGGATGGCCATATGCTTTGTTTATAGCATCTAAGACGCTTTTTTCAATTAATATCTGACCATCTGATGCTTCAGTATATAATAAAGCGGGGTCATTTGAAGTTAATCCATCTACTTCAGAGTCTTCATATAACCTAAATTTAAGCTGGTCATTTTCAATAGGTATTCTTCCACCCATTCTTTTATATTCACTTTTAAAGTAATTGTTATCAAGCTCAAAACCATCTGTTAGCCATATTTGATTTCTTTTATTAAAACCTTTAGCATCTCTGATAGAAGAATTGTTTGCTAACCACTCTTCAAAAGTGATTGGAACCTCTTTAGTCTTTCCAGTTTTAGGGTCTTTAACTAAGTCAATTAAGTTCGACTCGTCAATACCATATAAAGCCTTATCATATTCAATATTAGATAAGAATGATTTGTCAAAATAATCTTCTAACTCTTTTTTAGTACCAAAACTTTTAAACTCATTCTTACCTCGTGTTGTAGTGACATACTTAGAAACAAAGTTTTTCTTTAACTCTTCATAAGCATCGGCTGCATCAGGATCACTCTTTTTAAATAACTCTTTAGTCTTGGCTATTTTTTTAGATATATCATTATTGGTAAGTTTATCAATCGCTGGATGGTACTTATACAAATACATCTTACCAGTATCGCCTTTACCACCATTGTAATAATAACCTGCATCGTCAGCTTGCCTTAAAGCAGAACCAATAGTTCTATTTACAGCATCTTTAATATATTTAGGTTTAGAAGCAGTAGTACCTGACCACCATTTCTTATTACCTAAGTCTTTTAATGCTATTTCTTGTTTTCTACCATTAACTTGCTTAACAACGTGATCTATAACCGCAAGAGACCTATCATTAAAATCTTTACCTGTCTCTTCTTTATATAGCTTTTTATAAACTGATTCAATTAATTTTTCAGACTCACCAATTGATTTAATATTATTAGCAGCATTTTTACCAGCTTTATTCATACCAACTAATTGGATACCTCTGTTACCACCTCCCTGGCCGTGTATCTGTATGGATAAATGAGGAGATTTAACTTGCTGAACCTGTCTTAAGAATAACTGCCTTAACTCACCTTGAGCCTCTTCTCCAATTTCCTTTTTACCAAATACAGTATCAAAGCTAGGTTCTTCTTTTACTTTTTTTATAAAACCTTCATAATCATCTAATACAACATTATCATTTAATATTTTTCTAACCTTTTTACTGGCGTCTTTTCTAATACCCCCTATAACATCAGGAGCATCATCTTTTTTCCATAAATCAGACAAATACCTATCTACAAATGCATTAGATTTCTTTTCAATAGTAATTTCAGACAACTCAAATTCAGTATCACCTGTTGCGTCAGGGTCATGATCTACATCAGCACGACTTTTAATTTTATCAGCTGCTTCTAATCTTTGCTCAGCTTTATCTTTATTTAATTGAAGTTTAACTATTTGTTGTCTAAGGTGCTTTGAAGTCTCTGGAGCCCTATTATCAAAGTCTAATAAAAGGTTCTTATCAATAGCAACAGTACGAGAATCGTCCTCTAACTGCTTTAATGAATCATTAATAAGTTTTTTATTAATTCTAAGGTCTTCATCTTGCATACCACCTAAAGGTAGTTTTAATTCATTATCTTGTAATTTAGGACCACTTAAAGGCTTCAAACCTTTCTTTGTTTTAATCCATTGTGAATCAGTCTCTGTTAAGAATATTTCTTCTTTATTACGCCTAATAGTTTCAGCATCAACTTTATCTAATGTTCTTACATTACCTTTTACAGCTTCATTTTCTATCTGAGTTTTTCTCACAGAATCATCTATTAATACATTAGCTATATCAAGTTCAATAGCATCTTGTATACCTTCTAAAGTTTTACCTGCCATTGCAGCTTGAGCACCTAAAGTACCATGTCTCATTGCAATAGTATGGACAACTGACTCTTGAACATCTTTAGGTAAATCGTTATATCCATCAACTAACCTAGGGTCATAAACTAATGCATCCTTCGTAAAAGCTTTTCCATCATCAGGATTTAATCTTTTCAATTCTTTAGCACTTGTTTGAGCCTGTTTTTCAACTTTATTAACAAACTTCATTGCTCTATCTTGTCCAGCAGTCGTTTCATTAGCACCAAAATATGCACCTAAGAGGTATGAGTAGATTTGCTCTGGCGTTGTTTCTCCACGCATCGTTGATTGGAGTCCGTCATATAATGATGACGCTGCTGCACGTAAGATTCTATCCTCATTTTGAGAAGCCGTATATACGTACCTACCTGTCGCTTGATCAAGTTTTGGTATACCCCCTTTATTTATCATATTAGAAAGACCTCTAAATACACCACCAGTTGTAGCACCGTATGCTACTGATTTAAGAGCCTCATTTATACCATACTGCCAAGAACCGACACCAGATGCTACACCTAAATTAAATGCACCCTCTGCTACGTGTTTAGCCTGGTCTTTTGATAAGAATGTTGCTACATCTTTAAAAGCACCAGCTTTAGCAGTCTTTGCAGTATCAAGTATACCTGATGCTACTTTACCAGCCTGTTCAGTTGCTTTTCTAGATATATATAGTGGGACTGAGTTACCTTTCAGGGCTCTAGCCATATTGGCTAATTGAAAGGCTTTCATTGCTTTTAATGGAGCTGCAGGAACGTATCCAAGGAAACCACCTAATGAACCAATAGAGCGCATAATACGTTCATATTCATTGTTAGTAGGCTCCCCTACATTAAATGTTGTAAAGCCAGAGACAAATCCTTGTCCCATTTGCTTTATACCTCTTAGAAGATTAAAATCATCATCTTCAGGCTTTTGAACCTGTTGTTGTTCTAAGGGGATATTATAAAAAGCCGCGTGATCAAATAACTGCGTCTTTAAATTATCATCAAATGTATGAGGAACTTGGTAATATGTGTCTAGAAGCCGTTTTGTAGCTTCTTCATCATAGAATGGGTCAAAACCAGCAACCTGGTCCAGTCTATCAAGTTCGTCCATTTATACTCCATTTTAACCTTGTACGTTTAAAGGATCGTACATATCATCAATCTGTTCATCTCTACCTCGAGTCAAGCCTCCAGTCAAACCAAAGGCTCCTGTTATAGGTTGTACAGATGCTCCAGCAGCTGCGGCACCTTTTAATAAGTCTGTATTCTTAGCTAATTCTAAGTAATTGACTTCTGGTGTTTTAGTTGAATTGATTAAGAATTTCTTAGCATCAGTTAAGTTATCTATTTCACTCTTCTTCAATTCTTCAGCAATTTCTTTAATCTTCTTAGCAGAAAGTTTAGATGTTGTTTTAATGCTTTCTAAGTTAGTAGTAGTAATTTTACTCTTATTCCCAATAGCATCAACAAACTTTAATATTTCATCAGAAGAAGCAGATGTAAAGCTCGCACCAGAACCCTTAACTTCAGCTAATAATGTTTTACCTACAGATTTTGTACCATACTTATTAGTAATTGCTTTACTTATCTCTTTTATTTGCTCAGGAGTTAGTTTATGGTTTCCAATAAGTTCAGTTACATTACCAACTGTTTTTCCACCTACTCCATTTACCGCGCCTATAATGTCATCTGTTAATTGTTTTTGAGCAAACTTCCAACCACTTGCCTGGCCTATATCTCTTAAACCTTTTGTTATATTATTCTTAGCATAGTTTGCTAATGCCCCAGGAGCACTACCTAAACCTAAAGCCTCACCTGCTTTAGTAGCCCCTTCTCCTAAATTTTCTGCAACATTTCTTATAGTTTCTGGGTCAACATTATCAAATTGTTTTCCCACTTTACCAGGAGCGTCTTCTATATTTGAATATTGTCTATCTGGAGTACCTTTATTTTCAGGCTGTCTATCAAATTCTCTTTTAGCTTTTCTTCTTTGAGCTGAGTTACCAGGAACTTTTTCTGTAAATGGTTTAGCTGGCTGGCCTTTTAAAGTTTTAGTTCTACCTGCTATTCTAGCTGCTTGTTTATTTGCTATAGCTTTAGCTCCTGCTTTACCTGCAACTAATGCACCTCTAGCGGCAGCGGCTCCTCCTAATGTAAGACCAATAGATCCTACAGTACCGACACCTTTACCCCAATTCTTGGCTGAATTAGTTCTATCAGATGAATACCATGAGTCAGGTATAAAATCAAGTAATACTGAATCGACCACACCACCTAAAAACGCACCTGTTTTTGCAGCTATACCAGCTGTATCAGTAGTTCTAGGCCTATTAAATGTTACTCCATATTGTGAAGCCATACGCTCTAAAGACGCAATCATTTGAGGAGTATAATTTTTAGGATTTAATTCAAAATCCTTAATCATACTAGAAACTCTGGTACGTTCGTTTTTTAATTGTCTTTCTTGAGGGGTAATCATCTCTTGTTGACCACCTCCGAATTGTATTCCAGTACCTGCCATTATATCTCCTTATGAGCCAAATTCATTATGTAAATCATCTATAGCTTCCCCAATAGGAATCCATTCATCTTCAATTAATACTTCAGGACCTTTAGATCCTAATTGTAGTCTAACCCAATCATTCTCTAGTGGGTCGTCTTCACCAAGCCACATTTGACCATCTCCATCTTTTTGTAAGAATAAATCACTTGTACCTGTGTATGTGTTAGTTAATTCTGTTAAAGGCTGTTTCATTGCTGCAACCAACATAGACTCGTTATCAGTCCAGTCAGTTCCTTTAAGATAAACCTCTTGTCCTTCTGGTAAAGTATGGCCCTTGGATGATCCACCAATATCCCAATCATTATCTTTACCCCAAAACTTTGTACTATCATCAGATTGTTTTATAAGTTTTTTAGACCATCTTGTAGCGTCTGTGCCAGTACCATATATATCTGTTACTTTACTTCGTTTACTCATTATTTCAGCAACAACATTACCTGTAGGCATATCTCTACCATTAAGCATTCTGTAAGCATGTTTATATGTATCTTGCACATCTTTAGGCATTTTAGAAGCTTCAGCCACAGATAAATACATATAGTCGCCTTCAATCTTTTGTATAATATTTGCTATATCTTTTTTAGCTTGTTCTTGAAGATTCTCTATTTCCTTAGGGTCTATTGATTTCAGGTCATTATCTTTGATATACTTAGCTATACCATTACCTTCTATAATAGACCTAGCAAAATCAATATTTCCATCTTTTAGAGCTGCTTGAGTTAAATCTGCTATACCAGTTCTAACTGAATCTAGATTTTGAGACTTTTGAAGCTCCATAGCTGATATAGGGTTGTAGTCTTCAACTAAAACATCGCCACTAATAGGATCAATAATAGGACCAGATTGACCTTGAGCGTTCATACTAGACTTAGCGTCTCTTATAAAATTTGAAATTCTTTCTTTTTCAACAGTCTCTGCTTGAAGAGTAGGTATTCTATTGCCATCTGCGTCTAATATTTCTTTGCCTTGATAATCAACCTTATAGCCTAAAGCGTTAGATTGTTGTAAAGCTGAGTTTGTTTGACTAATATCAAGATTTTTACCAGCCATATCATAAGAAGCAGTTTTTTGTTCACCTGGATTCCAAATGCCATCACCATTTGAATCTTCAAAACCTAACATATTTGTTTTTTGAATCGCTAGATTTTGATCTTGATAGTCTGCCTGATTAGTTCTAACTGGATTGTTATCTTTATCAAGCACGTCTACTATTTGGCCTTTTACTATCTTCTTTTGATTACCACTAGATATTTCTTCAGATTTACGCTTTTCTTCTAATAACCTTGCATCTTCTTGGTCGTTATCTATTTTAGTTTTATAAGCGTCTATAATTCTATTAGTAGAATCTTTACCAGCTTCACTTAATATTTCATGCCCTACGTATTGTCCAAAATTAACACCCATTATACTTTATAACCCCCTGAACCACCATAGTTTCCTTTCATACCGCCTATAAGACTACCTTCGTTAATCTTCTTAGTTTTTAAACTAAAGTTTTTATATGGAGTATGAGTGTGTTGAGTTCTGTTTTTATTTAAAAGATCTAACTTAGCACCTATTCTAGCTGCACTTTTATATTCATCTTTAGAGAACGCTGTATTTGTAGGCATATCAGTTACAGCATTTTTAATATTACCCCAAGCACTACCAAGCATATTCTTAGCTTTTAGTCCAAAAACTTGAGCTTTAGACATATTTGCGCTAACATTAACTGGTTGCCCTTGCCAAACACCTCCAATGTTTTTAGTAGTATTTGCTGTAGGATTTACTACATTAGTTATCTTAGCATCTTGCAGTAATTGATTATTGTACTTCCCATAAGTTCCGTCTGGTGTACCAAAATCATAATCTTTAAACTGGTCATAAGTATCATTTGTAAGCAGATTAGTTACGTTTTGCTGATAATGGTTTTGAATTGATGGGTCACTAACATTACCATAATTATCTCTTAAATATTCATACCTCTGGACAGAATCTGTAGGACCAGTAGTTAAAAATTCATCATATGTCATTAAAATAACTTTCCGTAGTTTACTTTCATCATTCCATTTTTACTTTTAATAACAGCGTCAGGATGGCTTTTTTTAATCTCTTGAGCAATAACACCTACTTGAGGCTTTTTATCGCCTTTATAATTGTATTTATAAACGTTTACAGACTTACCATCTCTAGTTTTAGCTTTGCCTATTTTTTTAATATTAGATTTAGCTCTTTTATCAGACATTAAAGCTGCAGACATAAGACCAGAACCCATATTCATTAGATTTCCAGACATTGCTGAGCTATAATTGTTTTGATTAGTAATGTTTTGACCTGCAGCTGAAGCCATTGCTTCACCTTTAGCCATATCAAATTGAGCTGCCTGACCTAACATTCCTGCACCCATTTGAAAGTTTTGACCTAACATTTGGTTATAAGCACCATATTTAGCGTTAGTTGAGGCTAAAGTATCTTGTCTTTGCAACTGGTTCATTATACCAGATTGCCCAGTAGTTCCAGACGCAGCAGCATTCCTTCTATTAATTAATGCTCTTTGAAATAATGAATCTGATGATTGTTTGTTAAGCTCGTTATATAAACCAGCATTTAACTCACTGTTTGGATCCATTAGATCCCTACCAGTGTTGCCTATATCAGCTACATAACCACCTTGGTCAAAATAGCCCCCTATTTCTTCAGGGTCTATGTCCTCTGGTTTTTTAGAGCCTAATAGACCGCCTAGCATAGAGCTTCCGCCTGCGATCATTGCCATTGTTATTGGTTCTGGCATATTGTAATACCCCCGTATACTGTATTAATTAAATACTTTAAGCCATTCTAATATAATACTGATATAGACACATTTACAAGATTTATTTCTTAGATTTTACTTGCTTTTTAGGTGTTTTTTCTGTATCAGCTTCTATTTTAGCTTTTTCTAGTTCAAGTTTACTTTGAAGAAACTCGCATATACCTTGCCATTTGATGGTTAAATGCTTTGATTCCTCTAGTTTGTTAATTGCATTTTTTAAATCCGCTTCCATTACGTCTAACATTGTTACTCCTTTTATTGTGTGTAGTTATAGTTTTGTACTGCACTATTACCTTGATTGGTAGCTGTAGTACTGTTTGTTGTTTGGCTATTAGCAGTAAAATATTCTGCAGCACCAAAGTTTTTTATAGCATTCTGAGCAGATGCAAAGTATGTCAAATTTGTAGTTGGGAATTTATAAACCTTATCAAACGTAGCTATCATAACTTTCTGATAACCTGGTTTGGTAGATTTATATGGTATTACAGCTTTCCCATTTTTAATTAAGTTTCTAATAGCTGGTCTAAAATGATTTAGACCGTAAGTCACTTCATCTGTTGCGCTCCACAATCCAGATGTTGCTCTATCTGTAATAGTACTTGTTTCTGATTGAAGAGAGATACATACGTTCTTCCAACCATTAGAAATCATAGTATCAGTTATATCATTCACAGTAACTACTTGAGAAGTGTTAATAGCTTGTATTTTAGATACTATATCAGATTTAACGCTCATTTATCATTTCTTTCCATACTTTTCTATTATTTACCAATATGATATATTCTTCATGAGATATATTTGTAGTCATATCTGCAGCTTTTAGTTCTAAGTATTCGCCAACTAATTCTTGACTCTTAGCATAATACCTTCTAGCTAAAGCTAGTAATTCAAACTTTTGTATATCAGGTTTTATGAATGGCTCAGTTAATTTCATAATTATCCCGCATTATCAACTGTTACGTTGTATGTTACTTGTTGTATTGGCCCAACCTCATTGAATGATCTGTATGCAGACCACGGTAACCCTGTTCCAAAATGTAATTGAACTTTGCCAGCGTGTGCACCTGTATGCAAATCAGGTATATTTACATAAAACATATAAGTATGCTGAAAGTGAGGCCATTTACCTGCATCAGCTAAATCATAGAAGTATTGCCAGTTTAAAGGTCTTACAACCATTGCTTCAGCTAACGAATCAGTCATATTATCCCATGCTACCGTACCTTCATGATTGTTACCGTTATCATAACCCCATTTTCTATAAAATAATTCTTGATAAGTATCTACATAAGCAGCTGGCCATATTTTCCAAAAATCAGAATTACTTGGGACAGGTCCATCGCTACCATCATTTTCTCCAGAATAATACCATTGTTGATAACCATTACCAGTTTGATTCATTATTGGTATCTTTATATATCCACTCCCTGAATTACTAACACTGTTAAGTTGCCATATATTTTTTAAAATAAACTCTTGATGAGCATTAGGCGTTTGAGTCTGGTCTTCCATTGCAAAGATAATTTTATCAAAAGTGTCAAAAAAGTTATCTTGAAGATTTGCATCACTGATATTTGCTCCAGCTAAGTTTCCATTTGGACCTGATTCTATTTTTAAAACTGGTGTGTTTGAATAGCCATTAATATTTTCTCTTGTTATATCTGCAATTTTAAACCATATAGGATCAGTTGCAGACCTACCATCACTTGTTCCACCATAAGGTACCCAATCTACTTCTTGCCATGGATCTTGCAACCTAAAGCCATTTTTAAAACTATCTCCATTAGTTTGATTAGGTATATGTGCCCCTATTCCGTGACCGTATTTAGAATATACAATCCTAGGATTTATCCAAGACAATTCATTGTTTGCACCTTCAGCATAAATATGAACAGTGACTAAAGCTCCATTCCTAACATCTGTTAAAACAGGACCTGTTGAGCTAAAGTCTCCAACTCTATTACCGTCTTGAGAATCTTGTGGTCCATCAAAGAAAGTGAATACCTGTGTTAAAGGTCTATATACTCCTCCTTCATCTGCAATTTTAGGAGTTACATCAGCAAGCTTATCAGCGTGTAAAGCTCCTTTAATTTCAACAGTATTTGTTGCACTTGGAGTAGTGTCAATCTTAATATACTCTTGTGTAGCACTAGAGTCGTTTTGATTGTTTTTCATTAGAAACTTATAATTACCGCCATGATTTCCTAATGTAAAACCTGGAACAGTAGTATTTGTGTCAAAAGATGTAGTACCACTAGATGCTATAACAGAACCAGTTGTGCTTCCAATTACTATAGAGCCCTGGTCTAAAGTTATATCATTTGTTAAAGTATAAGATGAATCATTTAAATTTTGATTCGTAATAATCATTGTTTTGATTGTATTAGGGTCTTCAAGTCCATCTGTATCTTGAAGTATCATTACATCTCTTAAAGTCGCACCATCCGAACTAACATTTTCTATTTTATATCTATGAAAAGCACCAGAAACTGTTGGTTGCGCTTCAAATACAAGCCAATGGGTGTGGTCATTATAAACGTTCTCATTATAACCCATATCTATAGGCCCTAAATCTACCCAGGTTGTACTGGATGGATTTGAATCATTTGAAGTATAATATAAATTATTACCACCTTCAGCATCAGTTACTCTTAAATGTATATAAAGTTTTCTATTGGTGTTTGTTACAGTAAATACTTCACCAGGATAACCACTTCCTATTGCTGCGGTAAAATCTAATTTACTATGTTTAACTTCAGGGAAATTTCCTTGTATATTTACTTTCCCTCTTATTTCTAGTCCTCCAGCAGTAGTATATCTAAGATACTCTGTAGGATTAGTAGGCGCATTCTTTATTTCAAAAAATGGATCACCTGATGTACCAGAAGCTGTTGCTCCCATTTTAATTGGCCAGTAAGGTGAACCAGTAGATTCCCAAAAACCTAACCAAGCTGGTGTAAGATATAAACCTCTAGTATCTCCTGTCATATCTGTGTCAGGATGAAAATGATCTATAGAATTCATTATATCATCAGAATCAATCGTAAAGTTGAGGTTATCTGTTAAATCAATATTTCCATCAATACTTAATTGATATGTACCATTAGTTTTCTTAAACAATAAAGAACTGCCAGCATAAGTAGTTTCATTTATATCTGGTCCAATAGCAAAGACATTATCTCCAGAGGTGTCCTGTCCTATTAAAACATTTAAAGCTGAACCATCATACATTTTTATAGGTGTATTAAATAGTTTTAATCCTTCTACTCCACCAATAAGCCCTTGAAAAGGATCAGTAGCATGCTGTTCATTGTTTTCTAGGTTCTTGCCAACTATTAGTCCAAACTTGTCATTAGCTGTAAACCCAGTACCAGAAAAATTTCCAAGTCTTGCTACTTCTGGAACTTGCCAGTTTGAACTTGCAGTTTTTCTAGCATGCAAACTAATAGTAGGTCCTTCATTATTATAAACGCTTTGCGTAGATGTTATATCTATAAAGCCGTCACCTATTTCATATCCAAAGTTTACAATAGCATCGTCTATTGACCATGCATTACCTCCAGTTGGTCCACCACCATCATGATTTCTTTGTATAGTATATCTATACCCACCATTATTTGGAAGAGCTCCAACTACTCCTGTAATCTTTATAGCTTCAATTTGAGCCCCAGAGCCTGAAGCTTTTTGCATAAATCCAATATCATTTACTTCAAATATATCATGTTCAACATCTAGAACTGCTAAATTCTGAGTTAAATTAGATACTAGCTTTGAAGTAGGTGCAACCATGATTCTACCACCTATAGTAGCCATTACATCCTGAGCTACAAGATTTTCTACTATAAGCTCTCCAGCATAAATAGATCTCCATCTTTTATCTGATTGTCCTAGATCTCTAGTTAAGTTAGCATCTGGTCTTAAAGATGTTGCTGCTATATCTATTGAATTAGGAGTAGTAAGTGTTGTGACTCCTTGAGTACTTACATCAACTTCAAATTTATTAGTTCCATCTGTAGATATAGTTAAATGTTTTTCTCCAGATGCTAATGAACCTTGTATAGTAGTCTCATTATATATAGTAGTTTTACCATGTACTGTAGTAGTATAAGTATCGTTAACATTATT
>Ga0208666_1000817_pt1 | contig 14288 bp, 30 predicted proteins | sample 5B_taG_FD_184078 | JGI IMG/M metagenome (GOLD analysis project Ga0208666, IMG submission 184078) | Marine viral communities from the Subarctic Pacific Ocean - 5B_ETSP_OMZ_AT15132_CsCl metaG (SPAdes) (version 2) | ecosystem: Environmental > Aquatic > Marine > Oceanic | place: Pacific Ocean...
GCATGGTGATAGTTATGTGGTTACTGATAATGAAGGTAAAAAAGTTTTAGGTAAACATAAAACAAAAAGTGCTGCAGTAAAACAAATAGCTGCTATAGAAGCATCTAAAGCTGCGAGTATGAACGAAGGTCTACGAGACATTGGTAAAGGACTTGCACAAGGTGGTGCATTGGGTGCAGTTACTCTTGGTTTAGCGATGGGTAGTGGATCTAAAGAAGAACCAAGTGTTGCTCCTCCACCAACACCAAATACGGGTCAGATTGGTCAGTTAGAAGATAAACCAAAAGAAAGGCCTTCCTTAGTTACACCTAAAAAAGTTGTTCAACCAGAAACTAAAAAAGATCCCTATGGTGGTAGATTTGATGAAATAGTTAAAATGACAGGTAAATTTGAGGGTGGTAAATTTGAAGGAAAACATTCCATAACACACCCAGATCCTATTCATGGTGATGACATACCCACCAACGCAGGACAAACTAAGCGTGGTCTTACTCCAGAAGGTAAAAGGTATCTTGAATCAAAAGGTCATAATGTAAATGATGTTTTTAAAATAGGTGGTAAGCTCCCACGGGAGGACGCAAATCACTTAAGAAAACTACACATGGAAAAATCAAAGTCACATTTAGAAAGCACTTATGATAAGTTTCATGATCATCCACATCAAGTAAAAGCGATACTTCACGACATGCATTATAATTTAGGTGCAAATGGATTATCTGGGTTTAAGAAAATGAACGCAGCTATAAATTCTAGAGACTACAAAACTGCGGCGGAAGAATTAAAAGATTCTAAGTATTACACCCAAACTGGACGTAGAGCTAGAACTCATTATCAAACATTACGAAGTTTATAAATAGACGTATGGAGATTGAAATGGATCATCAAGAAATAGTAGAATCATATCTCGAAGATTACTTTGGACATGATTTATTTGAAACACTATCAACCGAAGAGGTTGCAGAGGCCATAGTAGTTGCAAATCAACTAGCAAATACTATAAACCAATTTTTTGGAATAAATGAGTCTAAGGATGATGATATGCCTACTCTGGGTTTGATTTCACCAGATGAACATGCAAAGGCTTTGGCGATTGTCAGAAATCATTTAGAATTACATGGTTCAATAGCACCTAGAAAATCCGGACCTCCTCAGGAAAAATCACAACGATAATAAAAGGATACCTAACATGGGACTTACCAACAAAGAACAGAGAGCATTATACGAATCTGCACTACAATCAGTTTATAAAAATGAAACAACTAGAGAAGAAGTTCCTGTTGTTGATGTAGAAGATTCAGAAAACCTCGATAAAATCGAGGCAATAGTTATGGACTATATTCAAAATGCTACTAACGGATCTGTGAATGAATCAACATCCGACGAAGATCTAAATCAAGCCATATTTGAAGCAGTGCAAAACCTAAACTCACTTTGTCAAATGGTAAACGAGTATTTTGATTACCAAGGTTGAGTAAAAAACCAACCCCATGATAAATCGCCTCACTAGGTTTTACCTATGGGGCGATTTTTCTGTAAAAAAGTATACATAATTTGCTTGACTACTTGATTTATACCCTTACAATTTCAGTGCCTTAGAAAGAAAAGGAAAAATATGAATAAAATTAGTGAAAATGAAGCCATTTCTCAGTTTTTTGGTAAATTTTATGAAATCTGTTCAACACCGGAGTCATTTAACTACACATTAGATGAGTTTTATGATGATTTTCCACAAGAAATACACGATTTTCTGTCAACTATGGATAAAAATCGGAAAAAAGAGGTGAAAAATGGGTGAATCTGGATTTTCAGTGATGAATCGCATTTACAATGCGGAAAATATGGTTGGTTTTAAGATTTTTTTCGAAAATGGGTACGGAGTTTCTTTTGTTTTTGGTGGCGAATCACTAGCAGATCCAGTAAAAATGAAACAAACTAACAATTCATGTGATTTTTTCTGTAAAGACGCTGAAGTTGCTGTTCTCAACTCAAAACATGAGATAGTTCCCTTCAGAAAAGACGGCGCGATTAAACCACATGTCAAACCAGAGGAGATTCCTCAGATAATTTCATGGGTTATGAATAAATGAACGATATGTTGATGGCAGGAAAAGTTCAAGTTATCTTTCGTAAGAAAGAGAATAACCTGATACGAACACTTCTGTGTACTTTGAATCCAAAATTCATACCACCCGAATCAATAAAGGTTTTAGCAGAAGTTGCAGGGACTGCTGGAGATAGGTTTATAGTTTGGGACGTAGAAAAAAATGACTGGAGAAGTTTTTATATCGACTCAGTTATAGATTTTTTCCCAGTCAAACAAGATAACTGATAAATAATTAGGAGTTAATATGGCAGATCACTACGTTCCCCATAGGTTTCCAAGGCGAGTACCAGTTATGCCAAAACCAGATAGAGAATCAGACCTATACACAGAAGAGTTAATTGCCGCGGCAGAAGCAGCAGTTATTGGGTATGAAAAATATTTGATGAATAAGATTGACTATAAAGATTTAGCACGTATAATGAAATCCGTTCGGGAACTTCTCCCGTTCGAGTCATACGACCGCGAAAGTGACTAATTGTGTCAAACTATAGCATTCACATCTCAGCCGGCGATAACATAGAAAGTCGGTTTGAATATCGAAAATCCATTACTCTAAATGCTATGAGGTGGTTTATTGCTCGGTATGGAATGAATATAGATTCCAGTCCGACTGTAACTATTAATGTAAGATTAGTTACATATAAGGACATCGAATGCTGGGGTGAATGTAAAGAAGGAAAAGAGGTTGACTATACAATTGATCTTGCAACAGATCATTGTCTTAGAGATTATCTTGCCACGGTAATGCATGAGATGATTCATCTTAAACAGTGGGAAACTGGTAGGTGGGAAGATGATGGTGAAATTGAGGCAGAAAAATTGCAGTATAAACTAGCAGATGACTTTTGGACTTGTGGAATTATTTGGTAAGGAATACTATGTACAGACTACACATTGATATCCCGTTAGGTAATAATGAAGAAGAGGCAATTATTATTGCTTCCCGTATGATTTCTACTATTAGTACACACGTTCGTGATCGTGCAAAAATTGACGAGCGTATCGAGGGTATGAACTATCGTCTCGGACACGACGACGATCGTCAGAAGTCAAACTATCTAATGAAGAACTCTGAGGGTCATGTCAATAACAAAAAGAATCGCTTGACATTTAACCCAGAGACTGTATAATATGTGAAACGAAGGGCCAAGGGAGGAAATGGCATTTCTCAGCGCGACTTATAATCGCGTAAAGCAGGTTCGAATCCTGATTGGCCTATTATGATCGAATACACAGTAAAAATTTTTGGAGTCAATGTGAAAAAAATGTGGAGAAATCTCAATTGGAACAAGAGACATCGTAAGATGTCTCCGAGTGAAGTGTCAAACCGATCTCGAAGTGTAAGTTACTTTTCTGCACCTAAGTCTCGTTTGATGCAAAGGAATGTAAGAATTGTCCCGACCTCAAGCTGACAAATTGAGAATCTATATTGCCGGTCCCATGTCAGGTTATCCCGGACTAAATTGGGAAGCATTTGATCGTAAGGAAAAAGAACTCGTCGGTGCTGGGTGGGATGTGGTGAATCCAGCAAAGATGGATAGAGAAATTGGACTCGATCCAGAATCTCTTGGCGAATATGATTATGAAGACGCGGCGCGTCGTGATATTGATGCACTTCGCACCTGTGACGCCATCTACCTTATGTCAGGTTTTCAGTTTAGTAAGGGTGCCTGCTGGGAACGAGCACTAGCAAAGCACTGGGGTCTCAAGCGGTACTATGAGATTCCTCGACACGATCACGAATGGAATGAGCTTTTTACTAAAGCTACTAAAAATATAAAAGTATGAACATTTTTATTCTTGATGAAAATCCAGAAACCGCTGCCGAGATGCAGTGCGATAAGCATGTCGTAAAGATGATTATTGAGTCTGCACAAATGCTTTCCACTACTCATCGGTATTTGGATGGTCAAGAGTTCATTTCTCTCAGTAAGAACAACAGACGGATTAAGCGATGGTGTCACTGGACCGATTATCAAAAGTCTAGCATTAGACTGTATAAAAGTGTAATGATTAATCATCCTTGCACTCTCTGGACATATGCATCAAAAGCAAACTATGCTTGGCACGTAGAACATGCGATGACTCTCTGCGACGAATATACTTACCGATATGGTAAGGTACATGCTTCCCAAAAGATCATCGAGTGGTGTCATGCATACTCGCCGATAAATATTCCAGACGGTCCTTTGACACCATTTGCTCAGGCAATGCCTGACGAATATAAGCACAAAAATGCCGTAGAGGCATATCATGCATACTATCGTGGCGAAAAAGCAAGGTTCGCTAAGTGGACGAAAAGAAATACACCAGAATGGTTCTTGACAAAGGGTAAAACTATGGTACAATCCGCTTAACTAAATGATTATTTGTATGTTAATTATATTATGGGGTCTTGGGCAGTGAACCCTTAATCGCACCTAAGTTTAGGGATCTTTAAAACCCTGGCGTAAGCGGACATCGCCACCCGCATTTTTGCCTCCTTAGCTCAGCCTGGTAGAGCAGTGGACTTTTAATCCATCGGTCAGCGGTTCGAATCCGTTAGGGGGTACTTGGAAAAGTTCGAGAAAAAGGTTGACAAACCTTCTATAGCGAGTATAATACTCGCATGACAAGTGAATAAGAAATAATGTGCGGGAAACTAATTATCTCCTGCACGGGACTCGCATAATAATCCTCTGCGAATGGGGATAGTGCAAACTCCAAATGGTTTAGCGACCTGTCCGTATGATGCAGAAATGCTTGTATGAGATGATCCTTAGCGGGATGTGTGGAGTGGTGGAAGCAGGTTACTACAGACATTGTACGTTCGTGCTGCTTTCTTCAGGTATACAATAACCCTGAGTCCCATTGAATTATTATTCGGTAGTAGAATTCATTGGTGCTGAAAGGCACTCTACTAACGAATACTTACTATGAATGGTAACAGTTGTCGAAATTCGACGGACCATCACTCATAGTGAGAACCGCCGCGAGGGGAGGAACCGAACTTTGAACTCGGCGCACTCCCCTCGCGGTTTTCTCATTTAAATAAGAATGGAGATTGTATTATGGGCGATAAAAATTCTGCAGGTAAAGGTGACAAATATCGTGCAGTTGATATGAATAAATATAGAGAAAACTATGCCAAGATTTTTGGTACAGGTAAGAAGAAAAAAAAGAAGTCAAATTCTAAAAAGGAGAAAAAGAATGATTGACGATTTAACTACATCTCAGGTTCTGGGTACATTTTTCTACACTCTAGTCGTTTTTGTTATTGGTGCTGTTACTGGTCCCAAGTTTTTTGGCTGGCTTGCTGGACTTATGCCTTGGAACAAGGACTGATGGCATATTTTACACCTAATATGGAAATGCCACAAGAGTATATTGATACCCTTGAAGAGATTGCGTTGGAGCAAGGAATTTCTGCGGAGCAGTACGCGAAGCAAATCATCATGAGTTTTCTTGCAAAAAATCATCTTATGGGGTTGACAAAGTAGAAATGTGTGTTATAATACACGCATGATCGAAAGGGAAGCAAACGGATGCTGCTTCCAAAACTCACTAACCATGCATCCACGGAGATTCTACATTATGTCTAGCAACACTCTCACCAAGAAGCGCAAGGTCATCAACTACCTCACCGCAGGTAAGGGACTCACCTCGAATGAAGCCCGATCACGCTTCGGTGTCGGTAACATGCGTGCCATGATGAGCGATATTCGCTCTGAGTTCGAGAAGTATGGTAACTGGGAGGTTGTCACCGAGCAGACCACTAACGGTTCCAGTCGGTACTTCCTTGAGGACACCCATCCCGGTGAGCGTACCTACGGGTATCGTCCGGATGGCACTCGCTTCATGCTCTGAAGTGAAGGTCCTTGGTCTCCCTGCCCTGCACCTTCGGGTGCAGGGTTTTTTTATAAATATAAGTATATTGAAGAATAAAGACGAAGGAAGAAAATTCGGTGTTCCTAAAAACAGACCCCGAAGTCGTCCTATGTCTAAGGCATATAATCGAAAGCGAAAGGATTTAAACGATGGTTCAGATTGTACGACTAACAAACAACGAAGAAGTTATCGGTCAGATAGAAACAACCAAGGCAAAAGTAAAGATTAAGAATGGTGCAGTAATTGTACCTGTGGGTGAAGGAAGAATGGCCATGGTTCCTTGGTTACCTCATGCCAAAGATGAGAGTATAGAAGTTCCTATGGATAAAGTTATGTTTATCTTCGAACCACTTACTGAACTTGCAAATGAATATTCATCCAAGATGGGATCTGGTATTGTGGTTCCCCCACCAATAGATCCATCGAGTTATCCTCCTGTACCAAAGTTATCACTATCGGGTGATTGACATGTGAAGTTTTTTGTGGTATAATACACAAAAGAAAGGAATAATTCATGGCTAGTAGAGCAGGTGTTGGACTTGGTGGTGGTGCAGGTTTGAAGCCGGGAAAACCTCGGCGTCCTAAGAAGAAGAAGGGAAATCCTCCGAGTAGGACTTCCCGATCTGGCAACGGAAAGAAGATCCGCTAATCTATCTGTGCTCGTAGCTCAGTTGGATAGAGCAGCGGACTTCTAATCCGCAGGTCATAGGTTCGAGTCCTATCGAGCATGTTCGGAGGGCAGTGCTTTTCCCTGATAGCTCAATTGGTAGAGCGAGCGGCTGTTAACCGCTAGGTTGCTGGTTCGAGTCCAGCTCGGGGAGTTCCAGAGTGTAGCACAGCTTGGTAGTGCGTTGCGTTTGGGACGCAAAGGTCGCTGGTTCGAATCCAGTCACTCTGATTATGATAAGTCGTATTGAAAAATTTATTGAAGTTGGTAAGGAACATTGTCTTAATATCGAACGATCAAAGAAGCATTGTTCTCTTATCATTCACAAGAATCGAATCGTTTCTGTTGGTGTGAATGGAATGGGTAAGACTCACCCGAAAGCGAAGAAGATCGGTTATAGATATGATGAGGTACACTCAGAACTTGATGCAGTTCTTAAGTGCCGACATAAAAAGAATCTTACACTATTGAATGTTCGATTCAATAGGTTTGGTGAGATAAGAATCGCAAGACCTTGTTCTCTCTGTATGCCTTGGTGTAAGATGTATTTTGATTCTATTTACTACACGATGCCAGAAGGTGTCGTGAGATTGGAGTACTGATGCAAGTTAACGATATGGTAGTGGATGTACAATCGAAAAAGACAGGTAGAATTTTAGAATCTAGAACCATGGCTGACGGTCATGGTAGTTCCACAAAGTTTCTAGTAGATTTTGGTGGTCTTCAGGCATGGAAAGATCGAGGGGAGATCATTGAGTATATCACCAATGAAGGTACACAACATGGTGGAGAGTTCTTGACAGAGGGATGATATCTGGTATAATACCCGTGAAGGGAACGTAGCCCAACGGCAGAGGCAACGGACTTAAAATCCGTACAGTGCGGGTTCGAATCCCGCCGTTCCTATTTGGAGAATATGATGTCTGATAAAAAAGCTGAGTTACCCAAAAAGTTGCATAGAACAACTAAACTAATAGTTAAACCTAGTCCATTGAATGGATATGGTGTATTTGCATTTGACACAATCAAAAAAGGAGAAACTATAGAGGAAGCGGTTTTTTCTAAAACACAATATCGAACTAAGCATTTAACTTATCCAGAAATTAGACAACTTTGTTACACCCTCCCGTGTGATTGTGAAACATGTAAACATGCGGGGAAAAATTTTGTTATTAGTTCTGGTTTTATTAATTTGTATAATTCTACTAGAGAACTAGAAACTAGAAATATAAAGTTTGAATGGATTCATGAACATAGAATCATAAGAATTAGTGCCCTCGTGGATATTAAAAGAGGAGAAGAATTGTTGACTTATTATGGTCCAGGTTACACAATGTACGATAAAGAAGTGAAATGAGGTAAAAATGGCAAACAGTAAAGCATCACATGTAAAGCGTAAGCACAAAAGGCGCCGCGAAAAGATTCGTGAAGAGAATCAACTTAGTATGGAAAATGCGAAAAAGTCAACCATGCGAGAACTACACAAAGAGGGTAAGTTGCCTTCTAGATATTGGGAGAAGATCTCTTGAAGCGAGAACTAGACAAGTTTGATCTAGAAGCAGAAAAAGAAGCGGGTGCTATTCGCCGACATGGTGGGATTCCTTCTTGTCGTTATGGTAAGGGTATCACCAAACAAAGGAATATGCACAAGCGTGGTTTGAATATTCAGACTACTCGTATTGTAAAGCGAGAAAGGTGGTTGACATGAATGATAAAACAATGAAAAAAGTTTTACCGAAAATAGTAGAAGAATGGATTGGCATGGAAGACATTTGTTACGTTACCGGTAAAGTGATCGGCAAAGATGATCTGTGTCGATTTACTTGGGAATTTGATGCATGGGTCTCCGAAGAGGGACAGAAGATTGTCGAGGAAGATGCTCGCGGAGAAAATCCTTCTTTCGACAACGAAATAATCTTCAGAGAGTGGTATGCCCAAGATGCTGCAAAGGACAGTGAAGATGACGGATGAAGTTCACGATTTCTCTGGACCATATCAAATTCACAATACTCACGATGGAACTTCTTTGGTTTTTATCAAGGGTCATTATGCTGCATATGATATGGAAAGTGAAAAGTTAGCAGAGATTGTTGAGTCTAAAATTCATGAACTCAACACAGAACTTCTGAAGTGGAATGCACTTCGAACTGCTATCGGAAAAGAAGATGCGTGAACAAGAAATCGCTTTTGTCTCTCTTTTTATAATGAGCGTTTGGAATGTTCTACTGGGACTTCTCATGATCGGAGAGGTAGTCACTGTGGTAGACGGAATGATTTTTGCATTTATTGGGATGGTTGGTATTTTCATCGCTTCAAAGAAGGCTCTTATGGGTGATGAGCAACCTTGGGAATCGCCAAAAAAGTATAGAGAGCGTATGAAAAAGTAATAAATATGGTGTAACCCCACCATGAGATTCCAACATGCTCAAACGACTTCTGTGTTCTCACCGTCGTAGACTATACATAAAACGATTTATTCGCAATCAAAACTATTTTACTAATTTATCTGGAAGGTATCAAGACTGGGGCCGACCTCGGCCCCTACCTTAGTCTGACTCTAAATCGCAAAGTAACTAAATACTTACATGAAAGATTTTAAAACCTTCTTAGTAGAAGAATCGAAACTTACTCTGGAATATCATAAAGAACTTAATTCTAAGTTTTGGAATGGTCAGAGACTGAAGTCCGAAGTCCGTAAGCATCTTATTATGATTGCGGATAAATGGGCTTCTTTTGCGAAAATACCAAAGTCTGCTATTAGTGACATGATTCTTACAGGTGGAAATGCTAATTATAATTACACCAAGTTTTCTGATTTGGATGTTCACCTAATCACAGACTTTAGTCAGGTTTCCGAGTGCGATAAAGAGTTTGTAAATGAGTTCTTGATGGACAAAAAGACCATATGGCAACTTACCCACGACATAAAAATTTATGGGATGCCCGTAGAATTGTTTGCACACGAGGATCGTCCGCATAAAAAGAAGCAAGGTGTTTACTCTCTCAAGAAGGATAAGTGGCTACAAGAGCCAAAAAGAGAAGAAATAAAATATAATGAAGATGATCTTCTAAAGTCAAAAGTTAATCACTACGTCCACATGATAAATTATGCACTTAAGCATCATACTGATGATTTAGAAACTCTTAAGAAAATGAAAGACAGAATTAAAGGTATGAGAGATTCTGCCATACAAAAAGCCGGTGAATTCTCAGTAGAAAATCTTGTATTTAAAGAGTTGCGTAACAGAGGAATTCTTGATAAAATGACGGATCATATTCGCAACTTACAAGATAAAAAACTTTCTCTTAAAAAATGAATCACATACATTTGATATTAAAGTCCAAGAGTGATCATCTAACAGATCATTTAGAATCGCATGAAAATTGGATAAAGGATTTAGTATCAGGGTTGGACATGAAACTTCTGGAAACAAAACAGAAAGTTAATCCAATTTCTGCTTTATGCGATAAAGAAGGAAATGAAGGTATTACAGTGGCTGCGGTTATAGAAACTAGTCATATTGTTCTCCACACATGGCCACTTAAAAAAGAATTGCAGTTAGATGTTTACACTTGTGGTATGATGGATGTTGATTTTATACTTTCTCATTTGCAGTGGTTTTCTCCATATGATGTTCAGTTTAAAATTTTTGATAGAAAGTATGAATTGGTAGAAGTTGGAGATATAGAATGCCAAAACTCGTAGAAAATTTACCCCCGATTGAGTGCTATGTTCGTAAAGAATTTTTAAGAGATCATCAAGACGGTCATGGCGAATATGAACACTGTTACTGGGTGAGTGCAAAATCTATACAGTCACGCGCCCTTTATATCGAAAGTTACATGACAGAATATGGAGCACTCTATGATAAACTTCCCATATCTGCATATTGTTGGAAAACTGATTTAAAGAATCCATTACCCCTGTCCGATTTGCAAATGTGGGATTGTCTTTCATATGAAATAGTTCACATTGAAAAGATGTTCATGCGAGCAAGAAACTGTAAGGTTCTTTTGCCTTCCAAGTCTTGGGCGACAGGTAGTTATCTCTTCACCCTCGACACTTACGGTCCTGGCACCTTGGCAGAGACACCTAACGAACATAAGTCATACAACTTTATTAAACTTGACAACGGACAGTTTGGATGCTATCCTAACAACAGAATTCTTTGGGAGGATATGAGTTTCACTCCTGCCGAACCAAAGAGACCTGATTTCAAAACTTCCACAAGATATTATTACGCAGAAGGAAAAGATCTAACCGATACTTTCGCTAGCGATGACAATTACTTCTATGGAATCACCGGAAACTAGAAACATTATCGACCACTACCATTATTGGAAGCATGAGGCTATTCTTGCCGATCTTGACACAAAACGACACAATTATTCCGTACTTTGTATTAATCTACATAATGACTTCAATATTGCTACTGTTGTTCGCAACGCTAATGCCTTTCTCGCAAAAGAAGTCATCATCTACGGATCCAAACAATGGGACCGACGAGGAGCGGTAGGAACTCACAACTATAACCGTATGGTTTACTTTAAGGAGGATGAATACGATGGACTTCTGGACAGGATATCTGATTATCATATCGTCTGTGTTGATAACATTGAAGGCAGTGGAGACATTTCTACACTTGATTGGTCTGAGGAAAAACATACACTATTGGTCTTCGGTCAAGAACAAGTCGGAGTCCCACAAGAATTTATTAAAATAGCAGATAAAATTGCCTATATCCCACAATATGGGACTGTTCGTAGTTTGAACGTGGGAACTGCATCTGGTATTGCCATGCATGAGTATTGCTCAAAGATAAATACTAGATGAAAGGGGATCACTCATGGACAGTAGAAGAGAAAACGTCGGTCGTAAAACAGAACGAGAGGCAAAGCACTACTGGCACTCAAAGGTAAATTATGATGGTAGAGTTTACCATATGTTACTTACCGATAAAGAAGTGAACCGAGGTATTGACAGAATGGAAAAGAACCCGGAGGATTATCCGGGTATTTGGAAGCGAATTAGATTAGCGTTCGGTATTTGACGCCACTGTAGCTCAGTTGGTAGAGCAGAGCTTTTGTAAAGCTCAGGTCACGGGTTCGAGTCCTGTTAGTGGCTGTGATGCTCCTTGGTGTAATGGTAGCACCGGAGATTTTGGTTCTCCTTGTCCAAGTTCGAATCTTGGAGGAGCAATTATAAATAATCATAGGAGAATAATTATGAATGATAAACCAAAACCTGGAATTAAGTCAACTGAATTTTGGGCAACAATAGGAATTGCAGGGCTACCCCTTGCAGATCAAATAGGTTGGTTTGACAGAATGCCAGTCACACAGGGTGGTGAAACTGCCCTATGGATTTCTGCTGGATTGATTGGATCTGTTTATGTCTTTACACGAGCATGGGTAAAGGTAGCATCAGTAAAATATGGAGCAAAAGATGAAGAAACCGTTATCAATACTAACACTCGCACTCGCAAGTAGTGCGTTTGGCCAAGATCCGGATTGTGGTCCAAAATTAAATCCAATGACTACAACCAGAGTCCCAGACTTTGACGCAGATGGTAATCCAAATGGTCGTATGATTACCGTTTCGGAAGCTGACACTGAGACTCGAAGTATTGTTGCTGCCTATGACACACCCTATGGTGACTTCATCGGCACATACAGCATGGATGGGACTATTGAATTTACCAATAAGAGCGATCGACGTAGACGACTTAGGTTCCGTCAGAGTATTCTTTTGGATCAAGGAATTATGCCGATCATTCCTCCAGCGTTCTCTGAGGTTTGCTGGGAATCGGACATCCGAAGACTCATCACATACTATGAGCAGGTTCTAGAGCCGGGTGAGACTATCGAAGTTCCAATCTTCTGGGAGATCACAACTCGTCTGGAGGCTCAACTTGCAGATGTTAATGCAGATGGTATTGTTGATGCGGCGGATCAGGGACTTCTTATGGCAGCATTTGGAACTGATAATCCTCTGTATGATCTCGATCAGAGTGGTGTGGTCGATAGTGCAGATTTAGGAATCCTTCTCAGTCAGTGGTCAGAGACTTCGGATGATGTTATAGAAGACGCAAACGCTGGTGATACTGATCCAGTCGAGCAAATGTGGAATCCTGCATGGCAAACCGCAGACTATGTTATCGCTGCTGATATAGAAACCGATCCAATCAAAGGGGGTAACGGACAAGTCCGTATCCCTTTTCTGGATTGGCAGTTGAAAGCATAAAGGGTGATCTATCTTTAGAGGATGCAAATGGTTCTGCTGGACCTGCCACAATAACAGTTAATCCTTATGGATATCAGTCAGTTGGTTTAGATAGATTAGTTGAACCCACAAGTAAGTGGATTGTGGAAATGTACCGAGGTGACGATCTGTTGGGGGTCGTCGCTTCGGATTCTTCAAATACTACCGCAGGTAGAATCGGTCTACCTGATGGAAGTCCTCAACAATATGGTAATGCAATTTACTGGCGACAGTTGATTCCAACAGACGATGTTCTGCTAGGAGATCGTTGGGTTGTTTATGGTTGGGATGACGCCCCGGTTGGGGTAGTGGGATATGCACCAAATAGAGAATATTTTAATTAATATTATTGGTATATTCCAGAAGATAAAGAACTCTGTAGTTGTGATGCAGAAGTTGAATTATCAATAAATACTGGTGTCTGCTGTAAAGCAGCATCAATAGAAAATGATGCTACTTGTATAATACCACCCATATTTGGGTGGTTTTTGCAATAGTAATAATAAGTACCTGAGACTTTAGGCTCGAACAAAAGAATATTATCAGTTACATAAACATCAGGATGATCTGAACCACCATTCCATCTACCATCCTCAACTGAACTTATTCTTAATAAATGAGCACCATTTAACAAGCTACTATCAGTTAAATTAAACACGTATGATGAACCTATATTACATAGGATGGTAGGAGCCTCTTTACTCGCAGCATAAAATTTACCACCCTGTGCATAAAAGCTAATTAAATTAACTCTCCCTACCAATTCAGTTATTGAATTTTGTCCCACTGAAATTGCTTTTCCGGAACCATCTATTATAGTGTTTGTTTCAGTAGATCCTGCTGGTGAATCATTTCTATACAGTCTTAGGTCTGTCGAAGACCCAACTCTATTTTCATCGGAAAAGTCGGCAGAATTTCCAAATTGGACTATTTCATGGTCGTTATAATCTAGATAAAAATTACTAACCTCATGTAGAGTTTGGGATGAATTAGATCCGTTTAATATTTTTACAAAGTCACCCTTTTTTAATCCCAAAGAGGAAAAGCTAGGGGAAACGGAAGGACCAAAAACATTTTTTATTACGTTTTCTTCTGTTGTATTTGCTACGTTTACTGAAAATATAGCTTTAAAATCATCCAAGAAACCAACAGATGAGTATTTTTTATCTAAATCTTCTGCTTTTGGTATATCGGCTATTGTTGCAAATATTGCTTTATCGAAGGTTGCAGCATAAGTATAAAACCCAGAAAGATCTGATTCCGCTCCAGTTATTTGATCTACGTATTTTGCGTCTTGTAAAGTAAACCCAGCACCAAATGATATGCCGTCAATTATATCTTTGATGTATTCTGAATTTGAGGACTCTATACATCCAGTATAATCTAAA
>Ga0208666_1000819_pt1 | contig 14276 bp, 9 predicted proteins | sample 5B_taG_FD_184078 | JGI IMG/M metagenome (GOLD analysis project Ga0208666, IMG submission 184078) | Marine viral communities from the Subarctic Pacific Ocean - 5B_ETSP_OMZ_AT15132_CsCl metaG (SPAdes) (version 2) | ecosystem: Environmental > Aquatic > Marine > Oceanic | place: Pacific Ocean...
GTCCGGTCTCTACCCAAGGAGCACACCAGACTTTTCCACCAATCTGTCTATACGAATGACAGAAGAAATAATCTTCTGATAATAAATGGTTTGTATCTTTATTTATCTCCACACGGAAGTAGTCTTTGATTTCTACACCATCAGGTAAAGATCTCCCACCATTAGTATATATTGGTGTTTGTGGTTCCAGTGCCTGCAAACAATCACGACGGACCATCATGAATGCATTGCCGCCGTGCTCAATTTCAAATGGAGTTTCCTCATCTTCCATCTCAATACCAGGAAGAGTGTTGATATTAAATACGCCACCAGTGCGTCCAATATCATCTTCACCTGCTAGTGCAGCTGCACGAATCTCTTCCCAGTTATATCCTTTCAGTGCAACGGGACCGATGATCAGTTCCTTGTCTGCCTTGATCATCTTTACAATGTCCTCAACACGGAACTTGATGTCCGCATCAATGAATAGAAGATGAGTCGCATCAGGAATATTCATAAAGTGGTGAGCGATTGTATTACGCCCACGCTGAATCAGTGACTCATTACCAAGAAAGATGGTGGTGAGTTTGACACCAGACTTATTACAAGACTCGGAGAGTTTAAGTAGTGAATCTGTATATTCACTCGTACACATACCCCCGTACATGGGGGTTCCAATCACAAGATGTAAATTCATATTACTCTTCAGTCGATGCTTCTAGTTTAGCATACTCTGCATCTACACTAGATGGGAGCATGGTTGGGAAGTCAGGTTTCGCAAGAGACTTCTCATCCAGAATTGTAAATCCACGACTCTCTGCAAAGCGTTCCGAACAATCCTGGAACTTATCCGCACATTTCTCAAGCCACTCAACAGTCATTTCATGTGAGGGTGCCTGACCATTAGCAATCAGTTCATTCTCCATCTTCAGATAGTTGAAGACTTCTGCTTGTGCATGTGAAACATTCACACCAATATCAAACAGATAGATGGAGTTACCTTCATCAATCACACCACCACGAGGACGTGCCGAGTTCAGTGCCTGCTTCAGTGCAGTCATCACATGGTAACGCTTCTCTTCTTTCTCGTAATCTTCTTCGGTAATGTGATCCTTACCAATGTGATCCAGAACAGAACGATACTGAGTCATCAGGAAGGACATCTTACGAATAGCACCCTTCATTGAGTTCTCAATGTTCATGTTGTTGTTCATGAGTTCGATCATCTCAATCTCAAGTTCTTCACGATCCAAATCATCTTGCTCAGCATCAATCTCACGCTGCTTCTTACGGATCTTGATATCATTCTTACGACGATTAATCTGTGCCTCTGCAAGGGCACTCTTCGTTCTCTCAATCGCAGCAAGAGTGTGTTTAATACTACGGATGGGTGTCAGATCAGTGATGTCCAAAGTCACAGTCATCATCTGTGAGTGAGACTTATAGAAGTTGTCACAAGCAGCTTTAGTAGAAGGCAATGTTTCCTCAATATGAGTCAACATTCCTTTGTATTCCTGCGGCAGAGGACCCGTTGCAAGTTGTGCAAGGTCACTCTTAAGCGTTGTGACGGAAATCTCTGATCCTGGAGTCAAATCTACCGAAGTAATAGCAGAACTTTGTTCAGTCATATCAGGTCAAATATAGTGTTTAATAACTACCGTATTTAGTATACTATAAGAGGTCGGTTTTTACAACCCTCCGTGTGCATTAGATGCTGCTGAAGCATTATTTCTACCTTCATCTAAGTTTCCAAAATCTACAGCATTTCCTTGAGTTGCAATTTCAATCATATCCATATTTGTAGTTTGTCCTGGAGTCAAAGCAGAAAACACTCCACGAGTTGAAGATGACGCTCCACTATTAGTAGAGGCGCTAGCATCATTTACTAAGTCTCCAAAATTAATTGCATTTCCAGATGATGCGATGGTTATATATTGAATTACCTTATTTGCCGCTGGATTATATCCTCCTGCAAATATACCTCTTGTTGGATTAGAAAGACCAGACATACCAGAAGTTGCAGCGGTTAAACTGCCAAAGTCCTGTTCAGATCCAAGAGTTGCGGTGGTAACAAATTCAATATCCGATGTTAATGGAGTATACGGAGATGCTACCGGTGTTCCTCCTGCAAATACACCTCTAACCGGTGAGGCACATGCACCCATATAGTTTTTACTATCTGTTAAAGTTCCAAATGATACAGCTGTTCCACCTGAAGAAATTGTAATATAATCCATTGTATCCAATGGGCCATTTGGACTCGGTGCTTTGAACCCTCCAATAAAAACTGCCCGAGATCCATTAGACACTGCTGCAAGTCCATATCTCCCCAGAGATAAGTTACCATGATTAACTGATGTTCCTTGAGAGGAAAATATTGTACGTTCTATAGTTGTTACTGCATCAGCACCACCCGCCGTGACGGCAAGAGTGCTAGAGGAAGTAGAACCAGTATATCTACTATGTGCATTTAAATCTCCAAAGTCAAATGCATCTCCTGCAGATGCAATATTAAATCCATCAATTTGAGTAATGTTGGTCGGACTTTGACCACCAAAAAGTAATCCACGCGCACCAGGTTGAGTATCAACACTCCTACCAAGATTAGGTGTGCTTAACTGAAACTCTGCCCACTGTGATCCATCCCAGAGTTCTGGTTTATTACTATCAGTATTAAATCGTATTGCGCCTCTTGGAATTTCACCTGATGGGGGAAGATTGCTCATGCTTCTATACCTCTATGCATATTTATGAGATGCCACCATGACAACCTGAAAGACCTATTCCTCTTTGTTGACCCGTATTGAGATCTCCAAAGTCCTGTGCATTACCAGTTGTTTGTATCGTTATAAAATTAATATTATTAAGAGCAGGATCCGCTGCTCCTGCCATCACACCTCTGGTTGGATTTGAAGCTCCGTATTGATATCGCATTGCCACTATCAGATCACCAAAATCTTGTCCATTTCCAAGTGTTGATATTGTTATGTATTCGATAGAATTATTATAACTAGCTGTGGTTCCGTGCATACAAGATCTGGTCGTGTCACCAACTGCACCAGCTCCTCCAGAGTTATTGTCAGTGTCGCCAAAATCAAGTGCGTTTCCAAGAGTTGCCCATGTGATATAGTTAATGGAATTATCTTTTATATAAAAAATTCCACGAGTTGGAGATCCGGTTACTTGACTTGCACCTCGTTCACCAGGTTTTTTATCTAAATCACCAAAATCTTGTGCATTCCCTAATGTTGCAATGGTTACATAATCTATATTATTTTGATGATCACTTCCATTGCTTCCACCACCAAATACACCTCTGGTGCTCGTCCCTCCTCCCATAATATTTTTTCTCCTTCCTGTCAAATCACCATAATCCGATGCATTTCCCTGTGTGCTAATGGTTATAAATTGAATTGTATTTTCTTCAACTAGTGGAGCAGTAGTTTCATCTCCACCTGCAAAGAGACCACGAGTTCGACTTCCAGTTGCACCCATGTCCATCTGCGTCCTCACCAAATCACCAAAATCTTGTGAAGTGCCTTGTGATGACATGTTAACAAATTGAATTACATTGTTAGCACTTGGATTTTCGCCACCGCCAAATACTCCACGATCATTACCTCTTTGTTCTGTTGTTCCCTTTGGTAGTGTCAACCAGTTCTGTGAGTTATATCCTACTCCACCTTCGAATGTTGGACCAGCAGTTGCATCAACACTTCTTGTAAGTCCTGGTTGGAATGTTGTAATACCAATAGGACTATCAGTTGCTGTGGGTGTTGGAGAACTTAAACGATCACCAATTGCTGAAATCTTACCGGTATGTCTTTCAGTTTTATCTGCAAAAATATTCTCTCCATCATAACAAACAAGGAGAACAGATTGTGGATGAACATCTAATTCTTTGGTTGGTGGTGTGAAGTTTGACTTATATACTGCATGTCCTTTACAAATGCGGAGATTGGAGATGTAACCATCAAGTCTTCTATTATTATTAGATGTATTATGTCCTTGACACGCAATAACTGGTCTGTTCGCACCAACTAGATAATCAGTTGAATCTGAATAAGTAGATCCCACTTGAGAACCATTTACATACATTTTTGTGCTGGTTCCTTCTCTTTCAAGCGCAATGTGATACCAAGTTTGGTCTGATAATTGACCACCATCTATTCTGTTGTCAGTGTTTACATAGTAACGAAGATTGTTAGCACTAGTATCATATTGTATACTTGGGTATGCTCCATTAGTGTTGTCTGGTCTAAAATCAATGAGATTTGGATCTACAGAGTCACTACTAAAAGATCCAGCATTAAAATAAACCCAAAATTCAATAGCAAAGTCTCCAGTCCCAAAGGCAAAATCACTACTCCCATCTAAACTCATAAAATCATCAGTGCCATCAAAAAATACTGACCCTGTGGTCTCGGTGGATACTCCAACTGCTGCAATCTTATTGACTCTTAATTTTGCCATGACTTATAAACCTCCGTGTGCATTAGAACATCCTGCAGGATAGTGTCTTGCCACTGTCAAATCTCCAAAATCAACTGAATCACCTTCCGTTGCAATTTCAATATATTCAATAACGTCAGTAGTGGGATTGGTGCCACCTCCAGAAACTGCACGAGTTGGTGATGAACATCCTCCTCTAGCTTGAGAAGTAGTGTCAAGTGCTTCACCAAATTCCACTGCATTTCCCCCAGATGCAATAGTAATTGAACTTATCGATCCGTCAAATGTGGCAGGTGATGGAGCTGTTTGTCCTCCGAAAATTATCATTCTGGTGGCATTTCCAGATCCAGATCCTCCCCAACTTGCTGTTGCTAGATCACCAAAGTCTTGTGCATTACCAAGAGTTGCAATGGTTACATATTCTATTGTATTATAAGTTTGGTTCGGGCCCGATGGAGTTAATCCTCCAGCCCATATACCACGAGTTGGTGATCCAGCTGCAACATCAACTTCTCTGGCTACACTCAAATCTCCAAAATCTATTGCATTTCCTGTTGATTGTATAGTAACATAATCCAGTGTCTCACTTGCAGGATTCCAACCGCCACCATTGATGGCACGAGTAGAATTTGAAGTTGCCTGACAAAATCCTCTACCTGCGGTTGATAAGTCACCAAAATCAGTTGCATCTCCTGTTGATGCAAAAGTCCAAAAATCAATAGTGACGCTATAAGCAGGTACAGTATATCCCCCCATCAAAAGTCCACGAGATCTATCTCCAGCACCACCACCACCACCTCTCGCTTCAGTCAAATTTCCAAAGTCAATTGCATTACCAGTGGAAGAGATATTGATATAATCTAATTCATTTTTGGTGCTTGGAGTTATTCCACCAGAAAAAATACCACGAGCACCAGGAGTTGTATCAACACTCGTTCCAAGATTAGGAGTATCAGTAGACATCACCCACCATTCTCCCTGAGCATAAAACTCTAACCTCTGGGAGTCGGTATTAAATCTGATTGCACCTTGTGGGACTTCTGATGGGGGGAGACTCATATCTTTATACCTCTAACATATTTATGAGATGCCACCATGAGAATCTGAGCAGGCAGCTCCATCGTTTACTCTGCCAGGACTTAAATCCCCAAAGTCTTTTGCATTTCCTGTAGTCTGTATTGTTACATAATCCACTGCATTTGATTGACTGAAACTTACCTTACCTAACTGGAAAACACCTCTTGTTGAATTACTCATTCCAGATCCTTCGCCTCCAGCTGCAGTTAGATCACCAAAGTCTTGTGTATTTCCAAGAGTTGAGATGGTAAGATAATGTATCCCATTACTCGATGCAGATGGTCCTTGAGCTCCTCCTGCAATTATGGCTCTTGTTGAATCTGATGCTGCAGAGTTGTCTCCGTTATTACCAAATCCAGTATCACCAAAATCTTGTGCATTACCAGTTGTTGCCCATGTAACATAATCAATACTATTGTCTTTGACAAACAAAACACCTCTAGTTGGAGAACCACATCCACATCCCTCTCTTTCAGCACGAGTTAAATCACCAAAGTCTTGTGCGTTACCAAGTGCTGCAGTAGTTATGTATTCAATTACATTAGTAGAACCTGGAGCACTTCCCGTAAAGAAGAGAGCTCTAATATTATTTCCTGCCCCACCTAACTCATCTCTAGCATTTAATAGATTACCAAAATCAACTGCATTTCCTGTTGTTGCAGTTGTAACAAAATCAATTATGTCCGACCTTGATGGCGTTGCTCCACCTGCAAAAATACCACGAGTTGAACTTCCAGAAGCACCTAATCTTAATCTTCCATCAGTTAAGTCACCAAAATCAATACTATTTCCCGTTGTTGGAATATTAAATAAGTCTATATGGTTTGACACACTTTCACTACCAGGAGTTATATCTCCACCACCAACTAAACCACGACCTCTGCCTCTTTGTTCTGTCGTGCCTGATGGTGGAACAAAATATCCTTGTGTATCAAATGTTGTGACACCCCGAAACTCTGTGCCTGATGTGAAGTCTCTGGCGAGTCCTGGATTAACTGTAGCAACTGTTGGGTCTCCACCTGTTGCAACTGTGCGTACAGTTCCGATACCTGCATTTGAAAATGCTGTTACGGAATCTGGGTTATTGCAACAAAGGATTCTAGTTCCATTAATTGTTTCTAGTGCATGAACTGGAACGGTGAAGTTTGATGTATAAAGTCTGCGCCCACCAACAACTCTCAAGTTGGAGATTTCGCCAGTTAAGTATGTATCACCATGTTCATTTTTTGCAACAATAAATGGAAATGAACTATCACCGCTTGCGTAGTCAGTTGTAGCAAAAGTTCCATTTGCAGTTCCAGTGCCACTATCTACTTCTCTTCCATCAACATACAATACCAATGTTTTATCACTAGATTTAAATACTGCCGCAATATGATGCCAAGTATTTAATGTAAGACCCTCATTTGATCCCCAATATCTATAGTTTCCTGATGATCCTCTACCGAACTGTGCATACACACCTTCGCCATCAGCTTGATTATCATCAGTGGACATAATCGTAAGACTAAATCCTGTTTGAGCACTACTCGCTCCAGTGCCAAAAGCAAATTGTCTGGATGTATCGGCGGTTTTTACCCAAAATTCTGCAGTCCAATCAGTGGCACCATTGTGAAGAAAATTAAAATCTCCTGCAGCACCTATTTCTAAATGATCATTACCATCAAAATTCACAGACCCTGTGACTGGTGTGGGTGTTTCTAATCCAGAAAGTTTATCGACTCTTAATATTCCCATTATAGACCTCCGTGACCGTTAGAACCACCACTAGTTCCATTTGTTGCTGCTGTCATATCACCAAAGTCAACAAAATCACCAGTGGTCGCTATTTCTGCATAATCTATTTCATTTTCAACTGTGTTGTTAGAAGAAAATGAACCTGGAATTACTATCCTTGTCGAACTACACGCTCCTCCTCCACACTCAAGTCGATTTTGTGTTAAATCACCAAAAGTTGTTCCATTTCCAAGTGTTGCAATGGTGACATATTCCATTGCTTTACTTGCACTTGGAGCATTTCCAGCTCCTGCGATAGCACGAGTTGCATTACTACCAGCTGTTCCTTGTGCAGTAACGAATGATAAATCTCCAAAGTCTTGTGTATTTCCTAGTGTTGCCATTGTGACATATTCAATGGAATTTATTCTAGTATCCGGTCCCGTGTTGCCACCAAAAATTAAACCTCTTGTTGGACTTTGAGATCCAGTTGTTCCAAGTGCAGCAGTTCCTAAATTACCAAAATCTACAAAATTTCCTACAGATTGAATCGTGCAAAAATCAATTACATCTGAACGAGTTGGATTAAATCCACCAGCAGCAAAACCACGAGTTTGACTACCAAAACCAGCGTGTCTTGACCTTGCTACAGTTAAATCACCAAAATCAGATGTATTTCCAGTTGATGCTACGGTGACGAACTGTGCTTCGTTATAAAAACTAGGAGAACTTGGAGTATATCCACCAGTGAATATCAGTCTGGATCGATCAGATGTAGAAGCCTGATTTCTTCTTGCACCTGATAAATCTCCAAAATCTTTTGCATTTCCAGTGGAACTGATATTTACATAGTCTATTGTGGCTACAACACTAGGTTGTTCTCCACCGCCAAATATTCCACGAGCACCAGGTTGTCTATCACCAGCATCTCCAAGATTTGATGTTGCAGTATGAACCTGAAACCATGCCGAGCCATTCCAATACTCCAACTTCTGTGAGTCGGAGTTAAATCTCATTGCACCTGCTGGAATACCTGACATGTTACACTACCTCTGTCATTATTTATCCAAGACCACCATGGGAATCAGAACAACCTGCAAGACCTTGAATGCTTGCAGTTAAATTACCAAAATCAGTTGCGTCACCTGTTGATGCAATGGTTACATAATCAATAATATCTCTATCACCTCCTGGTGCTAAATAACCACCACCAAAGACTCCTCTAATGGAGTTAGAACAGGAACCTATATATCCTCTTTTTTCTGTTAAGTCGCCAAAGTTTGTTGCATTTCCAGTAGAGGCGATGGTAATGTATTCGATTGTATTTAATGAATTTGGTGCAACATATCCACCACCAAAGACTCCTCTGACGGAACTGGAACAGGCAGTTAATTCAGTTTTAACTTCACTCAAATCTCCAAAGTCTTGTGCATTACCTGTTGTTGCGATGGTCACAAAATCAATGATATTTGAATTTGCTGGAGCCTGACCACCACCAAAAATTCCTCTGATGGAACTGGAGCAGGCACTCGGAGCCTTTTTGGCAACAGTTAAGTCACCAAAATCTGCAGCATTCGCAAGTGTTGCAATGGTAATGAAATCGATTATGTCGCTTGCTGTAGGAAAATTACCAGCAAATAACCCGCGTATTGATGATGAACATCCTGCGTTTTGTCGTCTTGCCACAGTCATATCACCAAAATCAAATGCATTTCCTGTTGAGGAAATAGTTACATAATCAATTGTATTAACCGCAGCCGGAGATCCAATACCTCCACCCCAGAGTCCACGAGTTGATGATGAACAAGCAGCAATACCTCTTCTGGCATCTGTTAAGTCACCAAAATCTCTTGCATTACCGGTGGTTGCTACAGTAATATATTGAATAGTATTAATATTTGCAGGAGCTGTATTTCCACCACCAAACAATCCACGACCACCACGACCACTACGACTCTCTCTTGATTCTGTATTACCAGTTGGGAGATAGAAATAAGCATTTGAGTTTATTTTGGTGACACCCTCAAAGGTTACTTTCCTATCATCACCGACTTGTGGTGTGAAGTTTGATGGTGCTGGATCTCCGTTTGATGTGATAGTCTTTCCAGTTGCTTCTGTGGTAACACTATTTTCATCTTGGCAGCATAAAAGAGTAGCACCTGGAATTTTTTTGAGTTCTCTGGTTGGTGGAATGAAGTCTGCTGTGTAGAGTGCAGTGCCTCTGACTATACGGAGATTGGAGATGAAACCTTGATAATCATAAGTAGAACCACCATAATTATCTCCACCAATAATGAGTGGATTTGAATCATCATTAAAGGATGCAGCAGCATCTGAACTTGTATCTGATCCGATAGCAACACCATTTAGATATAATGTAATGTCTCCATTATATCTTACAGCAGCAAGGTGTCCCCACTCACCAACTTGTGCAGTATTATTAGCAGATACTATTGAATAACCGCTACTCCCAGAATACCAAGCAAAATCTTCTCTACCACTAGATAAAGTACCAAACCAAAAGGATTGAGTAGCATTGGTATTATTATATTTTGTTACATAACTCTCAGTGCTTCCAATTCTACTTCTATATCTCCAAAATTCAATTGTAAAATCTCCCGTCCCAAAAGTAAAATCAGTGCTATCAGGAATACTCAAATAATCCCCAGTCCCATCAAACTCAACAGACCCAGTGATTGCACTACCACCACCAGACTTCACAATAGGTGTCAGAATACCAGGAGTGAGTTCACTTGCAACTGCAGTTCCGTTGACGGTGATGGTCTTACCAGTTTTTTCAAGTGATGCATCGGTCTTTGATTGACAAGCAAGAAGAACAGTTCCTGGGACAACTTCAAGTTCTCTCATTGAAGGTTTGAAGTTTGATGTGTAGAGTGCAGTGCCTTTGACTATACGGAAGTTAGAAATAAATCCCTGAAGATCAACGCCGGTCGCAACATTAGGATGTCCACCAATGAAAGTTGTGATACTACTACTTCCAATATCTCCTGAATATGCTCCTTGTCCAGTTTGAACACCATTTCTATAAATTTTTAAGTTACTTAAACCACTACCATTTCTCACGAGGGCATAATGAACCCATGTTGATAATGGTGCATTAGATTCTTCGGTAAATGTTACAGAACTTCCATTTACATAAACCTTTATTGCTACTACCCCTGCATTACTAGCACTTTGTATGGTAAGGTTTGGATTTGTTGCATAGTTTATACTGAGAACCGTTTGATACTCATCTGGTCCCTCTTTTATGTATTGCCACCATTCAACTGTAAAATCTCCTGTTCCAAAATCAAAATCAGAATTAGCAGCGATCTGCAGGGAATCTGCATCTACAAACTGAACCGAACCAGTCGTCTCAAAGGTTTCTGTGCTTGTAATCTTATCTACTCTTAAATTTGCCATTTTAGAAACCTCCTAAACCACCGTGTGAGTCTGAAGCTACACCCATTCCATCTCTTGGTTTTGATAAATCACCAAAATCAAGTGCATTACCTGCTGTTGCGATAGTGACATACTCTATAGTATCTGTTATGGTTGGAGTTCTTCCACCATTATTAACTCCTCTTGTATTTGAACCATTTCCTCTACGATAACTTGCTGCTATAGTTGCATCACCAAAATACTGTGCATTTCCCCCGGAAGCAATAGTGATATAGTCTATGATGGCGACTCCAGGACCTCCACCTGACCATATTCCACGAGTCGGGGAAGAAAATCCTGCCATAGTAGTTCTCTTACGTGCCAAAGTACCAAAATCTATTGCATTACCTGTTGATGCTATGATTACAGAATCAATATTATCATATTGTATGCTACTATCATTTCCTCCACCCCATAAACCTTTTGTCGGGGAAGACAATCCATGACCAGAGTGTTGTTCTACAGTTAGGTCTCCAAAGTCAAGCGCATTGCCAAGGGTATGTATTTCAACATAGTCAATAATATTCATTGCAGGATAACCACCACCCATTAATCCACGAGTTGATGAAGACAAACCATTTCTTCCCCAACTATTAGTTGAGGTTCCATCACCAAAATCAATTGCATTACCTGCAGATGGAATAGTTACATAGTCAATTGTATTTGTATATGAGGGAGTTCCTCCACCAGAAAATAGACCTCTAGTACTGGAGGACATTGCAGTTTTATTTGCACCAGACTCTGTTAGAATTCCAAAATCAATTGAATTTCCTAGTGTTGATGTTTGAATATATTCAACCATGTTGGTCATCGCTGGAGCATATCCTCCACCAAACACTGCACGACCACCTCCACCTGGTCTAGCATATGAATTTACTGTCTTCCAATTTACACCATCAAAGAACTCAAGTGTTCCGAAGTCTTGGTTAAATCTGGTTGTTCCTGCTTCTGGTGCTACGTCTCTATTATTTTTTTCTCCAAGAGGAACAGCAAACCGATCAGTAACAGTGAGTGTCTTTGTCTTTCCTACTTCTGCTGTTGAACCAGATGAAATTGTTGTTTCTCCAGTGATTAAGATTTCTCCTGCAAGAGAACTGAAAGGACCACTCGTCCCATTATCAATAACAATATTATTTGTAATGCCTTGTTGAGTTTGTTGAAAACCTTGATATTCTTTAAAGGTAGATATTCCACCAGCACCTGCTACATCAGATGTTTTAATATCGCCAAGAACTTCTAAAGTAGCAGTCGGATTTGTCGTCCCGATACCAACTTGCTCATTCTCAATATTGAATTGTGTGGATAAACCAATCCTTATACTTGGCATTATGTCTACACTTTCCTATATTTATCAGTCATCAGAAACCTCCTAGACCACCGTGTGAGTCTGAACAAGCACCTGCCCCACCATTTGCCAAATACAAATCACCAAAGTCTTGTGCATTACCAGCGGATGCAATATTTACATAATCAATCACATTACTATTATTTGGATTAAAACCTCCCGCCCAAACACCTCTAGTGCTTGTCGAACTTGCGGCAGTTCTGGTTCTTGCTTCTGTTAAATCACCAAAATAAACTGCATTTCCATCTGTTGCAATAGTAATATAATCCATTATAGTTAAAAGTACTGGTTGCTGACCACCAGCAAAAATACCACGAATATTATTGGAACATGCTGATTCAGCAAGCATTCTTCTTGCTGCTGTTAGATCACCAAACTTAATCGAATCTCCTTTTGATGCAATTGTTACATAATCAATAACACTGCGAGTTCCTGTGTTTGAGGTTGGGGCATTACCCATGCCTCCTCCCCAAACTGCTCTTACTCCGTTTGAGAGAGAACCGGTAGAATATCTACCTGTAAACATATCACCAAAATCAAGTGCATTTCCTAATGTTCCAATCTCAACGTAATCAATTACATTTACAGTTGCATTTGATGGGGAGGTAGTATAACCGCCACCCCATAATCCACGAGTTGATGAGGATGATCCTGACACATATCCTCTATTTGTGGTTGATAAGTCACCAAAATCTATTGCATTTCCTGCTGATGGAATGGTCACATAACCAATCGTATTAATATAAGTACCACCACCCCATATACCACGAGTTGCGGATGAAAAAGATCCTAGCTGGGATTGCGCTACAGTAAGGTCTCCAAAATTTTCAGAATTTCCAAATGTGTTTATATTAAGCGATTGGATTTTGACAGAACCGCCAGCATTGCCACCACCAACCAACATGCGACCAGCTCTAGTTGTATTATCTACCTGTCTCCAACCATAACCATCATGGAACTCAATAGTCTTGAAGTCATAGTTATAATATAATTGACCTGGTTTTGGTTTATATGGTCTATCATTTGTTCCGCCACTTGGAGGTGTGAAAGTATTGAAGACTTTCAGACACTCTACTTGACTACCACCTGCAAGGTTTACATCTGTGGTATCAATGTTACTCTGTATAGTATGAGTTCCAACACCAACTGATGTGGTTCCAAGACCCACAGCACCAATCGTGAATGTCTGACCAGTTTTAACAATAATTTCACCAGATAATGATGCCTTAAGACCATTACCAAACTCAAGTGTAGTGTCCTCTACAATTTGATTATCTGCTCTCAGGAATCCTTCATAGGCAGTCAGAGATGATACTCCAGTAGCATTAAGATCTCTTCCCTTGACAACACCAACTACATCAACTCTCTCTTGTGCGGTGGTGGTATTGATTCCAAGTTTACTATTCTTGAGTGTTAGGTCATCACCAAATTCGCGTCTTATATTTGCCATCTTAGAAACCTCCTAATCCACCGTGAGAGTCTGATAATGAAGCAGATAATCTAGATGTTACACTTAAATCACCAAAATCAAGTGCATCTCCCAAAGAGGCAATTTCTACATAACTGATATCAGTAATTGCTGCATTTGGAGAAGTTGCATTTCTACCTCCTATAGAAACACCTCTTATTGGTGATGCACATGCAGAGGATTCGTTAGCATCATGTGCAGCATCACCAAATTCAGATGAATTGCCATTCGTTGTAATATTCAAATATTGCATCGTTTTGCGGTAAGGTGAATTGCCAAAAAATATTCCCCTTACGCTATTTGAACAACCACCAGCATATGTAGTGGTGTCACAATCACCATAATCAATAGAATTACCTTTTGATGAAATTGTGATGGATTGAATTACTTGTCCTGATGGAGAATTTCCTCCAAGAAAAATTCCAAGAGTTGGAGATCCGCATGAGGAGTGTCCATATGCTCCAGTGAACAAATCACCAAAATCAACTGCATTTCCAAGAGTTGGAATTTCTACATAATCGATTACATTTGAAGCAGTTGTTGGTCCAGTGGTATATCCGCCACCTAAAACTCCACGAGTTGAACTTGAAACACCTTTGGGATCTCCTCTAGTAGCTGATGTATTTCCAAAATCAATTGCATTTCCAGCAGATGCAATTGTTATGTAATCAATAACATCTGAGAGACCTGGTGCTCCACCACCAAAAAGACCACGAATTGAAGATGCAGCAGAAGCAAATTGATTTCTTGCTACAGTTAAATCACCAAAGTTCTGTGCATTTCCAGTTGTTGAAATGG
>Ga0208666_1000824_pt1 | contig 14215 bp, 20 predicted proteins | sample 5B_taG_FD_184078 | JGI IMG/M metagenome (GOLD analysis project Ga0208666, IMG submission 184078) | Marine viral communities from the Subarctic Pacific Ocean - 5B_ETSP_OMZ_AT15132_CsCl metaG (SPAdes) (version 2) | ecosystem: Environmental > Aquatic > Marine > Oceanic | place: Pacific Ocean...
GATATACTCTTGAAATGGTCAGGATTGATGACAAAGTTAAAGAAGTCATCACAAAGATCAAGCTGGAAGAAGCAGCTATTGCCCATAGACAGAATACTGTCGAAGGTGCAGCTCCACAAGTTTCAGTAGCTACTTAATAAAAAAGCTACATCGTTGAATAAATTCAATTCACACTACAGGCTCTCTTGCACTCTACTAAAATGTAGTATATAGTTTTATTACTATACAATTATTAAAAGAACATAGACGCGTATAGTCGACGGCCTAGAGACTATGTTCGGAAACTAGGAGGATATAATTATGGCTTCAACAACGTTTAACGGACCGGTACGTTCGGAAAAAGGCTTTCAAGTAGCAACTAAAAATACATCTACTGGAGCAATCACAACTAGAATGAGTTCAGGTATGCCTGACTTAACTGGTTTATCGGTATCAGACGTAGCAACAGCTACTAGTATTACACTAGCAGCAGACACTATTTCTGTAATTAACTATACAGGTGCAGCAGCTGCAACTTGTACATTACCTGCAGCAACAGCAGGAACAGTTGTAGTTTACGCGCAAGCGGTTGACACAACTGGTGGAACAGCAACATTAGTTTTTGATGCAGCTGGTTCTGATGTTTGGGCAACTGGTTCAGTTATTGAATCAAGAGGTTCAAGTGAAGCTACTTTCGATACTTCAGCAGCAGGTGAAACTAAATTAACTTTCACACCAGCTAACGCAGCAACTAATTTGTTGACTATTGGTGGACAGATTGCTTTCATTTGTTACGAAGATGGTACGTGGCACATAGCTTCATCATTAGCTAGAGAAACAACTCAAACTACTGGTGCATTTGTATTTGCATCGTAATAATTAATTAACTCGGAGCGCCTGGTAATGCAGGCGCTCTTTAAAAGGAGAAAAACATGGCAGACACAGTATTAAATACAACTGTATTTGACGGATCAAAAAAACTAATCACTCACTATAATGTGGTTTCTGATAACTCTGGAAGCACAACTAAAATTGTTGATGTTTCTGAATTAGCAAAAAGCCCAGCAGGTAAAAGTTGCCTAACTGTAAGATTAAATAAAGTTAGTTGTAACGTTTCAGTAACTGCACCAGCAGACGCCTTACGTATGCAATGGGATGCAACAACAGATGTTGTATTTCAAAGTTTAAATGGTGAAATGGAGTATGATTACTCTGATTTTGGTGGTTTAAAAAATACTAAAGCTAGTGGTTATACTGGAGATGTTAATATAGTATTACCAGCTTGTGCAGCAGGAGATACCGGAACAGTCGTTTGTGAATGGATTAAAGTTTACGAATAGGATTTTAAATGGCTAATACTACTTCGGGAACAGCGACGTTCGACAAAACTTTTTCTATTGATGAAATTATAGAAGAGTCTTTTGAACGTATTGGATTAAATTCAGTAGCTGGTTATCAAATGAAATCAGCTAGAAGATCTCTTAACATTTTATTTCAAGAATGGGGCAATAGAGGTATTCATTATTGGGAAATAGGTGAATTAAATCTTGATTTAATCGAAGGACAAGCAGAATATAAATTTTATAGATCATCTGGTGACGGTACAAGTGCTACCTCAACACCAAATGGTGTCTATGGAATATCTGATGTTCTTGAAGCACAATTAAGAAACAATAGAACTCAAACAACTCAATCAGACTCACCGATGACAAAAGTAGATAGATCTACTTATGCAGGTTTTTCAAATAAACTTTCTAAAGGTACTCCTAATCAATATTGGGTTCAAAGATTTATTGATCATGTTAGTATTAGTGTTTATCCAACACCTGACTCAACTAATGCATCTAAAGATATGCATTTTTATTATATAAAAAGAATTCAAGATATTGGTGATTATACAAATGCAACTGATGTTCCATTTAGATTTGTGCCTTGTATGACTTCAGGTTTAGCATTTTATCTAGCACAAAAATATCAACCACAGTTAGTTCAACAAATGAAATTATATTATGAAGATGAACTAGCTAGAGCATTAGCTGAAGATGGATCTGCTTCGAGCACACACATTACACCTAAAACTTATTACCCAGGAACATAATGTCAAAGTATGCAACAGGAAAACATGCAAAAGCAATATCAGATAGATCAGGACTTGAATTTCCGTATAGAGAAATGGTTAGAGAATGGAATGGTTCATTTGTTCACTACACAGAGTTTGAACCAAAACAACCTCAATTAGAACCCAAACCAGCAGGTGGAGATGGTATTGCATTATTACAAGTAAGACCAGATAGAACAGAACCAGCTACAACTGTTAGAATACCAGATAATGGTTTTGAAACATATGAAGCAGGGTCCGGTATTATAAATGTATTTTCACCTGGACATGGTTTAACAGATTCAACAACATATAGATTTAGGGGGCCACCAACTACTTCTGCAGGAAGCGCTTTTACATATTCTAATCCACAGGGTTTTGATGGTATTACAGGAGCTAATATTGCAAAAGCAGCTGGATACACAATAAGAACTGGAAAATATAAAAATGGTGCACGAGATGCATCAAATGACTATTTAACTAGTAATTTTTTCTTTTTTACAGTTGACACAAATACTGCTACAAGTGGTAATATAAAAGGAGGAGGTTATGGTTGTTCAGTAGGACCCGTAACAATAGAAGCATGATAAATAAAATTTGGAATTGGATAAAAAATATATTTAAACCTGAAAAACAGGACCCACATCTTACTATGTATGAAGAAGTTAAAAAAGGTTATTGTGATGAACACAATAAATATAAACATCGTTGTCCTAAATGTAGAGAATTAGCAGGAGTAGCATAATGGCTGGATTAAGTTATAGCGGACTAGTTACACAAATTAGAAATTATACGGAAACAGATTCTAATGTTTTAACAACAGATATTTTAGAAAATATAATTTTAAACGCACAGTATAGAATAATGAGAGATGTGCCAATTGATGCAGATAGAGTTCAACAAACTGGTAATTTAGTTGTAGGTCAAGAAAGTATTAATTCACCTGGAGGAGCTTTATTTATAAGAGGAATCCAAGTGTATGATTCTAATTCAGCTGTAACTGGAGCTAACACTTGGTTAGAAAAAAAAGATGTAACTTACCTACAAGAATATGTTTCATCAACTGCTTCTGCATCTAGAGGAAAACCAAAATACTATGCTATGTTTGGTGGAGCAACAGGAGATGGTGACACTAATTCTGGACGTATATTTGTAGCTCCGGTTCCTGATGATACTTATAAATTTAGAGTGCATTTTAATAAAATGGCAGCTACTTTAGCTTCAGATAACACAACTAATTATATTAGTCTTAATTTTCCAAACGGACTTTTATATTGTTGTCTATCAGAAACATATGGCTTTTTAAAAGGCCCAATAGACATGTTGACATTATATGAAAATAAATATAAACAAGAGGTACAGAAGTTTGCTAACGAACAAGTTGGTAGAAGACGAAGAGATGACTATACTGATGGCGCTGTTCGTATACCAGTAAACTCGGCAAACCCGTAGGAGTTAAATTATGGCAATAACATCGGCAATTTGTACAAGTTTTAAACAAGAAATTTTAGTTGGAACACACAACTTTACAGCAACAAGTGGTAACACTTTTAAGATAGCTTTATTTACAAGTGATGCATCTTTAGGTGCAGCTACTACAGCTTATTCAACTTCAAATGAAATTACAAACTCTTCTGGAACTGCATATACTGCAGGAGGAGCTACTTTAACAAGTGTAACTCCAACTACTTCTGGAACAACTGCAATCTGTGACTTTGCAGATGTAAGTTATACTTCAGCATCTTTTACAGCTAATGGTGCTTTAATATATAATGACTCTCAATCTGACAAAGCTGTTGCTGTTATTGCATTTGGTGGTGACAAAACAGTATCTAGTGGAACTTTCACAATTCAATTTCCAACAGCAGACGCAAGTAACGCAATCATTCGTATAGCGTAAGGAGGACCTCCTTATGGCATCAACCTGGGGTAATAACACTTGGGGATCTAATGAGTGGCAAGATGATGTAATAAGTGTATCACTTACTGCACCTGCATCAGCTTCTGCTCTAGGTACACCACAATCATTTAACGTTGAAGGTTGGGGTAGACAAACTTATGGTAATTCAGGTTGGGGTGTAGAATATTCTGTTGAACCAACTGGAGTTTCGGCAACAACTTCTGTTGGAACATTAACAGCTGCTCAATTTATATTAGCAGATCTAACTGGTGTTGAAGCAACATCTAGTTTGGGTGATTTAGGAATAAGCACTCTTGTAATTCTTTTAGGTCAATCAGCATCTGTTTCTTTAGGTGATTCAGAAGAATTTAATGAAACAGGTTGGGGTAGGTTATCATGGAACCAAGCTGACTGGGGTGAAGGAGCCGATGAATTAATAACTGTAAGTGGTTTAGAAGCAACTGCTTCTCCAGGATCTATAACTATGGGTGTTACATACCTATTAGAAATGATAGGTGCAAATCACTCTATGACTTCTAGTGTTGGAAGTCTAAATGTTTTTGGTGAAATAGTTGTTCCTGTAACTGGTGTAGAAGCAACTTTTGCAACACCAACAGTTTCTAATGTAGGAACTTTAGTTGGTTGGGGAAGAAATACTTGGGGTGCATTAAGTTGGGGTGAGTCTCCAAATCAAGTTATACCTTTAGTAGGTAGAGAAATGACTTCAAGTGTAGGATCTATATCTCCTGCAGATGTAGTAGGTGTATCTGGTCAAGAAGCTACAACAAATGTTGGTAGTGTAAGTTTTGTAATTAGTCCAACAGCTGCTGTAACTGGAATATCATCAACGGCAAGTTTAGGAACTTTAGGATTAGCTTTTGGTGTTAGCACTGAACCAATAACAAGTGTAGCTGGAACATCAGCTGTAGGAACTTTAGGTTTAGAATTTGGTCCAAGTGAAATTACAGGTGTATCTGCAACTACCTCCGTTGGAAGTGTTGTAACAGGCCAAATTGAACTTATAAATGTTACGGGTGTATCTGCATCAACTAGTATAGGATCTATTATACCAGCTATAGTAGTCCCTTTAACAGGAATAGCTGCTACATCAAGTGTAGGTTCTTTAACACCAGCTGATATAATCTTTGGTTTATCGTCAAGTCAAATTACGTCATCCGTAGGATTACTTGGAACACAAGCTTATACGAATATTGACACTGGTTCAAATACATCGTATACAAGTGTTTCAACAGGATCAAATGATACGTATTCTGATGTAGGAACTGGAAGTAATACTTCATATAGTAATGTTTCAACAGGATCAAATGATACGTATTCTGATGTTGCAACTGGATCAAATACAAGTTATAGTGACGTCGCATAGGAGAAAAATTTATGGCATCAACATATACACCTTTAGGAATAGAACTTCAGGCAACTGGTGAAAACGCTGGAACATGGGGAACTAAAACTAATACCAATTTATCATTAGTAGAACAAATTTCTGGTGGTTACATCGCAAAAAGTATTGCAGGTGGAGCACAAACAACTGCTCTATCAGTTAGTGATGGATCTACTGGTGCAGAACTTGCACACAGAATGATTGAGTTTACAGGTACAATTACAGGAAATCAAATTGTAACTATTCCAATTGATGTTCAAACTTTTTATTTTTTAAGAAATTCAACTTCAGGATCATACACTGTACAATTTAAATACGCTTCTGGTTCAGGAGATTCATTTACTTTTACTGCTTCTAATAAAGGAGATCAAATAATTTTTGCAACAGCAAATGACGGAACTAATCCTGATATAGATACATTATCAATTGGAACTGGTATATCTGATGTTGTTGATGATACTTCACCTCAACTAGGTGGTAATTTAGATGTTAATGGAAACGATATAGTTTCAACTTCTAATGCAGATATAGATATTATTCCAAATGGAACTGGAGATGTTGTTCTTGGAGCAGACACAGTAAAAGTTGGAGATAGTGGTGCAGCAGCTGTTTTAACTTCAAATGGTGCTGGAACACTAACTGTAACAACAGGCGGCGCAACAGATTTAATTTTAAACACAAATAGCGGAACAAACTCTGGATCTGTTACTATTACAGATGCCGCTAATGGAGATATAACTGTAGCTCCAAATGGCACTGGTAGAGCAAAAGTAACTAATGCTACATCAAGTTCAACACAAATCGTAACTACTGATGGAAAAGGTATTGTCTTTTCCATGGTTTTCGGGTATTAATCTAGAAGGAGAATAAAAAATGGCAACACCGAATCTCGTAAATATAGCAACAATCACACCCAAAAATGCTATGGGTAGTTTATCTGATACAAACAGAACTACTATGATTGATGTACCTGCAGAAACTGCAGTAAGAATTGATACAATATTATTAGCAAACATTGACGGAACTAATGCTGTTGACGCAACAGTAGAAATTAGTAATGACAATGGTTCAACTTATTATAAAATCGCAAGTACAATTTCTGTACCTGCAGATTCAACATTAGATTTAATTGCAAGACCTATCTATTTAGATGAAACAGATTTAATTGCTGTTACAGCTGGTGCTGCTAACGATTTAGCTTTTCATGTTTCTTACGTAGAGATGGTTGACTAGTAAATTTTAGGAGGAAAGAAAATGCCAAGAATTATAAAATCAGCAAAAGGAAGTTTTACATCTTCTTCTGTAACTATTGATTCATCAGGAAGAGTAATTACAGCTTCATCTGGTTCAGGTGGCGCTGTCATGACACCTAAAGTATTCGCCACTGGTCCTGCTACTGGTACTTACACTAGTAGTGGAAATACAGTTACAATATTTGCTGCTTCAGGTGGAGGCGGTGGTGCGGGAGTTGACACTTCTGGACCAAATAATGTTAATGGTGGAGCAGGTGGATACGGAGTGCAAGGTATTTTTACTGATAGCATTACTCCTCCTTTCTCACAACCTTATGCTGTTGGAGCTCCTGGAGCTAGAGGAAACAGAGCAATTCCTGGTAATTCTGGAAGTGCTGGAGGAGCAACTAATGTCGCTAATCTTATTACTTTAAACGGTGGAAATGGTGGAAATGCAGGTCCTGAACAAGCACCTGGTAATCCTGGAAACCCAGGAACTGCTGCTGAAGGAACATTTTTAACAACCTTTAATGCTAACGCAAGTAACAGTGCTGACGTTTCAGATAGCAATATACCAAACATGACTGGTAGATTTGGTCTTGGAGGTGCTGGTATGCAAAGAACTAATAGAAATGGTAATGCTGGAGGAGCTGGTTTCTTATATATTTTTGATAACGGGTAATCATGGCAAAACATTTTATATTTCAAGATAATCAATTTTATAGATTAGCACCTACTGATGCTAAAAAAGATTTTTGGTTAAGCACTTCTGCAGGTCTTGTATCAAAAGAAGTAAGTGATGCTGATTATTTTAAAGTTGCTGTTCTTAAATCACAAGCTACTTTAAATGGAGATACAGTTGACTACGCTGATGTGACTGTTTTTCATAAACAAGATACAGCAGATGATGATGCTAATTCTGATGTAGCTAAAAATGTTACAGATGCAAGTGAAGCACAGGCTATATTAACAGAGACTAGAGATAATTTAATTGCAGATTTTAAACATTATTCAGACAAACATTATGATAATGACGCTGAAGTAAAAGCTATGGTTGCATTTTTAGAAGCAATTAATATAAGTGCTGTTACTTCTTGGAATAGCACAGATAGTGTAATGGAATATATTTATAACCTTACTGATTGTCCTCAATTATTTCCTTTAGAAATAACTAATAACTAGTTTACTTTTTAAAAATTATATGTATATTAATTTCTATGAATTTAGAAAGCTATATAAGGATATACGATAATGCTTTGCCTGTAGAAAACATATCATCTATAATTAAATATTCATTAAAACAAAAATTTACACCAGCAGGAGTTGGTAAAGATAATATAGTAAATAAAGAAATTCGAAATGTTGAAAGTTTAAGTCTAACCGAATGGGATTGTAATTCAAAAACTAAAATTCATTGGTGTAATTATTTAGGTTATTTTTTTAAAAATAATTTTGAAAAATATTCAAAAGAAGTCTCTCCTGAAATAGGAACATCAATGTCTACCATATCTAGTTTAGAAATATTAAAATATCAAGAAGGTGGTCTTTATCAAACTCATATAGATCATTTTTCAAATAATCCAAGAATCCTCTCTGCTATTTTATTATTAAATAATGATTACAAAGGAGGTGAATTAGAATTTTTTAATCCTACTACAGAAGAGCTTATAGTGAAAGTTGAGGTTAAACCAGGTAGATTAATAATTTGGCCAAGTTGTTTTTTATATCCACATAGAGTTAAACCAATAAAGAAAGGAACAAGGTATTCAATAATATCATGGGCATCATAAGAAAAGATTTTAATTATAAATTAATAAAAAATTTTTTTACAAAAAAAGAAATAGAATTAGGCAGACATTATTTTCATTTACTACATAAAAGAAATGTTAATAATTTTGATGCTCCTTTACAACAAAGTAGTAGCAACAATGGTGATTCTATTTTTTATTATGATGAGTTTTCAGATGCTATTTTAATACAAAAGAAAAAAATAATGGAAAAAGAAACAGGATTATCTTTAATACCAACGTATGCTTTTACAAGATTTTATACCTATAATGCAGAATTAGTAAAACACACAGATAGACCAGCATGTGAAATATCCGTTTCTGCTATGTGGGATAGTGATGGAACTAAATGGCCATTATACGTTGATGGAAACCCTGTTGATATGAAACCTGGTGATGCTGTAATTTATTTAGGATGTGAGTCAAAACATTGGAGAGAAAATTTTGAAGGAGATTTTCATCTACAAACTTTTTTACATTATGTAGATAAAAATGGACCCAACATAAAACATGCTTATGATGGATTTAAAAAACCTTTACGTTTAACTAAAATGTATAGCCCGGAGATATAATGAAAAAAAATAAAGATATTGGTTATGAAGAAAGAGAAAAAAAAGGACTTAAAAGATATGTAAAGATAGTAGATTCTATAGCTATGTTTGATAATTTTATGTCACCAGAATTATGTAAAAAGTTAATAAATATTTTTGAAAAAGAAAAAGATTCAAAAGCTTATGATAGATTTAATTCTGAAAAAGCAGCAAAAGGAAATAAAGATGATTTAGCAATAAGTTTTAGTAAAACAAATAATTGGCCTGGTGAAATAGACGAGGTATGTGGAATATTAAGAGAAGCATTATCAATTTATGATCAAAAAACAGGATATACGGGTTTTTGTGGTATAAGCGATTTACATTTTACAACTATAAAAATTCAAAAAACACTTCCAGGAGGTGGGTATCATGTATGGCACATAGAAAGAGGTCACAAAGAGTTTTCTTGTAAAAGAGCTTTAGTTTGGACTGTGTATTTAAATGATATTAAAGAAGGTGGAGAAACAGAATTTTTACTTCAAAAACAAAGGATTAAAGCAAAAACAGGTCGTGTGTGTATATTCCCTGCAGATTATCCTTACGTGCATAGAGGAAATCCGCCTTTACAAAAGGACAAATATATATTAACTTCTTGGTTTTTATCAACATAATATGCAATTTAAATTTACAGAAAAACATTTAAAATTAAAATTTTCTTGGAAAGAAATACTTTTAATTATTTTAAGAAGAGGCCATTATCCATTAGAAAGAAAATCTTGTTATGAATTTTCAACTGTTTTAATGGGAGTAATAACTAAAGCAACTCAAATGTATGGAGATGGCAAAGAACACGGAGTTATAGAAGATAAAGACGTGCCAGATGACTACGAAAAATAGCAGCTTTTAAACTATTTAAATATGTGATATTACCTATATTATTAGAAAAAAAGGATTCTTATGTTACAGAAAATAGGTTTTCAACCAGGTATTAATAAACAAATTTCCGAAACTACAGCTGAAGGACAGTGGATAGACTGCGATAATGTTAGATTTAGATACGGAACACCTGAAAAAATAGGGGGTTGGAAGCAGTTAGGTACAGATGATTTAACAGGAGCTACTAGAGGTCTTCATCATTACGTTAATAGTTTAGGTAGAAAATATGCTATCATAGGAACTAACAGAATTTTATATGCATTTTCCGGTGGAGTATTTTATGACATACACCCTATTAAATCAACAACCACACTTACAAATTGTTTTAGCACAACTAATGGATCACCTACCGTTACAATAACTTTTTCTGGTGCACATAACATACAAGAAGATGATATTATTCTTTTAGATAATTTTACCACTATAACTGATTCTAATTTTAGTGCGTCTGATTTTGATGATAAAAAATTTATGGTAACGTCAGTGCCATCAACAACAACTTTAACTATTACAATGCCATCAAACGAATCAGGATCTGGTGCAACAACATCAGGTGGTATTAGAGTACAACATTATTATCATGTTGGTCCAGCAGTCCAAGCAAAAGGTTTTGGTTATGGATTAGGATCTTGGGGTGGTGAAGCAGCTGGAGCACTTACAACTACTCTTAATGGTGCAATCAATGATTCTGTTACAACTCTTACATTAGCTGATGCTTCACAGTTTCCAAGCTCTGGAACTAATTTTATTATTATAGGATCAGAAGAAATATCTTACACAGGAATTACTGATAATACACTTACAGGTTTAACAAGAGGAGTTGCTGGAACAACAGCAGCATCTCATAGCGATGGCGCAACAGTTACAAATTCAACTGACTATGTTGCATGGGGTGAAGCAGCATCAGGTGACTTAATTATTGAACCTGGTATGTGGTCTATAGATAATTTTGGTGACAAAGCTATTTGTTTAATTCACAACGGTTCTGTATTTGAATGGGACTCTTCTTTATCAAATGCAACAACTACAAGAGCAACTATTATATCTGGTGCACCAACAGCGTCACGTCATATGTTAGTTTCTACTCCTGATAGACACTTGGTATTTTTTGGAACAGAGACAACAATTGGTGATACATCTACGCAAGACGATATGTTTATAAGATTCTCGGACCAAGAAGATATTAACACTTATACACCTACAGCAACCAATACAGCTGGTACACAAAGACTGGCTGACGGATCACGGATCACAGGAGCTATTAGAGGTAGAGATGCAATTTACGTTTGGACTGACACTGCATTATTCACACAACGTTTTGTTGGTCAACCATTTACTTTTGCCTTTGCACAGGTTGGAACTAACTGTGGACTCGTTGGACAGAATGCATGTGTAGAAGTTGATGGTGCTGCGTATTGGATGTCAGAAAATGGTTTCTTTAGATACGCTGGTAAACTAGAATCATTGCCATGTTTAGTAGAAGATTTTGTTTATGATGATATAAATTTAACTTCTGGTAATCAAATGATATCAGCTGGACTAAATAATTTGTTTGGTGAAGTCATGTGGTTTTATCCGACATCTACATCTTCTGTTGTAAATAGAATGGTTTCATATAATTATTTTGACTCATCACCACAAAGACCAGTTTGGACTAATGGAACATTATCAAGAACAATGTGGAGAGATTCTGCAGTATTTGGTTTACCTCACGCAACAGAATATGATGCAGATACAGATACGTCTTTTGATGTAGTTGGAAATACAGATGGTATAACAACATACTATGAACATGAAACAGGAACTGATCAAAATAAAAATGGAACTATAACTGCAATCACTTCAAATATATCTTCTGGAGATTTTGATATTACACAACAAAGAGCACAAACAGGTCAACAAACTGGTGTTGCAACATTTAGAGGAGATGGTGAATATTTAATGAAGATACGAAGATTTGTGCCTGACTTTATAAGTCAAACAGGATCAACTAGAATTACGTTACAATTAAAAAATTATCCAAATAATTCACAGGCTAGTTCACCTCTTGGACCATTTGATATTACTTCATCTACAACAAAAGTTGATACACGTGCAAGAGGTAGAGCTATTGCATTAAAAGTAGAAAACACAGCATCTAGTCAAAGTTGGAAATTAGGAACTTTTAGATTAGACACACAACCGGACGGAAGAAGATAATGGCAAAAATAGTACAGGTTATAACTAGACCATCAAAAGAATATGATGTACAGACTGCAGAAGCTCAAGTAAGAGACCTTGATGCGATTGTAGAAAAATTAAACTCAACGTTTCAAGAAGAATTAAAAGAGGAGATAGAGGCTAGGAGTCTCTTTTTAGATTAATGGCTAATCAATTTAAATTTGCAGGTATAGATAATAGCACAACAGGAAGTGCACTTACTCCTTTAGGTTCTGGTAATCCTTTAGTTAGTGAGACTTATGTTATTAAATCTATATTAGTGACATCTGCAGGCACACCAACGGTCACAGTTACAAACAACAGTATTACAGCTATAAAATCAGCTGCTTTAACAGCAAACGTTACAAAAGAATTATTAACCCAACCTTTAGTAGTAGAAGGAGGAGATAGTTTTACAGTATTATCAAGCACTACAGATTCATTTGATGTAGCAATTAGCTATTTAAACATTAAGAAAGAGGTAACAACATAATGATTGAGATACAACCAGATAAGATAATAGAAAAGATAACTAATAAAAAAACAGGGGAAATATATAAAAATGATCAAGAATGGAAAGACAAGGGTATATCTCCAGAGGATGTTAGAAGAGATGTAACTGTTCTTATGCCAAGCCTTGATTTATTTCCTAAAACAAAATAGAATAGTAAAATGGCCATTACAAGAACACAAATAGCAAGACAATTATATAGAATAGGTGGAGTCGGAGGACGAGCTGAAGAAGGATCCGTTGAAAGACCAGGCGGAAATGAAGGTGGTAGAAATCCAATGGCACAGTTTCGAAAAATACAACCAGGTATAGATGGCCCAAATACAGAAGGTTTAACTTTTATGGATGAAGCACGTAAAAAAGTTAATCCGTTTGGTATACTAACAGAATTACCAGGAACCGCTGGTTTTTTAGCTAGAGCCCTTACTCCAAATCGTTTTGGTTTTAACTCCCAAAGAATAAATTCTTCTGTAGAAGGAGATGATTCTACAAATTTACCAACATGGGCAAAATTAGGTTTTAATAGTGAAGCAGAATATTTAGCATCATTACAAGAACAAAACAACATGGACCAAGAAACAGAAGTTGCAGAGGAAGATTTTTCATTAAAAAGAAGATTTGCAGCCGATGGTGGACGAATAGGACTTCGATTTGGATCTGAAGGATATCAAGGTGGTGCCACAACTCAAGGTGGTGCTGGTAGAGGAACTGATGTTGGAAGATCTGGAGGTGAAGGTAATAGAGATCGAAGAAGAGTAGAACAATATACAAAACCTCCTACTACTGTTGGTGGAAGTGGTGATCAAAAAACATCTGATACTCCATTAAAGTTTAAAAAAGATATACCAGATAATTTTGCAAAAAAACTTGAGATAAAAGATTTTATAAATCTTGATTTAATTGATGATGAACAAGAAAATATGCAAGTAGCGGATGTATCTGCTAGTGATATTAATCGTTTATTAGGTACAAATCTTTATGGAAAACAAAAATATGCTCCAAATCAAGATGTAGATTTAATTAGAATGTCTGAATCAACTTTAAATCCAACAATAACTGATTCAGAAATTAAAGGTGTTTTGGAAGGCACAATTACTGGACCAACAGGAAAATTCTTAAAAAAAGATGGTGGACGAATAGGTGCCATGGATGGTGGTGTCATGGGTGGTTTAGCTGATGGTAATTTTGATTTTGAAAATGCAAGACAGATGTATGGTCTAGGTAAACTTGTTAAAAAAGTTACAAGATCAGTTAAGAAGATTGCAAAGTCACCAATAGGTAAAGCTGCATTGTTATATGTAGGTGGAGCTGGATTAGGAGCTTTGGGAACAGGAACAGGATTTACAGGATTTAAAGCTGGACTAATGAGTCCAACAACATTGTTTAAGAATTTAAATACTTCATTTTTTGGATTACCTAGTGGTAGAGACATAGTCGCTCCCACAAAAGGTTTTTTTGGTAAAGGTGGTGAGTTTGCACTTGGAGAAGGTAAATTAGGTATAGGATCTTTAATAACAGGAGCATCAGCAATAGCAGGTGCACTAACACCAGAACAAGAAGAAGAAGCACAAAATATTGCAGATGAAACAGGTATAGATATAGCAGAGATAAGAGCTAACCCTAACAAATATCTAGCAA